>WSSedA1B3DRAFT_1000610_pt1 | contig 10269 bp, 6 predicted proteins | sample WetSurSiteA1Bulk_FD_9468 | JGI IMG/M metagenome (IMG submission 9468)
TGTCATTTGCTTGTTCGATTGTAAATACACTTGACTCTCTGTAGGTTGAATCATCAACAATCCATCGTTTCCCATTAAAGACTGCATAACCTCCTGACATTGCGCACCATATGTTATCTTCATTATCGACTGTCAATGATTTTATTCTTGCCATATCGTTGATTCTTAATTGTTCTGTATTATGTCCATCAAATACGAACACCTGGGGTCCGGGATTTACCCACAAGCTTGATAATGAATAATCAATTGCTCCAATTATCTTATTTTGAGAATTAATATCAATGTTAGCAAAATAATAAGGGACAAACCCTAAATCTTCACTTGTATATGCCTTCCAGTCTGTTCCTGAAATTTTTATCAGATAAGTATTATTTACAACCTCCGATAAGGCAAGCCAGACATTATCATGATTATCAATAGCAATGCTTTTAACAGAATTGACCGGTAAATCTGAATTATCAGGTGTAAATACATTCCAGTTAGTTCCATCAAATTTGACAAAACCTCCTTCCTTAAATCTGCAGGAAGTAAACCATACATTATCTTTTGAATCAATAGCTATTGAGTAAACAAAATCCTCGGGAATGGGGCTGTTAGAAGTATTGTAATGGGTAAACTTATTGCCATCATATTTAATGATTCCGTCACAGCCGATCCAGACATTATCCCTGCTGTCGACAGCAATATCCCAAATGACTAAGCTGGCAGGTAGAATAGAATTGGCAGAATTGTAAATTACAGTTTCTTTCGGATTATATTTTATTAATCCTTGTTTAAAGGTCCCAATCCAGGCATTTCCCTTGCTGTCAAATGCAATAGATGTAACGAAATAGCCATCCATTATTTTTAAGTTAAAACTGGTATCTGGATTACCTGGTGAATTATCAAAGTAACTTGTTTTCTCACAGGAAGCGAGAGAAATCAATATCACCAATATTAGGGTTACGTTTTTCATTTTCAGCATATATATGATGAATTTCATTCCTGTTTGGTTGCGTAGTCCGGGTTCATATTACCGCAAACGTNAAAAATAAATCCCGCCGTGGCGGGACAAATTTTAGCATAGGGTTAACTGTAAAGAAGATCAGATACTAATGCATAANCTACTTTGTTCAGATTAGTGCTTATTTGTTAAAAAAGAGGAGTCAATATATTATATAAGGAAACATATTTTATATCACTCTGTTCTTTTTGCAGTATAATTCATTAAACCATACAACGAAATAGAAATTTTATCATTAATTATTTGATCATTTTTCTCAAATGTAACCTTTAGATTAAGTTCTTTCAGGATAAATGCATCTCCCGAAACCGGATAAAGTTTATATTTATTAATACCAGACATCAAAAAGTATAAACTTCCGCTTTCCGATGTTATGTAGTATTTCATCGGAGGGAAATCAATTATTTCAAAGACTCCGGCATATCTTCCGTAGTCTGTTGTATCTCTCTGAATTATATTATAAACAGGGATGTGATATTCTGAAACGTACTTTTTATAAGAAGGAGATGGATTTATTAAATCAGAAAGCTTATATGCATGATTGCCTTTTTTTAGTTCTTCCTGAAGATTTAATTTGGAATAAGTCAGAAAGTCATGAAATAAATAAATATATACATCTCCAGTATTGAGATCATAAATATTTGAATATTGAGTTGGGGAGTTTGCTTCCTGATGTGTGCAATCCAAGATTGACCGAAAATAATCGATATTGTAATTTTTTGTTGATTTAAGCATTGAATCAGCGCATCTGTATCTTTCAATAGAATATGGATTGGGATCATTTTGTGACTGGCAAAAATTTGTGGCTACCTGATAGTGTTGCTTTTTTTTAATAATTGTATCTGTTTCAATTATTATTGAATTCCCATATTTATCAACAAACATAATTTGGTAAGTCATAAAGCTTCTGTCATATTTTTCAAACAGGTTAATAACTTCGCTCACATTTGAGCAAGTCTCTATCGCTAATTCGGCCAGGCTTCCTTTATAAACATCTTTTCTTTTGTAGTATTTCCCCATACGGGGTTGTGTTGTAGCATAATCAAAGAACAACCCTTTTTCATTCATACCTCCTTGTGGCAATTCATGACCATAACCAAAATAGACTCTCCCTAGTTTATCTGGAGAAGGAGTCAAAAACCAGACATATGTGTTTGGGTCAATAAAGTCTTCATTATTGCCCACAAATACTTTTCCGCCCGAAGAGCCCATGAAAATGGTACAGGCACTATTATCCAAATTACCAGATATTATTATCATTGAAAATAATAAAAATCCATACTTTCTGCAGATTCTCTTTCTATTCATTGTGAGTTATTTAAAAGATCTCTTATAAAGTTACTTTGATTTTCTTATACTAACCGGATTTCTTAGTGCTTTTTTAATGATTTAGCACTACATTTTTTGAATGTGCACGAGGCATTATTACAAAAAACTATAGACATGTTTTTGTAATTTAATTTTATTGTCCGTGTCAGGTTCTGTCTTTTTATTTTTGTATTTCGGTTATCGCTTTTTCTAATATAATATCTTTTTTGTCAATAAAACTTTGCCTGGTTTCTTTCACCTCTATATCAGGTTTTACACCTGCTCCAACAAACACAGTTCCGTCAGGCGATATGTCTTTTTTTGAACATATGTTTGCTTCCGCCACACCTTCAATCAAAGTAATTCGAACGCCGTTTCCTGTGCTTCCTCCTGTTGTTGTTCCGATTAGTTTTCCCCGTTTCATGCCTCTGAATTTTACGCAGAAATCCTCGGAAGAAGAGAATGTTCCTGCATTGACTAAAACCGTAACAGGCTTATCATAGATTTTTTTGTTTTCAACAGGAGTTAGATATTCAGATGAATTGAAATACCACTCCTGAGGATAATTCCAGGATGCATGTGCAGGAATATACATTCTGCTCCCCCAGGAACTTGTTTTAATTGGCTTTGAACTTAAATGTTTCAAAATATAGTCAGCATAATTTGAATTCCCTCCGCCATTATTTCTCAAATCAATGATCAAGGCATCAGATTGAAGGATTTTAGTATAAATACTATCAAAACGTTGCTTAAAAGAACTATTCATAAAATCATTGATGATCAGAAGACCGGTATTTTTGTTCAATGTAGTATATTGTAAAGTCGAATAATCATTCATTTCTGATTTACCTGAATTTCTTACCTTATTTTGCAGATCCCAGTTCATATTTCTATCGATATTCAATGTAAATCTTTTCTTTCCGTCATAAAACTCTATGTTGACGGGAATAGTTCTTTTACCTTTTGTAAGTTCATAATTATTAAAGACAGTATTGTCCAACCATTGATTAGTCGATGAAGGTATATATTGCCCAAGGACTTTTTCTCCGAATTTTATTACCTCAATGCTATCAATAGTGATTATTTCAACTCCTCTTTCTACCCCTTTATCAATTAATTCTGAACTCCAGACTTTGTCTACAAGGACTTTTCCATCAATTAATTTTGTTGTAAATGGAGCAGGAGTAATTCTGTCTTTCCAATCAGGAGTTAAGTTATGCATAATAAATGTGTGTCCGTCTTTTACAGCAGCAACGATCTTTTCCAATTCCTTAACGTAGGAATACATATCCTTTATGTCAAGTACTTTCTGTATGGACACTTCATATAAACTGTCCCAGTCGAATTTAAGCTGGTCGTAATACACAAAGTTGTTTCTAACACCTTCCCACAATCTGGATAAGCCAAGGATTTTTTCCGTATCGGATAATTCTCTGTTCTTGTCTTGTCCTTGTGAAAACAAAATTATAGTACTGAATAATGACAAGGTAAATAATGTTATTTTTTTCATTTTGTTTATGTATAAATTTTTATATTGACTAGTATTCCGGCGAATAAAACGATTATTTCATTTTTTATCCTTTTATTTTTTATCTATACCTATAGTTGATAAGGATATATGCCTGATAATTTTTGAATTATACGTTACTGCCTGTTAGGGCCAGACGTTTAATCCCGACATAATATGTCAGGATAGAGAAGAGCCTGTACCGCTTTTCCGATAAAAAAGCGGGAATCAATTTAACTTTTTTGTCTGTGTCAGGTTTTCGGGCAGATTAAATCTGGTTAGGGTGTGAACCTGTCCTTTTATCGATGAGTTCCGTTTATTTCAGAGAAATGGTCCTGACCATATACAATTCCTTCCCTTTTGTTCTATGATTTATTCTTTTTATAAACAACTATAAGTTTGGGCTGAAATGCTTTATTAGGGTATATGGAAGAACAAAACACTGCCGAATTTGTAGTTTCGGTATTAATACTATACCCCATCAATCCATAATTCGGAATTTTATCATAATACCATTTCTTAATAAAATTTGTAATATCAATGACATGATATTGTTTCGCTTTTGGCCAATCAGTTAAAACTCTATCATCAATTACGGTATTTGGTTTTTTGCTATATCCAATATCAGCATTCCAGGGTTCAGTTATAGACTCATATACTAATTGTCCTTGTTTATCACCTTTAAAATCATTACAATACAACTCCATTTTAGCTTCGATTATCTCAATCCCCTTTGGTAATTCGGATAAATCCCATTGAATTAAAAATCTCTCATCACAGTTTCTGTAATCAACCTCCTTGTTTACGAAATCTTGTTTCCATTTTCCCTGAAAATATAAATTCCCTGCTCCGCTTGGATTAGATTTATTGGGGTTACAGGTACAGATATATAATTCATTGCTTATTTTATTAATGACTAAAGTATCATACAGGTTTTTGCTTACGGCATCTTTATCTCCTTTAGGATTCGATCCGCATCCGGGTAAATACAATGCACAAAGTGCGATGACTAGTAACGGATTTAATTTCATTTTTAGATAATTTAAAGTTAGTATGTTGTCTGCTTTCCTATTTTTGTCAGGGTGAAAAAAGCTCATTTGTCATTGTAAGATATCTTTGAGTTACGAGTTAATGGCTGAGATGCAGATAGTCTGTTTTTCCCGGCTATAAAGCCTGACTGGTTCCTATGTTCATATAGCTTAAATAACTCAAGTTACTGGTTGCTTGTTTCTGGTTGCTGGTTAAATTTCTGATTAATAGGAAAATATGTAATATTTTCGACAATATTTCAAATATTAATTTAAAAAACATAATGCTCATTCTCAAACAACTAGCAACAAGCACCCGGTAATCAGCAACTTAAGTTAATTATTCATACTATCCGGTCAGAGATAAGATTAATTTATGTAAATAATTCATTAAGGATGTCATGCTCCAACCCCGTCAGTCACAAAATAAGGGACTAACAAAATGCAGTCTGCCTTATCTAACGCGATGCTCCAACAATAAGATTCGCCCGAAATTGGATTGCTTACCAAATTTACATTAAATAAACTGAAAGACAAATATGAATTCCTACAGGTTGGAGAATTGTAAACGGACATAGGATGAAGGGGAGAAATGGAGAAAGGGGAATAGGGGGAAATGGAGAAAGGGGGAAAGGGAGAGGGGGTGCAGTGTCTTGTCCTCATAATCGTAGGAACACAACGGTACTACCCGGGTAACCGTGACATTAGAAAGCCCGCACTGCACGAGTCCTTATCGTATTTTTATCCCTTTCCTGATTGCTCTTGCTGCCATAACGAAAACTCACTACCCACGATCCGTACTTATCCTGGGTAGAACTCCAATAGAAGTTATCATCAAAACTGCCTAAACCCTTTGAATGTAAATTAGTGTACATAAGCAATAACTCATCAATTGAAGGTAAAAACCAGTCACTGTATCCATTCATTTCCAGATCATAACATAATCTGGCTGCGATTCCTTCCTCCGGGCAACCGAGGACAATATCTGCAGTATTCTGATAACCTGCACCTATAACCCTTCCGCAAGCTCCTGCAGGAGCTGAATTACCCCATAATGCATTCGTGCTCTGGTCAGATAATGCACATACCAGGCCATGTTCTCCCGTTTCGTCGACATAAAATATGTAACCACCATTTAAATACTCTCCTACTACATATTCTGATTTAAAAGTTACATCCTCGCCATAAGTTGTTCCTTCGTGGTTTGTTGCAACGATTCTGTAATGATATTCTGTACTGGCTTTAAGGTCCGTAACATTAGCGCTTACCCTGGCAGAGTTAAGTCCTGATACAGGACTTTGAACAGCTGCTAATGTAGTTCCATAACTTGTGGTTGTGCCATATTCAAAATTCACAACAGTTGACAAACCGTGAGTATTCACAATACCATTTAATTGAGCTGTCCGTGGTGAGTTGTTTGTTGCTGTACTGGTTTCAGCAAAGGGGATATCCCCTGAGTATTTGAACGGGAGAGCAATACCGGTTGTTTTACCGAGGGAATTTGAAGCGACAACTCTGAAATAGTAGGTTATACCAGCTTTTAGACCTGTTATATCTGCACTCACGCAGGCAGAGATGTTTCTTGTAACAGTACCTTGAGCAGCTGCTATTGTTGTAGTTCCATAATCCGGATTTGTACCATATTCAAATGTAACAGAAGTCGGAAGATCATTTGCATTTACTACTCCGTTCAGCGTAGCAGAGACTCCTTTAAGATTTGTGGCGGCTCGTGTTTCAGCAAATGGGATCTTCCCGGGAACAGCTAAAGCTAAACTATCTCTGTGGGGAGTAGTACCGATCAGATCAACAAGGATTGCACCATTTGAACCTCTTGATCCGTAAATCGCGCTGGAGGGACCTTTAAGAACCTCGATTGATTCTACCATCTGGGGAGGGATTTCTCCTAACGAGTTGACTGGTGTGCCATCAACAACATACAAAGGTTCATAGCCCGGCTTAAATGGAGCACCCCTAATTCTTACATTTCCATTATTCACCATAACCCCGGGCACCGACCCTTGAAGCATATCATAAATTGAGTTGAATGATGCATATTGAAAATTCCTGCCATCAATCTTGCTTACTGATGTTGTAAGGTTCTTCTTCTTCACAGTACCATAACCAATATTTATATCTTCCTCCTCTGGTTTATATACCGGATTAACATTATGACTCAGAATTGAAGTAGAAAAAGCAAAATTTATCCTTGTCCTTCCATTTACAGCTTCCTGAATTATGCCATGTTTAAAGGAAATAATAGTAATCGATGTTGCCAGAGGTTTGACTTTTACTTTGTAAAATCCTTTTTCATCAGTAACAACCCTGGTTTTATTATTATCAATCATTATTGCGGCACTAATTACAGGGTAATTATCTGCATCAACCACATAACCCGAAATAATGTTCTTTTTATAGTTTTTTTGTCCGTAGGAAGGTACGGCAGACACCACAACCAAAAACAGAAATCCGGCGACAAGATAATTGACTGCTTTCATCTGGTTAATGATTTAATGTTTTTAAAAAACTAATTCATTACTATACAAACTAAAAGTCAATTTTGTTTCAACATGTCATTCCCTTTTGCAAAGTTCTGATAACTTAACATCAAAGTCAATTATTTCTCTTAATAATTCCAGCTGAAATTTCATGTTTCCCTCTGATCATGTCAACAATTCGCATCTGCCGCGAGCCATGAGCATCATCACGCCGGCAGGATGTTGCTGATTTTCATATTAATGCCCTTCTTCAGCAGGTCAGGTGAAGAATAAGGTTAGTATCAGGGTCATTGATATGCTTTATTGCTTCGGGAGTGCTCAACGCAATTACTTCCACTCCTTTTCGAAGAGCAATACTATAAACATCACCCATTACCGGGAGACTCGAACTATGACCTGTACCGATAATAAGATGCCTGCATTTCCATGGGATTTTTTCATCAGGGGAGAGAGGTGTATGCCCGTACCTGTCACGATATTTTTTCGATTCTGCCTTTTTTCTTTTTTTGACAGAACCTTTATCTATTACAATATCATCATGAAAAGTCTCCCCATCAATGGTGATTGATCCGAATGAAAGATTTGTTAGTACCATAAAGATCCTCCTTGCTTTCATTTTTTGGTATTGTAAATATACGAATTAAGCATAACCATATAACCGCATAACCGCATAACCGCATAACCGCACAGCCGTATTACTAATAAAACCCACCCCCCAACCCCTCCCGAGAGGGGAGCCATATAGATCTGCCCCCTGCTTCCTGCGATCTGCCCCTTGCTCTCTGCCGTCTGACACCAATCTAATGCAACTCATCAACATTCGGATCTTTCAGAACAAGTTGGTACCGGAATTGTTATATATCTGACTAAAAGGGTAACTTGAATTATGGAAGTAAACAGGACAACTAATCTGGTATCAGTACTGGTATTCGCAGTTATAATCGTGCTGTTTACCGGCGGTACTTCCAGGAGGATTTCAAAAGAATCATCTGATAATACCGCTGCGGTAAATGATTCACTTAATGAAGCACCTCCAACACCAGGAGGTGGAATGGCTATTAATCCTGATATCATAAAACGTTTGTATGAAAAAAGGGGAGATCTTTTTTCCCCGAAATGGGACAATGGTGAAAAAATTGTGCAATTGATCACTGCCATCAACAATGCACCGGCTGATGGCCTGATCCCTGATGATTATCATCTTTCGGACATTGAAAGGCTGACTGAAAAAATGGTTTTGTCAGATGAACCTGCAGTTGAAGATATTGACAGGATGGAACTCTTGCTGTCGGATGCATTATTCCTCTTATCGTCACACCTGGCAGCAGGCAGGACCGATCATGAAACTGTTGATCCGCAATGGAAGGCCTCAGGAAGAAGCCTGAAAAAAAACTGGAGCATTTATATTGACAGTACACTTAATACCAATAATATAACTGAGATACTTCAAAACCTAACCCCACGGCATCGTGATTATGCCAATCTGAAAAAAGCCCTGGTTGAGTACCGCCAGCTTGAAGCAATGGGCGGATGGGGGAGTTTCAGTACAGGTTTGCCAAAACTGGAAAAAGGAATGAGGCATCCTGATGTTTCTTTGCTGAGAAAAAGGCTTGCCATTACCCAGGGATTTATTGAATTCGAACCTGAGGATGAGGATCTGTTTGACCAGGCTTTACACGATCAGGTAGTTGTTTTTCAGAAGAGGAACGGGCTTGAAGATGATGGAATTGTAGGGAAATCTACTGTTGCAGCATTGAATATCCCGATAAAGGACAGAATTGAGACAATTGAAGCCAATCTTGAACGGTGGAGGTGGATAAGCGATGATCTGGGAGACTCTTACATAATGGTGAATGCTGCCGATTTTGAGCTCCAGGCTCGTGAAAATGAAGTTCAGGCATTTCAAACACGGGCTATTGTGGGAAGCAGTGAAAGACAGACTCCAGTATTCAGTGCGCTTATGAAATATATGGTACTGAATCCCGAATGGGTTGTCCCGCCAAAGATCCTGAAGCTTGACGTTATGCCTGAGGTCATAAAGGATTCTGCCTATCTCGTTAAAAAGAATATGAAGATACTGAAGATGGACGGCTCGGAAGTAGAATCTTCCTCAATCGACTGGAAACATGCATCTCAAAGAAGCTTTCCTTATATGATCCGGCAGGAGCCCGGCCAGGCAAATCCCCTTGGGAAAATTAAATTCATGTTTACCAACGATTATGATGTTTACATACATGATACACCTTCACGCTGGCTTTTTACACGGAACATCAGGTCATTCAGCTCCGGCTGCATACGTATTGAGAACGCCCTGCAGCTGGCTCAGTACCTTTTAAAGGATGATCATGAATGGAGTCCTGACCGTTTGCAGGAGGCAATTGACAAAGGCCTTAAACGGACTATTGTTCTTAAAAAACCGGTCCCGGTGCATATTCTCTATCTCACTGCCTGGGCAGACGACAATGGAACAGCATATTTTGGTAAGGATATTTACGATCGCGACAAGAAGCTGATCAATGCATTGAAGCAAGGTCCCGACGGAAAGATTCGCTAAAAAACCTGGACATTTCATCAAGTGCCATCTCAGTATCGAACATACAGGAATTGCTTAGATATTTATCGTCGGGGAAATAAATATATAAACACGATTTGCCAGACAACAGTTTTATTATCTCCTCGTGATTCTCAATCGGGATCGAAGGACACCCGTAACTTCTTCCCAGCCGGCCATTCCGGCGGATGAAATCCCTGCTCACATAATCCGCGCCATGCATTACTATTGCCCGCTCCCTTGCTTTATCATTTATCCCCGGTTCAACTCCATCGAGACACAGTGACAGGCCATGCTGGCCAGAATAGGTACCTCCTGTAAGGTAAAACCCCAGACTGCTCTGGTAAGAGGAAGGAGAGTTTGAAAAACTGCTGGCA
>WSSedA1B3DRAFT_1000611_pt1 | contig 10268 bp, 10 predicted proteins | sample WetSurSiteA1Bulk_FD_9468 | JGI IMG/M metagenome (IMG submission 9468)
CCTTTATGGAAAGAGAAATTATTGTAAATGAGGCAAAACCACAGGAAAGCCGCGATAGAGGCGATAGAGGCCGCTCAAGGGAAAAAGGCGGTTTCGGATTCCGGGGAGGAAGGAGATAAGCTTTATCCGATAGTATTATCCAGCCAGCAAAATCATGATTTCCTGAGAAGCATAGATCCAGTTGGAAGGCTAAGTTCTTTCGAAACCACATCACATTTGGATTGGAAAAGGAAGAATATTGTCTTTTCAGTACCGATGAGTGTTTCGAAGTTGCCCTGTCCTTTGCTGATAATGAAAGGAGCATTTTTAAACGCCTCTTGAAATGAAGGAGATGTCCAGTCGAGGATCGTGCCAACAGCTTCAGAGCCATTGTCAATAACTTCACAAACCTCTGTAAGGCCTGATTCTTCCGCATCTTCTAATATTGCATCATTAATTACAGGAGAGCCTTTAACGACTGCTGTAACTTTTTTGCCAAGATGGATGAGTGTCTCGATAAGGAGTCTGTCAAACACAATCTCTCCTGCATTATCTGTCAGATAAAAGATATCATCTGTTTGGGAGAGAGCATCTTTGAATGCAGCGTAGTCGTCCACGGCAAACGGGTTGTTTATGGCCCGCCTGATCGTTCCTTCAATATCTACAGAGGTGAATATCCCAAAATCTATCACATTGCCGGCAACAGAGAGTCTCGTACTTGTCCATAAGGGGTCAGGACTTTTTTCGATCATATTCCTCAGCATAGGATACAGCCTGAGAGCGATCTTGTTATATTCTGATTTTATCTCCTTAAAGGGATCTTTATTCAGCAGCTTCCTGATCTTCCTGTGAATAAAAGTGGTTATATGTGCAGGGGTTTTTGATACATCAGTATTGCGTATAACTTCAAGGGTGCTTTTTAAAATGAATTCCTGTAATGCCGTATCTTCTGTCCCAAGTCTCAGAGCAATAATAGATTGCCGGAGGAAACACGGAAAGCAATCGATATCTACCCTCATTGCCGAGCGTTGGAACCTTTGATCGCCTGTGCCTTTTTCTCAATCTCTTCTGCCATCTTTTTCCTATAGTCTTTTAATCTTTTTACAATAGCCTGGTCTTTCCTGCCAATAATCTGGGCCGAAAGGATAGCAGCATTTGTTGCACCGGCTCTGCCTATCGCCATTGTAGCAACAGGGACTCCCGGAGGCATCTGAACAGTAGAAAGAAGCGAATCCATACCATGAAGGGGTGATGAGTCTATGGGAACTCCTATTACAGGGATGATCGTATGTGCTGCTATTACTCCAGCTAGGTGAGCAGACATGCCAGCGCCTGCGATTATAACTTCAATGCCTTTCTCTTCAGCCTCTGAAGCAATTTTTACAGAGCGTTCCGGGGTTCTGTGTGCAGATGCGATAGTCATCTCGTAGGGAATTTTTAGTTTTTTCAGGATCTCCTCTGCACCTGCCATAATCGGCAGGTCAGAATCACTGCCCATAATTATCAATACCTGTGGTTTCATGTTTTCTCCTTAATCCATAGTGCCAATGTCAGTATAATTCATTCCGTTAAAATGAATCGTTTCCAATACAGAATAAGCCTTTGATTGTGCCTCCTTTATGTCAGCGCCCAAGGCTGTTATGCTTATGGCCCTGCCGCCGGATGTGATAATATCAGCATTGTTAAAAGATGTATTCTCGTGGAATATGACGACATCCTGAACCGGTTTTATCCTTTCGAGGCCATTCAGTATAGCCACTTTCCTGTTTATTCCGGAAGAGACTGTTGAATGCAGTGCAATGCAAACGGAAGCCTCGTGGTTCCATTCAACTTGTACATCAGATAACTGTTGTCCGAGCATGGCAACTATAACATCAGTTAGGTCATTCCTGAGTCTCGGGAGTATAGTCTCTGCCACTAAATCTTCAAAAGAGCAATTCAGCTCATCAAGAAGTATTCTCCCATTGTCTATTATCAGATCTGCAGATATGAAACCTCTGTATTTTGAGCGCTCAGAATTGAGCACTTTTAATACAGGCTTCATTATCTTTTCCATTATAACAGCTTCAAGTTCTTTGTTCATATTCGGCACAGGACTATAAGCGCCAAGACTTACTGTATTTGATACTGTGCTGGCATCCACAGTGTTTCGATATATGCAGAGAGTTGTAAGCGGCAGAATGATCTCGCCGTCAGTTGCTGCCACATATGATAACCTTTGACCTTTAAAATGCTCCTCAATAATTACCTGTCTGCCTGCATCACCAAAAATTCTATCTTTTAGAATGAGCTTAATGATGTCTAATGCCTCTTCTACCGTAGAGGCAACAAAAGCGCCTTTATATCCGGGACGCCCGTCTGTCTTGATTACCATCGGGGCGCCCTTTAACCTGACATAATCCTGGGCATGAAGATACGATGTAAATACCTTATATTCGGCCGTCGGGATACGATTCAGCTGCAAGAGCTTCTTAGCAAATATCCTGCTTGAACCTGCCTGTGCTGCTGTATCGCTGGGCCCCAAGATCCTGCAACCTTCCCTTTCAAATGCATTTACTATATCACTGGAAAATATCCTTTCTGACCCTATGATTGTCAGATCAATCCACTCATATTTCACAAAGTCAATGAGGGTGCTGAAGTCATAGGGACTTAAGTCGATGCACTCTGCAATTTCAGCTATGCCTGCATTGCCCGGGCAGCAATAAATTTTATTAATATGTTTGCTCTGCGAGAGCTTCCATATAATTGCGTGTTCTCTTCCCCCTCCACCAATAACAAGAACTTTCATGAAGAACCCTGTCCTATTTCCCCTCTGTTATTTTTGTCAGGTAATCAGCAATGATCGCATCGTATCTCGATGTATGTCTGAATACTTTTTTTGCCAGTTCCAGTCTTGTCTCATAACTCAGGTCTGCATTCGGGCTTTTCATTTCATTGATGATCTTATCATAGTCTGATGGATCGACTATTACAGCAACATCCTGAAAATTTTTCGATGCAGAGCGTAACATTGCGGGTCCCGCCTATGTCGATGTTCTCAATAGCATCTGCAAAGGTAACCCCCTCCTTTGAGATCGTCTCTTCAAAGGGGTACAGGTTTACAACAACCATATCTATCATATCTATGCCGTGTTTTTTAATTTCCTCCATGTCCTTTGGATTATCTCTGCGCGAGAGCAAGCCCCCGTGAATCTTGGGATGAAGAGTTTTAACTCTTCCGTCTAGCATTTCAGGAGATCCTGTATGCTCTGAAACATCTTTTACAGGGATCCCTGCATCCCGTAAGGCTTTTGCTGTACCGCCTGTTGAAAGAATTTCAACCCCTTGTTCAGCAAGTGTTCTTGCAAACTCTACAAGTCCTTTTTTATTGGAGACACTGATGAGCGCCCTCTTAATCTTTGACATAGTCCAAGCCCTCCTTTGGTAACTGCGTTATATTTATTATCTTGATTATCATTTTTTTATATATCCTTTTTCCATCATACTTGTATACGTATCATCTCCAATGATTATGTGATCGAGAACATTTATCCCGACTATGCCGCCGGCATCAGCAAGCCTTTCCGTTATGACTATGTCTTCCCTGCTCGGAGTCGGATCACCGCTCGGATGATTATGTATAAATATAACTGAAGCAGCAGACTCCTTAATAGCGTCCCTGAACGCCTCACGGGGATGCACTAATGAATGCGTGAGGGTTCCTTCAGAGACACGATAATCTTTGAATACCCTGTTTTTTGCATCTAACATAGCACAGCAAAACACTTCTTTCTTTAGGTGTTTAAAACGCTGACAGTAGTATAAGTATACGTCATGACCTGATGAGAAGACAGGGCCTTTTTCACCGGGCGCTTTAAGCGCCCTTCTGCCGAGTTCAAAGGCGGCCTTTAACTGTGCAACCTTTACATCGCCCATGCCTTTGAAAGGTGCCAATTCTCCCAGAGATGCATTTTCGATCTTCTTCAGCTCTCCAAATGAGGTGATCAGTTCCATCGAAAGGTCAAGGGCGCTTTTACCTCCTCCTCCGGTACGGAGTATTATGGCAAGGAGTTGTGCGTCTGAGAGGTTATGGGCGCCGTATTTCAGTAACCGTTCTCTCGGCCTCTCGTCTTCAGGCCAATTTTTAATGCTCTTATATTTCATTAAATTTTTAATACCCCACAGTCTCTGCTGTGGGGATTCCTTGAACTCCCTTTTGTAAAAGGGGGTTTGGGGGATTTTTTAAATAATAATTTTTACCTTATGATACCCCGCTGTCTCTGCGGCGGGGAGTTTCATTAAACTTTTCTAAGATTTGTTAGCAAAAAAAATTACCTGATAAAATTATTAAAGGAGAGTTTATTATGTTGTTACGGATCTTCCCGTTTCTTGAATGGTTGAAAAGTTATAATTTTGGCAAATTAAGAGCCGATGCAATCTCCGGCCTGACAGTAGCCCTGGTTCTTATCCCTCAATCCATGGCTTATGCACAATTGGCCGGATTGCCACCATATTATGGATTATATGCGTCTTTTTTGCCGCCGATGATCGGTGCATTGTTTGGCTCCAGCAGACAGCTCGCAACCGGTCCGGTCGCAGTTGTTTCGCTGATGACCAACGCTTCTTTGGCCCCTCTTGCAACCGCCGGCAGTGAAAGCTTCATAGCATATGCGATTTTATTAGCCCTGATAGTAGGAATGTTTCAGTTTGTTCTTGGTGTTCTCAGGCTCGGATTGGTCGTTAACTTCCTGTCTCACCCTGTTGTGAATGGGTTCACCAACGGGGCTGCGATCATTATTGCCACATCTCAGTTGTCAAAGATGTTCGGGGTTTCCGTGGACGATGCAGAGCACCATTACGAAACGATCATACGTGTTGTTCAGGCAGCTGTGCATTACACACATTGGCCTAGCCTTATTATGGGTATTGGCGCGTTTGCAATAATGTTCGGTTTGAAAAAGATCAATCCCAAAATACCGAATGTCCTCGTCGCAGTGACCATAACAACTCTTATTTCATGGGGCATAGGTTTCGAAAAGGATGTCAGGGTGGATATTGCAAAGATAGAGTCTCCAAAGGTGCAGGAGCTTGTGACCGGTTTCAATAAAACAATGAATGATATCTCTGAACTCGCAAAACAGCGCACAGAAAATACAAAGCTCATGGAAGAGGCAAAAAAGAACCATGATAAGATCGAAATGCTGAACCTGAAGAGGAATGAAGAAGTACTGAATATAAACATGGAGGAGCTGAAACTGAAACAGGCTTCAATGAGGAAAGAGATGAGGGACATGTTTTTTGCAGGTGTAAAACAGCCTGATGGTTCAATAAAATTTTATCTGAGGGATGAAATACCTCAGGGGGTGGCCTCGGACGGAAAGATCTGGAGAGTGAATGTAGGAAATAAACCGATAAAGGTAGATTCCATCCGCATGGTAGGCGGCGGTGCTGTTATCGGGACGGTGCCAAAGGGACTTCCTTCATTTACAATCCCTCCTTTGGATTTTAAAGTATTTCTGCATCTTCTTCCATATGCCATAATTATTACCCTGCTTGGTTTTATGGAGGCAATATCAATAGCCAAGGCACTTGCAGGAAAGACAGGACAGAGACTGGACCCTAACCAGGAACTGATCGGACAGGGCTTGGCAAATATGGTAGGCGCCATAGGAAAGGGATATCCTGTTTCTGGCTCTTTTTCCCGTTCGGCGGTTAACTTCCAGGCAGGGGCCTTGACCGGATTTTCAAGCGTTTTTACAGGCATGGCGGTATTGATCGTGCTTCTGTTTTTTACCCCTCTGCTTTATCATCTGCCACAATCTGTATTAGCGGCCGTAATTATGATGGCGGTTATCGGTCTGATTAACGTCTCCGGGTTTATGCATGCATATAAGGCCCAAAAATATGACGGGATTATTTCTATCATATCTTTTATCGCCACATTGGCCTTCGCCCCTCATCTGGATAAAGGCATCATGATTGGCGTAGTACTTTCGATTTCGATATTCTTATATAAGAGCATGAAACCAAAAATATCCCTGTTGGCAAGACATGAAGACGAGTCCCTGCGCTGTCTGGAGACCCATGGTTTGCAGGAATGCGAACATATTGCTATGGTACAATTTGAGGGAACGCTGTTTTTTGCAAATTCAAGCTATCTGGAAGACAGCATACGATCAATAATTGAGAGGAAGAAGAATCTAAAACATATCATCCTTGTTGCAAATGGGATCAACGAAATGGATGCATCAGGTGAGGAAACATTGTCGTTGCTTGTAGACAGAGTGAGAAGCGCTGGAATTGATATATCTTTTAGCGGAGTCAATGAGTCAGTCATGAAAGTTATTAAGCGGACTCATCTGTTGGAAAAAATCGGATATGACCATATATATACTACAAGTGACAATGCTATCCGTAAGATTTATTCAGCAGCACATAAAGGGGCGCCCGAGAAAGAATGCCCGCTTATGGCTGTTTGCAAAATTTAGATTATATTTCAGGGAGGGAGCAAAATGTCTATTATTGCGGTATTTGCAGGAACCTATTGTAATGATGAATTGGTAATAGAGAAGATACTGAAAGAAACAGGCTATAAATATCGGACAGACTCAAATATTGTCACAAAAGCCAGCAGGTCATCCGGGCTTTCGGAGGACAAAGTATCAAAGGCATTTTCAGCAAAAACATCCGCTTTCAACCAGTTCACGCATGAGAAAGAACGTTCCATCTCTTATCTCAAGCTTGCTGTGGCTGAAACGCTTTTTGAAGATAATATCCTTATCAACGGATTCGCAAGTCTTCTTATACCAGCAGGAATTTCAACTGTTCTGAGAGTATGTCTCATCGCTGATATGAAGCACAGGGTTGCCCTGGCATCATCAGCCGGAATGTCCGAAGGGGAAGCGCTAAAAGTGCTTCATAAGAGCGATGAGGACAGAATTGTCTGGACAAAAAGCATTTTAGAAAAAGATGATCCATGGGACGCTTCAACCTATGATATGGTAATACCAACAGATAAAATGACTCCAGAAGAAATAGCAGATTTAGTAAAGAAAAACCTGGGAACTGAGATTCTGAAAACTTCAGCTCGGGATGAGAAAGCCATTCAGAATTTTCTTCTCGCATCCCAAGTGGAGACCGCATTAGCCAAAGAAGGGCATTTTGTAACTGCAGAAGCGAATGCCGGGGCCGTGACCCTAACAATAAACAAAAAAGTGCTTATGCTGGAGAAGCTGGAGAAAGAACTGCAATCAATAGCCGGAACTATTCCAGGGGTGAAATCTGTTGCAACGAAAGTCGGGGGAAAGTTCTATCAGGCGGATGTTTACAGGCAGTACGATCTTGAAGTGCCGTCCAAGCTGCTGCTTGTGGATGATGAACGGCAGTTCATAAAAACATTATCCGACAGGCTGCGTTTAAGAGAGATAGGCTCAGTAGTTGCTTATGACGGAGAAAGCGCTCTCGAAATGATAAAGGAAGAGGAGCCCGATGTAATGATCCTGGACCTTAAAATGCCGGGGATCGACGGCATAGAAGTATTAAAAAGGGTAAAACAGACAAAGCCTCATGTTGAAATTATAATCCTTACAGGACAGGGCTCTGAAGCAGATAAAAAATTATGCATGGAATTAGGGGCATTTGCATATCTTGAAAAACCTGCGGATGTGACTTTACTGAGCGAGACGATCAAAAAAGCTAATGAAAAAATAAAACAAGGCAGGCAAAATAAATAAAAGTCCTTTTAGGCAGAAGAAAGGGGAGGGATCTTAACGCAGATCCCCCTCAGGAATGAAAATATCTATGGTTTAACGATTAAAACCGGAAAAGTTGCATGCCCGAGCACCCTTTCAGCTGTGCTTCCCATAAGAAGTCTTTTTATGCCGGTCCGGCCAAGACTTCCCATAATAATCATATCTGCCTGCTGTTCTTTAGCGACATCAATAATCACCTGGTATACTTCACCGTCTCTGACAAGAGCTTCAGCCTTAATGCCTGCTGCAAGTGCTTTTTGCTTTATGGCATCGCTGAATCCTTTTGCCTTGGCAACTAACGTATCGTATACCTCATGAGCTCGCAGCATAAATTCAACGGTGACATCAACAACTGAGAGAGCCTTTATTTCACCATGAGATTGCATGGCTATTTCGATAGCCTTCCGGGCAGCAGCTTCACTGTAAGCAGAGCCGTCAGTCGCAACCAGGAGGTTCCTGCGACCGATTTTAGCGCCATTTGGAATAACAAGGATATCCTGCCTGCTGTAGCCGATGACCCTTTCAGTGACACTCCCAACAAAGGCCCTTTCGATCAAACTCAGNCCCTTCTTACCCATGACTATCAGATCATAATTTTCCATATCTGCAAGGTCAACGATCTTTTCGTGAATCGTTCCTTCTTCACAGAGAGCCTGAATAGTGATCCCTTCTTCTTTGGCTATTTTTATGGCTTCGGAAAGGGAAACATCACACTGCTTTTTTATGGAAGCTACGATATTATTCGTCCATGTGGCGGCGAGGTCGCCTTCATAAGTAGGAACGACCGACACAACGGAAATACTGGGATTATCAGCTTTTGAGAACCTGATNTATTCNCGCAATGCATACATNCTGGTCTCTGAGCCATCAATTGCTATAAGAACTTTTTTATAGATACTCATGCCTATACCTCACTCTGTTCCAAAGANGCCTGCAGGACTAACTTCTGTTCCGCACGGCGGCCCTGGAACATAGCTCTGAGAATAATGAATGCTCCGATAAGAAGCGCAAATACCATGATAGCAAAACTTGTGCTCTTCAGTACCTTCACGGTCATTTCACTCAGCGTTGTAATCATTCCCAGGTCTGAAAGATAAACCGGTATCATGAACGCCCTGCTGAAAAGAACAGTTACCATAATAACACCCATTACGAACTTTATCATATAGGGCTTCACATACGTTGTACCCATGGCTCCCAGCTGAATACCAAAGAGAGAGCCGGCCAGAATAATTGCAGTTAAGCGAAAATCAACAAATCCGTGCAATGCGTATTTGAGTGAACCACCGAGCCCCATAACGAATGCTACGACGAGTTCTGTAGCCGAGCCCATAAGACTTGGGGCGCCGAGGACATAGATTATTGAGGGGACACCGATAAAACCGCCCACCGCAATAGTAGCAGCCAGCATACCTGTAGCAAACCCGAGAGGTACAATAAAGAGAACCGATACCCTTGCCTTCAGACTTTTGAAATACATCATAGTTCCTGGTATATTGATGGACTGTACCCATCTGGCTATTTTCGATACCTGCTCTTCTTTATCTGTGGTGCCTGATCTATAAGTTTTTATTGCGTCCCGTAGGACGAAAGTGCCAACTGTTGCCAGTATTACAACAAATGCTGTACTCACATACAGGTTGGAGCCGGCATCACCGAATCTCTGCTTTATCATTTCCTGGATATGTGCTCCATAGAATACGCCTGCCTCAGCAAATATCCCGAAGATAATTCCCAGCTTGACATCTACCTGGCCGTACTTGGCGCGCCTTATTGCCCCGACAAGCGCCTTCGGGAACTTATGGCACATGTTGCTTGCAACTGCAACAAGTCCTGGGACCCCTAAACTCATCATACCGGGTGTGAGGACAAATGCGCCGCCTGAGCCGATAAAGCCGCTTACAAGTCCCCCAATAAAACCGACGATAAACAAATACAGTGCATTAGCATAATTCAGATCGATAAACTTTATTACTTCTTGAGCTACGTCTTGCATTTTAATCCCTCCTTTTCTTAAAGTTTTGCCCTTAGACGGGGCTGTGGCTGCGGGCGTTCTCTCATATCAGGACGTGTAACCTCNGGCCTTGGCCTCAGAGCTTTTCTATTTGCTTCAATACCTAAAACAGACCAGAAATAGCTTGTGAAATTACCATGTATGAAAGAGATAGCAAATGCCGTTGCAATCGGCAATGCGGCATACAATGCACCTCTTGTGAAATACGCCGTAATGAAACCCTGATATGAGAAGACTAAAGCATAGAGTGCTGTCGAACAAATCCCGAATGCGAGCATTCTGAATACCGGTTTCTTCCTTGTCCTGCTGTAATCTGTAGCCATAATAACCTCCTGCTGAAATTAATGTTGTTTAAATTCTTGCTGTCTCGGAAACGAGAACCAGCGGGCATCTCAGCCTATCCAGATTTTTTATGTCAACCTTTTGATCTGTTACGGAAGGGATGCCTAAATCCTGTGAATCGATGACTACGAAATTGATATCATTTTTTATTTCCTCCTCTATAAATTTAAAGATTGTCTCCTTTACCGACTTTGCACACT
>WSSedA1B3DRAFT_1000612_pt1 | contig 10262 bp, 11 predicted proteins | sample WetSurSiteA1Bulk_FD_9468 | JGI IMG/M metagenome (IMG submission 9468)
CAACACGCTCACAGCGACAGTGACTTTTGGGCTGCTTACCCAACAGTCTTTCCTAAAGAAACTCATCGTAGCGTTGGGAAAGACTCTGGGCAAACCAATCATGTCAAACGATGGCATAACACCTTTCGACAATTGCTGTCTCGCTATACCCGTAAAACATTATCTTTCTCAAAGTCCGATGACTATCATGCTTGGGTCACTCGTCTTTTCATTCGGAAATACAATTTGTCTATATCACTTTGATTTTTACCACTACCCTTATTGGTTACATTGGGCGCATGAAAGAATTATTGAAACGGCTGTGTATCAATGGGCAAAAGCCATTAAAATCCTTGCCAAAGCGATGCTGACAGCATGGTTTAAAAAGGCTTAAAGTTCCAGTAGTGACTGCCAGTTTGTCGTTGTGCTTGTATTCGCCACGCGCCATGCTTGACGCTAACAGTTATCGCGCCACTGTCAGCACTGTTTAACCAATCGGCGTTAAAGTCTCGATAACGCGTTAATACATCGTCATGCGGATGTCCAAATTGATTACGATAACCTGACGGAATTAAAATGGTTTTCGCTTGTACGGTTTGTAAAAAGGCACGCGTTGAAGATGTTTTACTGCCGTGATGGGGTGCGATTAATACCTCGGCTTTTAAGCGGTTACCATACGTTGTTACTAGCCATTCCTCCGCTTGTGCTTCAATATCGCCTGTTAACAAAGCCGTGCCGTGTGCTGATTGTACTTGTAATACACAAGAATTATTGTTGTCTGAATTCGTTTGCCCATCGGGTGACAAAATCGTGAACAGCACGCTATCCCAAATCCATGATTGTCCTGCAATACATTGAACAGGCTGATAAGCATTGAGTTTTTCAGGCACGCTGGTCAATAGCTTTTCAACAGGGATACCGCTTATTAACGACTTTGCCCCACCGATATGGTCGTTATCGCCATGACTAATAATAAGCTGGTCAATTTTATGCACACCTTGTTGATATAAAAAGGGCAATAACACGTTTTTACCTGAGTCGCTGTCGGCAGAAAATTTCGCGCCCGTGTCATAAATCAAATTATGCTCAGCCGTTTGTATCACAACGGATAAGCCTTGTCCGACATCCAATAAAGTGAGTTCTATATCGCCTGTTGCAGGTCGTTTAGTCTCAGTAAAAACCAGCGGTAGTAATAACACTGCGCCTAACCAACGGGCGGGCATTCCTCTGGGGGCAAGCAAAATAAGCATACTCAACACAGCAAATCCCAACATCCATATTGGTGGTTGAGCATGATGAATAGTCGCAAAGGGCAGGGCGGCTAAACTATCTAATAGCCACTGTAATTTTTGTAACAGCCAATCAACTAACCAAAATATTCCCACTGCGAGTGTGCTACTTATGAACATTAACACGACAGCTAATAAAGCTAACGGCACAACTAAAAAACTGATGACAGGTACGGCAACTAGGTTCGCGACAGGGGAAATCAATGATATTTGTTGAAAAAATAATAAGGTCAGTGGTGCTAAACCTAGCGACATCAAAGCGTTGAGTTTGATGGTTTCCCAGATAAGTTTGAGCTTGCCTAAGCGACCTGCGACGGTATAAATAATCAAACTTACCGCGATAAACGAGAGCCATGAACCCGCTGATAATACCGCGAGGGGATCAATGAGCAACACGATCATTAATGCGGTGGCTAAAATGTGCAACGGTTGGGTATTACGCTGGGCAATAATGGCTATCATTGCCACCGCTAACATAATCACTGCCCGTTGGGTGGGGATAAAAAAACCAGCCAGTGCCGCATAAAATACACCGACGACTAACGCCACCACAGCGGCGACTTGTTGTGGCGAACGCGTTAATATTCCTGTCCATGCCCATAATCGCAACACCAAAAAATACACTAAGCCTGCAATCAAGCCGATATGTGAACCAGAAATCACCACGAGGTGGGTAGTACCCGTTTGTCGAAATACCTCCCATTGTGGCTGGGTGATCGCACTGCCGTCACCAATGGTCAGTGCTTTGATTAAAGGCAGACTAGGGTGATTGGCTAGTAACTCAGTCAATCGGTCGGTAATCGTTTGCCGCCACACTTGAATACTGAACCGCGCCGATTCTTGTCCTAATATCACGGGTTTAGTTGTTGGGCGAATATAGCCTGTTGCACCGATGCCAGAAATAAATAACTGACGTTCATAATCCGCACCATTAGCATTGAAGCTACCATGCGGGCGTTTTAGTTTAACGGTGAATGTCCATTGCTGACCTGCTTTAATGGGCTGGTCTGGGTAATACCAGCTTAAACGTAGTTTACTGGGTAATTTTTGTTTAGATGCGGTGACGATAAAATCAAAGCTGACACGCCGTTCATCGTAGTCGGGCAAACTGGCAATAATACCTGTCACAGGCAACTCTATACCTTCCAACTGCGCGGGTAATCTATCGGCTAAACGCACGGTTGCAAAGGCACATACCCACAACACACCAATGACAAAAAACACACTACGCCAATAACGCAACCATGCCATAATGCCTGCCCCGAAGCCGCCTAGAATCAGCCATTGGGAGTCGGGTAATGAGGGCAATTGTTGTGTTAACAAAATACCCGCTAATAACGATAGAGCGGCGGCAATCATTGAGTTCCTCTGCGTTTTTAAGTCTATTCAAAACCTGATAAACTCACTATGCGTGATTTTAACTTTTATGGTGACTCAGATGCCTAGAGAATTTTTAAAAAAGTATATGCCTAATCCTGAAACGATTAAAAAGCATAAAAATTTGCAATTTCTGGGGGAAAAATTACACGATCCGAATTTATGGCATCTTAATCGTCATTCAGTGTCGATTGCATTTGCCGTGGGTTTATTTTTTGCATGGGTACCAACGCCAACACAAATGGCGATGGCGGCAATCGCGGCATTTTATTTTCGGGGTAATTTACCGATAGCAGTCGGTTTAGTGTGGCTGACTAATCCAATTACTATGCCACCGCTGTTTTATTTTGCTTATCGGGTTGGCTTGTCAGTGTTAAATATGCCTTCCGCCGCTGAATTTTCACTTGATGCCGTGTTATCGGGTGGTTTATGGATACCGTTTTTAACGGGGTGTTTAATTATGGGCATAATTTGCTCAACAGCAGGCTATTTTGGTATGCAGTCTGTTTGGCATTATCACGTCCGTAAAAAATGGACGCATCGACAAGAAAAACGCGCTCGTAAACCTGTCAATCCTTTTAGAGCCATGTATTGAGTAACAAAGCACATCATTTTCCAATGATGTGCTGGTGTTATTTTTTAATGATTTTAAAGCAACAAACAGCCCCACCTTTTGCCATACATTCTAGCTGTTCAATGTCTTTATCTAATAAAACCGATATAAGCGTTCTATCAAATTCACAAATTTCTTCATGTTTTTGCGCGAGATCATGGTAAATACAGTTACATGCTTCAATCAGTGGCTCACTGCTGTTCGTATCTGCTACCTTTTTGCTTTTAAAACCTAAGCTGTCCATCACGTTGATTAAGGCTTCAATTCGCTCATCAATCGGTTTATCGTTAAATTGCGGTAATAAACTTTGTGATAAGTTAGTGGCCAGTTTATGCAGATAACGCTGAAAAGCTTCAGACCCCATTTCGTTTTTCAAATCAGTCAAAATGAGTTCAGAAAACCACGCATACTGTTTTGGAAAACTGTTAATGCCTGCTTCGGTCAACACAAAACTACGGACTGGACGACCTGCGGTTTTATTAACGCCAGCCATTTGTATATAACCGTCTTTTTCCAGCACAGCAAAATGTTGCTGCACCGCGTTACGCGAAATATCTAAGGCAGTAGCGATTTCATCAATACTAAGCCCTGCCTTATTTTCCAGTAGCAGTTTTAAAATTTGCTGCTGCCGTGGTTTGATTTTCTCAGTCATAAAAATGCCTTCTGCTAATCCATCTGACAATTTAAAAGTATAACAGACAGGTTATTTTTGTAAGATAAATATCTTTTAACATATAAATATTGCATAAGCTGCTTTTGATTGTTATTATTTTCGCGTAGTCCCGTTTTGGGTTACCTAACAACTGAGTAAATAATAATGACTGACGCACAAGAACATGAGGAAGCAACTATGAGTAACACACTGTACGACAGAATAGGTGGCGAAGCAGCTGTTAATGCCGCCGTTGATATTTTTTATCGCAAGGTTTTGAATGACTACCGTATCAACCGCTTTTTTGACAATGTTGATATGGAAAAACAAGCAGCGAAACAAAAAGCATTTTTGACGATGGCATTTGGCGGGCCACATAACTATACAGGTGAAGATATGCGTAAAGGTCACGCTCGTCTTGTTAAAATGGGTTTAGACAATAGCCATTTCGACGCTGTTGTAGAAAATCTAGGGGCAACACTGGAAGAATTAAATGTCCCTCAAGAACTCATCGCCGAAGTAGTTGCTATTTGTGAAACTACCCGCAACGATGTCTTAGGCAGATAAACACTATAGCCCTACTCCATAATGTTTTACGTTGAGCATTATGGAGTTAGTTTTAACGGTAGCATCATGTACAAATTAACGATTGAAGAACAGACTTACACCTGCCAACCTGATGAAACCGTGTTGGATACCTTATTACGCGAAGAGGTTAATATTTCCTACGCCTGCAAAAAAGGCACTTGTCATAGTTGTATGGTGCGTAGTCTCGATACCATACCGCCAGCCGCCGCTCAAGTTGGATTAAAAAATACTCTAAAAAATCACCAGCATTTTCTTGCCTGTCTATGTCATCCAGAACAAGACATGGTTATTAAACTACCCGATGCCTCAGAGTTTTATACTGAAGGAACAGTAGTTGTAAACGAAATGCTCAATAGAAATACGCTGCTATTGATTATTGCCTTTAAGGATGCGTTTGAATTTAACGCAGGGCAGTTTGTTAATTTACAACGGGCGGATGGATTAACGCGCAGTTATTCAATTGCTAATACACCACAAGAATCCAATACTTTAGAGTTTCATATTCGCCGCTTACCACACGGTAAATTTAGTGCATGGCTACATGATGACATCAAAGTAGGCGATACTATCGCTGTCTCTGAAGCGCGTGGGCATTGTTTTTATCTACCCGAAAGACGAGAACAAGGCATACTACTCATCGGTACAGGAACAGGTTTAGCCCCCTTGGCAGGTATTTTGACTGACGCGCTTGCACATGGACATACGGGCGATATTTATTTATTTCATGGCAGTCGTGAAGTTGAAGACTTATACCGAATTGATGAAATGCGCGAACTGGCTAAGCAGCATTCCAATTTTCATTATGTGCCTTGCTTATCTGGCTCTCATGTTCCTGAGGGTTTTATGCAAGGACGCGCCAACGATGTTGCGTTAGCAACAATGGCTGATTTGAAAGGCTGGCGCGTATTTCTGTGCGGCCATCCCGATATGGTCAATCAAGCCAAAAGAATGACTTTTCTTAAAGGTGCAGCATCAGCCGATATTTACGCCGATGCTTTTTTGGTGACTCCGACTGGGTAACGCTAACCCTATCATCATAACTCATCGTTGGATGATGCTAGATAATTGCAAAATCATTGTTACCGCTTTGCAATCTACCGCCTAAGGGTTATTAATTAAAACTTCTTCATAAGGAAGAATCTCATGTCTGATTTTAAAAAATATCGTTGTTTGGAATGTGAACATCTTTACGATGAAGCTAAAGGAGACCCTGATAGCGGCATTTTACCTGGTACTCGCTGGGAAGATATTCCTGATGATTGGGCGTGTCCAATTTGTGGCGCACCCAAAAGTTTCTTTAAATTAGAAAGCTAATTTAAACAGGTGGAAATAACAATGCCACACGTTGTCGCCCTATATCGTTACCCTGTGAAAAGCTTCACGCCAGAAGCGTGCGATGTTTTGACTGTTCTTGATGAAGGACGAATTGCTGGCGACCGAGTACTCGGTATTCGATTTGCCAATTCAGGCGTGCCAGATAATGTCTGGAGTAAAAAGCATGAGTTTGTCGCACTGGTGAATACGCCGAGTCTGGCACGCCTTAATCTTCGGTTCGATCATAAACTTCTTCGACTACACATTAGCTTAGAAAATTCAGTTTTGGTTGATGAGGCATTGGATGATAATGGGCGTAAACGAATAGCAGCGGCGATTGAAGATTATGTGCTTCAGCTAGATGAGAATCCTCTTTCATCACATACTGAACGTATGCCCCTGAGAGTTGTTGGTGATGGCGTGAGTTCTCGTTATCAAGACAATGAGACGGGGCAAATAACACTACACAGCCGCGAAAGCTTAGCGGCTGTTGCCACTGCTGTTGGTGATTCAAACCTCAGTGAACAGCGTTTTCGTTCTAACATCGTTATTGAAGGGCTAGAGGCTTGGGATGAACAAAGCTGGGTAGGGCGGAAGATTCGTATAGGTAAAGTTATCTTCGATGTGGTAATACCCAAAGGCAGATGTCTCGCTACACATGCGAACCCTCACTCTGGTGAACGGGATTTACCAATCCTCCAAACACTAACTCATGCCTTTAATCAGAAAAAGCCAACGTTCGCAATTGGAATGCTTACCAGCGGGGCTGGAGGACAGATTTCTATCGGTGATAAAGTCAGTCTGCTTGCTTAAATATTAGCTTAAGGCAGGGAGATAATCAGCTCGGTTGTGTTAGCGATAGCGTAACTCAACATCAATCAAGGTGATGCCTGAATGGAGACGTTGTAATATAACGTCTCTACAATACAAGACGTAGTGATTAAATTAATCTTCAATCACAATGCGATCGCCGCGTTTTACCCAGCCTGCTTGAATAACCTGCGCATAAACACCAACGCTAGGCAATTCCTTACCCGCAAAAGGTACTAGCGGACGGTTTTTAGCAACTGCTTTGAGTATACCATTATCGGCAGGCAAATCGCCTTGAGCTAACGTTGGCATGACGCAACGAGGACAAGGGTCTGAAATGCGCAAGCGTACGCTATCACCTAATCTAATGGTTTTACCAACCCAATCATTTTCTACAAAACCGTCTAAACCGCTAGTGTCAATAACGATATTCGGTCTAAAGCGTCTGACTTCAAAACGACCTTCAGGATACAGTTTTTGTAGCGCGGCGATTGAACTGGTGGTTAATAAATGCAACGCGGCATAATCAAAAAATGAACCTTGAGGTGCATCACCTGCTACGGCTTCATTAGAGATTTCATTCGTTTCACCCTCGTATTCAGGCCAATATTGTTCTAGTTTTGCTGCTTCTGGAGCTTGCGTGGCTAATTGCACGGCACTGCCTAGAACAGCCGATAGCTGTTGATTAAGATCGGCTTGATCACTGCGTAGCACCTCGCCATTTGGTAGATGAATCCAAACAGGTTGATTAGCACTAAGTTCAGGCTGTGCGGTGTAGGCAGCGTGAAAAGAGAAAAAGTTAGGCCATTTTTTGGGATTTTTAGCACTGACGACTTTGTTCGTGTCAGTATCAATTAGCGCGTAAGAACGGTCGCCTAATACACCGCTTTGTGTGATGTGCGTACCGTTGAGTTCTTCGCCCATCATAGATTTAACAGGATAACGCCACAGTGTTGATACTGTGATTGTAGCTTGGTTTGACATGATTACTCCATTGTGTTTTTTTATAATTAGACATAATAGCTCTAAGACTATTTATTGGATTATTGAACTAAAGCGAGATTATTGTCAACTTGCAAGTCTTACATGATAAGACACTTCAATCGACAAATTAATTGTTCCAATCTGGTGCAAATCATCACCGCTCTACACAATATCAGTGCATAATTTCTCAATTATAAACCCGATAATTAAAACGGTAAAATCATGTAAGGCATTGTAATTTTTAATTAAAATAAGGATGTGTCGGTATATTTTCTTTTGGCATAAGGCTTGCTGAAAATGATAAGTGGACTGTCAGTGTAGACATCAGCACCACAAAAACATATTCACTCAAACAGGAGGTGAATTATGGAAAAGCACTGTTTAAGATTCAAAGATATTTCAGTTAGCGAAAAGATGCTCTATTCGCTTTTTCTAATGACCATTGGCATTGGTTATTTATTCGGCTTAACACACCTATATTACACACACCAAATGCGTGACGGACAGCCTGGTATGTCGATACAAGATGTCATGATTGCCTATTACGGATCGCAAGATAAAACCCGACTAGGTTCGGCGATCAATGGTGGTCCTATGGAACTCAACCTAAAATCTGTCGATGACAAAGAAAAAATTTTAGCATGGCTCAGTACGGGTAAATCAAAAGCACATTTCGAACAAGATGTTGCGCCGATTTTAAACCGAGATTGTACGGGTTGTCACAATGGCGAAACTAACCCTAGTTTGCCCAACTTGACCACTTATGAAGGTGTAATGGACGTTGCTTCATCCAAAGCAGCCTCATTACCTGGCTTAGTGAAAATCTCGCATATTCACTTGTTTGGCATCGCTTTTATTTTGTTATTTGTCGGTAGAATTTTTATTTATTCTGACATGAGCGTTTCGTTAAAACGCATCATAGTGGTGATTCCCTTCTTATCCCTGCTCATCGACACCACATCTTGGTTTATCACGCGCACTTATCCCAACTTTGCTTATGTCGTGGTAGGGTCAGGAGCGATAATGGGCTTATCAATGGGGGCGCAAATTATTATCAGCCTCTATCAAATGTGGTTCGGCACTCGCCTACAGCTTTCAAGCGAACAGCAAGCGCAATTGAAAAAATACGCCTTAGTGTTACAAAATTGGACTTTAAATGGGTTGGCTATCAGCAAAAATTATGTACTTAAAACTGCACCTATTGTCTGGCGGGGCGGTAGTCAAATATTACTGAGTTTTTATCACCTGTTCCGCTATTCATTACATACTAATCTAGCGTTATCCGATGCTGAGCAATTGAAAGCACGGCAATACACGCAAACTTTACAAGCCCAAGGTTACCAAGTTTGGTTTGCCAGTAAAGGCTGGTTAGTTAAAAAATCCTTGTTATCATGGCTGTTTTTAAGCTCTATCGACGATTTGGAAAATTACGTTGCTGATGTAATATCTTGATTGGGAATGCGGAGAATGGACGCTCCAACTTCCTGTTATGCGAACTTGAGCATCCTAGTATCTTAGGTTCTGTTTCAATACCCACGGCTTAAATTGCGAATTTCTATTAACGTGCCATTTTCAAAACGCAAATACTGTTGAAGACGTAAAGAGCCGAAGTTATAAATCCATTCTTCAACAACAATGTCTATTTCAAGATAATTATTTTGCCCATAACCAAAGCGACTGTTAGGGTAAATATTTCCTTGACCACTGTAATACTGTTGGTTTTGGATGGTATTGCTAGTGCCTCTTTTTTCAATATGACTTTGAACAGAGGTGGCTTGACCGCATTTGTTATAAACCTCGCTTTTATCCATGCCTTCATTGATAACATACGCCCCGCACCTTAAAGCAAAGGCGGTTGGACTGACCATAAGGCTTAATAATAAAAGCCAATAGCTTGTTTGTTTTAGCATTGATGTTGGAAAAGTTAGGTTTTAGCGGTAGAAAGTAACCTGTTTTTTTAAAAAGCTGTGGCTTGCTCAGGATTTTCTGAAAAACTGATATTACGCATTCATAACGAAAAATCAATGGGTTACAAAATTTTTAGTTCACTATAGCCATTAATTCTTCTAAGAATTTGTATATTATTAATTAATAATACTTTAGTTTTTTCAGCGCGTGAGTAGAATGCTTAGCTTGTTGTCTCACTTTACTATAGGAACATGATAATGAAACAAATAAATTTAGCTGCTGTGTTACTGTGTTTATCCGTATTTGGCAGTGCGGTCTATGCCGATGTGACATTACAATCCAAAGAAGAGGTAGAAGGCACTTGGAAACTGCAATCCACCAAAAATTCGTTAACCGATAAACAAGCCATTGATCGAGAAGATACTTGGGTATTTAAAGATGGCAAATTGACAATTTTACATATTCCTCGCGAAGGAAAATATTATGATCAACCACCCGTAAATTACGAAATAGACGAGGGTAAATTAAAAGTCGCACAGGTCGGTAATAACCGATTTGAAACGTTTGTCGTTGTGGAAAAAGACGACAAAATCATGACGTTAAAAGGAAAATATGGCGGTTATTACTTTTTTAATAAAAAGTAATCTAGAAGTTACGCATTGACGATCGGCTGAAGTTGAGGGTTAAGTGTTTCTTTCCCTTGGATAAAGCCCTTGATAAAAAAAGCAATCACCTCGTTGAACAAGTT
>WSSedA1B3DRAFT_1000613_pt1 | contig 10261 bp, 8 predicted proteins | sample WetSurSiteA1Bulk_FD_9468 | JGI IMG/M metagenome (IMG submission 9468)
TCTAAAAAAAAACTGAGCCGGAATATTGTAAAATAAAAAATATTATATTGCACCCGTCGAATAAGAAAGTGATATGGTTTATAAGTTCGTAGTATTATCAGATGAGGATGAGTCATTTGTGCGGGAGTTTGAGTTCCTCGATTCACAGACATTGATGGATTTTCATAACATTATTCAGGAAGAGCTGGAGTATGACAAATCCCAAATGGCTTCATTTTACCTGGCAACTGACAATTGGGAAAAGGAGGAAGAATTTACTCTTTTTGATATGGGGACAGGATCATCTACAATGGAAACAGCGGTTCTTGAAGAGATTATCTTCAGAAAAAACCAGAAGTTGCTTTACGTATTCGACTTCTTCAACGACAGAGGTCTTTTTGTTGAATATACTGGAGAAACAAAGGAGATCGAAGACCGCGAGTACCCTATATGCACCAACTCAAAGGGTATACCCCCTAAGCAGGTAGTATTTGGCACCAGCTCGCGCAAGCTTTATAATAATATTGTAGTTTCCGATGACGACGAGGATGAAGATGAGCCTGAAGTTGATGATCTTTTCCTTGAAGGAGAGGATGAGGAATCTTTGCCTCCCGATTTTGACAGCACCGAAACCCTGACCGAAGAAGACGAGTAGTCTTTACAGATCAGTAACCAATGAAAAATTTTCTGATAGTTGTGCTTGGCCCGACTGGTGTCGGGAAGAGTGATCTTTCATTGGAAATTGCCAGCCATTTTAAATCTGAAATAATATCTGCCGATTCACGTCAGTTTTACAGGGAAATGAAGGTTGGGACTGCAGTTCCTTCTGATTTTCAGTTGAAAAGAATCAGGCACCACTTTGTCGGATTCCTCTCTGTGAAGGAATATTACAATGCCAGTCTTTTTGAAAGGGCAGTACTGGAGCTTTTGCCATCCTTATTCAAAAAGAATAATATTGCGATAATGACAGGAGGTTCCGGTATGTATATCGATGCTGTTTGTAAAGGGATAGATGATATTCCTGATATAGATCCTGCCATAAGGGAAAAATATAATCTTAAGTTCAAAACAGAAGGAATTGAAAGTCTGAGGGCTGCACTTAAATTAATTGATCAGGATTATTATTCAACAGTAGATCTCCGTAACCATAAAAGGATTATCAGAGCACTCGAGATATTTGAATCCACAGGGCACAGATATTCCGAATTTCTAACTTATAGAAAAGTTGAAAGAGATTTCTCTATAGTTAAAATTGGTCTTAATCTGGAGAGGGAAGATCTCTACAGAAGGATCAACAGCAGAGTTGATGAAATGGTGAGTAATGGCCTCGAGAATGAAGCCAGGGAACTTCTTGAATTCAAAGAATTAAATCCTCTAAAGAGTGTTGGTTACAGAGAGTTTTTTGAATTCTTTGAGAAAAAAATAACAAAGGAAAAAACGATTGAGCTGATCAAGAGGAACAGCCGCCGGTATGCGAAGAGGCAGATGACATGGTGGAGCAGGGACAAGGAAATTGTCTGGTTCAGCCCGGATAAGGTTCAGGATATTATTGATTACATCGAAGATAAGATTGGGTAAAGGGATTATGCGGTTATGCAAGTTAAAAAAAGAAAGCTGCGGTATAAAAGATCTTCTCCCGGTAGGGATTGGGGTGGAAATTAGATAAAATCAATCCAGATTTTTTAGTTTCCTGATCGTCTCAGCTGGATCAGGCGAACTGAACACTGCATTCCCTGCCACAAGTACATTTACTCCCGCCTCGATAAGTTCGGCTGCATTGGTAGTATCGATCCCTCCATCCACTTCAATAAGAACATTATATCCACCATCATTGATCATTTTACGCAGCTCCCTGATTTTATTATAACAATCATAAATAAATGATTGTCCTCCAAATCCCGGATTTACTGTCATAATAAGCACCATATCTACGAAAGGTAGTGTATTTACAAGAAGGGAAACAGGGGTGTGAGGGTTGACAGCGACGCCTGCTTTCATTCCCAGATTCCTTATTTCATTAACAGTTCTGTGAAGATGCGTGCAGGCTTCATACTGGACTGTAAGAATGCTTGCCCCGGCATCATGGAAACGCGAAAGGTACCTGTCTGGATCGACAATCATCAGATGCACATCGAGGGGTTTTTCGGCTAATTTTCTTACGTGTTCGAGAACCGGTAAGCCAAATGAAATATTAGGAACAAATAATCCATCCATTATGTCGCAATGTATCCAGTCAGCCAGGCTTTTGTTCACCATTGTCACGTCTTTTCCAAGATTCAGGAAGTCAGCAGCTAATAGTGATGGAGAGACAAGGTGGTTCATGTCCGAAGATTTTGAGTAAATATAGAAACAAATATTTAACCCAGATAGGTTTTGAGTATTTTACACCTTGTAGTGAACTGGATTCTTTTGATAGCTTTCTCTTTTATCTGGCGCACTCGTTCGCGGGTAAGCTTAAGCTCCTCTCCTATTTCTTCAAGCGTAAAAGGATGTTTCATTCCAAGTCCAAAATAAAGTTTCAGGACTTTAGATTCCCGTGGAGAAAGTGAGCTGAGGGCCCGTTCAATCTCCCATGCCAGCGATTCATTTATAAGGTTCTTATCAGGACTTGGTGTATCGGGATTCTGCATTACATCATACATGGTATTTTCCTCTTCAGAACTTATAGGAGCATCCATGCTTATAGTCCTGCCGTTTGTTTTAAGCGATTCCTTTACATCTTCAGGGATCATTTCAAGCATATCTGCAATCTCCTGTGATGAAGGTTCCCTCTCAAATTCCTGTTCAAGCCTCGCAAATGCTCTGTTAATCCTGTTTATTGATCCGATTTTATTNACCGGGAGCCTTACAATTCTTGCCTGTTCAGCAAGAGCCTGCAGAATTGACTGCCGGATCCACCAGACTGCATAGGAGATGAATTTGAATCCTCTTGTTTCATCGAAGCGCTGAGCTGCTTTCATAAGGCCGAGGTTCCCCTCATTGATCAAATCAGGGAGCCCCATACCCTGATTCTGGTACTGTTTTGCGACTGAGACAACAAAACGAAGGTTTGCTTTGACAAGCTTTCCAAGCGCATCAGGATCCCTGCTCTTGATTTTTCTTGCCAGAATTACTTCCTCTTCAGGTGAAATGAGATCTACCCTTCCTATCTCCTGTAAATATTTATCAAGAGAAGGAGTGTCGCGGTTAGTAACCTGTTTCGTAATCTTTAGCTGACGCATTACAGGTTAAGACAGTTTAGGTTCGCAAAAAGAAGGCTTAGACCACAATTTTAATAAAAAAAATGTCATGAAATTCATTTATCTATTAAAATATTTTTGTCAAATCAGAGTTTTCACCTAAATTGCAGAAGATATTTTCTGCTGTAGAATATCAGTATATTATTTGAATTCATATTATTCCCGAAGCTTTTTTTCATAATTAACACAACTTATATTGTTTATTTTATTAATATTGCTGCGGTTTTCCCACCGGCTCTGCTTCAATTCTTAGTCTGGTTATCCATTAAAAAAATAAAATCTCTTTATCTTCATTAATTATTATGTACGACATTCTTGAGTTAAGCAATAAGCTTCTTCCCGAGTTACGGGATATAGCCAGAGAACTTAAAATCAAAAAAACAGAATCTTTGAAAAAACAGGATCTGATTTATAAAATCCTAGATCAGCAGGCTATTGAAGCAACTGAGAAAAGGAAAAACAATATTGAAGAATCCAAACCTGTAATTCCTTTAAATGAAATGGGAAATCAGCAATACGATTCGGGCCAGAGGAGAGGGAAAAGGCCCAGAACTGTCAAACCGGTTATAAACCGTCCCGTTGAATCGGTTATTTCTGTTTCGCCTGATGATCTTAGAAAACCCGAAATAACTTTCACTGATCAGAGAGAAACAGTTACCAGAACGGAAAAAACAGAAGAAAAACCTGATCTGTTCAAAACATCCGAACCGGGTAAAGGAGACATCAGAGAACCCAGGTGGAAGCGTGAACAAGATTATCCTGACAGAAAAGACAGGACTCCCAGATTCAAAGAAAGCCCGTTTGCAGCCAGAGAGGAAAAGAAACCTGAAATAGTGGTTGAAACTACTCTTCCTTTAAATGGGGATGAACCATTATATGAAGAAATAAAACCAGTTACGGATATTGCTGCGGGAGAAATTATTATTGAACCACCAATAAAAGAGATAATTACTGATATTCAGCCGGTTAAAGAAGAAAAAAAAGAGAAACCCTACGAATTTGAAGGTATAATTTATAACACCGGAGTTCTGGAAATTATGCCCGACGGTTATGGATTTCTCAGATCACCTGACTACAATTATCTCAACTCTCCTGATGATATTTATGTATCACAATCACAGATAAAGCTTTTCGGCCTGAAAACAGGAGATACAATCAAGGGTTCTATCAGGCCACCCAAAGAGGGTGAAAAATACTTTCCGCTTATTAAAGTGGACGAAATAAACGGAAGAAGTCCGGATTTTATACGTGACCGGGTTCCATTTGATTTTCTGACGCCTCTCTTTCCAAACGAGAAATTCACACTTTGCACACCAGGAGAAGGTTCTCTATCAGTGAGAGTAATAGACATGTTTTCCCCGATAGGCAAAGGGCAACGTGGACTTATTGTTGCGCAACCTAAAACTGGGAAGACAATCCTGCTTCAGGAAATTGCCAATGCCATTGCAAAACACCATCCGGATGTCTATCTGATGATCCTGCTAATAGATGAAAGACCTGAAGAAGTGACTGATATGGCAAGAAACGTCAAAGCAGAAGTAATAGCTTCAACCTTTGATGAGCCAGCCGAACGACATTGCAGGATTGCCAATATTGTTCTTGAGAAGGCAAAGCGTCTTGTTGAATGCGGCCATGATGTTGTAATTCTGCTTGACTCTATCACAAGGTTAGCCAGGGCATTCAATACTACCGCTCCTGCTTCGGGAAAAGTTTTATCCGGCGGTGTCGATTCAAATGCACTTCACAAGCCAAAACGGTTTTTCGGTGCCGCGCGTAACATTGAGAACGGCGGTTCACTGACAATAATCGCAACAGCACTAACTGAGACCGGTTCAAAGATGGATGATGTAATATTTGAAGAATTCAAGGGAACAGGAAATATGGAACTCCAGCTCGACCGCAAACTATCGAACAGGAGAATATTCCCGTCAATTGATATCCCTGCTTCAAGCACACGTCGTGAAGATCTTCTGCTAAATAAAAATATTCTTCAGAAGATATGGGTTCTACGCAATTATCTAACCGATATGAATGGCGTAGAGGCGATGGAATTCCTCCGCGACAGGCTCATGCAGGCCAAGTCGAACGAAGAGTTCCTGATTTCTATGAATGGTGGATAACAGACTAAAAAATTTAATAAATTTGCACTTTCTTTCTAAAAATATTTCTTAACAAACTATATATTCTATTCAAAATGGGAACAAAGAAATTTATAACCTGCGACGGCAATCAGGCTGCATCGCATATCGCATATATGTTTAGCGAGGTTGCTTGCATATATCCTATCACACCTTCATCAACAATGGCTGAATATGTTGACGAATGGTCTGCCAACGGATTGAAAAACATCTTTGGGGAACAGGTCAAAGTAGTTGAGATGCAGTCAGAAGGCGGTGCCGCCGGGGCAGTTCATGGAGCCTTGCAGACCGGGGCACTCACATCAACTTTCACCGCCTCACAGGGTTTGCTGCTAATGATCCCGAATATGTACAAGATTGCTGCGGAGCTTCTGCCGGGAGTATTTCATGTAAGTGCAAGGACAATCGCTGCCCATGCTCTATCAATCTTTGGTGATCATAGCGATATTTATGCTACCAGGCAAACAGGTTTTGCTTTTCTGGCAAGCGGCAGTGTACAGGAAATAATGGACCTTGCCGGTGTTGCCCACCTGTCGGCCATTAAATCAAGGATACCATTCCTTCATTTCTTTGACGGTTTCCGCTCCTCCGCAGAAGTCCAGAAAATTGAAGTGCTTGAAATGGAAGACATGAAGAAACTTCTTGACATGAAAGCACTTGCCAGGTTCCGTGATAATGCAATGAATCCGGAGCACCCTGTAACAAGAGGAACCGCACAAAACCCTGATATCTTCTTCCAGGCCAAGGAGGCGATTAACCCGTTCTATGAGCCAATACCTGATATTGTAAACTCATACATGGCTGAAATATCAAAGCTTACAGGCAGGGAATATAAACCATTTACATATTACGGAGCTCCCGATGCTGAGAACATTATTATTGCAATGGGTTCAATCACTGAAACATCTAAGGAGGTTATTGATTACCTGAGAGCCAAGGGTGAAAAAGTTGGTTTACTGACTGTTCATTTATACCGACCGTTATCTTCAAAATACTTTTTCAATGTATTCCCAAAATCGGTGAAGAAAATTACTGTTCTCGACAGAACAAAGGAACCCGGTGCTCCCGGAGAACCACTCTTCCTCGATATAAAGGATATGTTCTATGATAAACAGGAAAGACCTTTAATAATAGGTGGTCGTTACGGACTGAGCTCCAAAGATACTACGCCAAGTCAGGTTCTTTCGGTTTATGAGAATATGAAGCTCAAGGAACCTAAGAATCATTTCACAGTCGGGATAGTTGATGATGTCACTTTTACCTCTCTGCCTGTTCTTCCTGAGATAAACGTTGCCCTTCCAGGAACTCATTCCGCAAAATTTTATGGTCTTGGCTCTGATGGTACTGTCGGTGCCAATAAGAACTCCATAAAGATTATCGGAGATACAACCGATAAATACTGCCAGGCATATTTTGCCTATGATTCCAAGAAGTCGGGGGGTATCACCACATCACATCTTCGCTTCGGAGATAAGCCGATCCGTTCACCATATCTGGTAAACACACCTGATTTTGTAGCATGTCATGTGCCTTCGTATCTTGATAAATATGATATGCTTAAAGGTCTTAAAAAAGGCGGAACATTTCTTCTCAACTCAATATGGGATGCTGAAGAAACTAAGAAACGTCTTCCCGACCATATGAAAAAATATATGGCAGAGAATAAGATTAATTTCTTTATCATCAATGCCACCCTTATAGCCGAAGAAATCGGACTTGGAAACCGTACAAACACAATAATGCAGGCTGCATTTTTCAAGCTGGCAAATATTATTCCCTATGAAAAAGCCGAAGCCGAAATGAAAAAGGCTATTTACAAGACTTACGGCAGAAAAGGAGAGGATGTAGTTAACATGAACTACGCAGCTATTGACAAGGGAAGCAATGTAACAAAAGTTGAAATTCCTGCAGAATGGGCAAAAATCGAGGTCAAAAAGGAAAAAGATACACGCGACATTCCTGAATTCATCCGTGAAGTAATGGAACCTATGAATGCGATGAAGGGAGATGATCTTCCGGTCAGTGCATTCAAAGGAAGGGAAGATGGAACATTCCCATCGGGGACCAGCGCTTACGAAAAACGCGGTATTGCTGTGAATGTTCCTGAATGGCAGCCAAATGAATGTATTCAGTGTAACCAGTGTTCTTATGTTTGTCCCCATGCAGTAATACGTCCTTTTCTTTTAACCGAAGAGGAAGTAAAAAATGCACCGGCCGGAACAGAGACTATTCAGGGAATACCCGGAGTACTGAAAGCATACAGGTTCAGGATGCAGGTAAGCGTTCTGGACTGCACAGGCTGCAGCAACTGCGCTGATGTTTGTCCTTCAAAGAATAAAGCTTTGATAATGAAGCCGCTTGAAACCCAGCTTGCTGAAACTGACCGCTGGACTTATATGCACGAAAAGGTTGGGTACAAAGACACTGTGGTCGATAAGTTTGTAAATGTAAAGAACAGTCAGTTCTCGCAACCATTATTTGAGTTTTCCGGAGCATGTGCCGGTTGCGGAGAGACCCCTTACATAAAGGCATTAACGCAACTTTACGGTGATCGCTTAATAGCTTCCAATGCAACAGGATGCTCCTCGATATATGGCGGTTCAGCACCATCGACACCCTACACCCACAACAAGAAGGGTCATGGACCTGCATGGGCAAATTCACTGTTTGAGGACAACGCCGAGTTCGGTCTTGGGCTTTCTATTGGAGCGAACAAGCTACGAGAGCGNATCGCGCGTCTTATGGGAGAATCGTTTATCAACGGAGTTAATCCCGAAACCAAAGCCGCGTTTGAAGAGTGGCTGAGAGACAAAGATCTGGCTGAACCTTCACGGATTGCATCTGCCAGGGTTATTGAAGCTTGTGAGAAAGACAAATCAGCATTTGCCAGGGAGATCCTTGATCTTAAACAATACCTTATTAAAAAATCGCATTGGATNTTTGGAGGTGACGGATGGGCCTATGATATCGGCTATGGCGGACTTGACCATGTTCTTGCATCAGGTGAAGATGTAAATGTTCTCGTGCTTGATACTGAAGTTTATTCAAATACAGGTGGTCAGGCCTCAAAATCAACACCTGCCGGAGCTGTTGCCAAATTTGCCGCATCAGGCAAAAAGATCCGCAAGAAAGATCTTGGCCAGATGGCGATGAGCTATGGCTATGTTTATGTTGCCCAGGTAGCAATGGGTGCCAGCAACTCCCAGTACCTTAAAGCTCTGAAAGAAGCTGAAGCATATCCGGGACCATCACTGATAATTGCTTATTCACCATGTATTAATCATGGACTCAGAGATGGGATGGGCAAAACACAGGCTCAGCAGAAGTTTGCAGTAGAATCGGGTTACTGGCATAATTACAGGTATAATCCGCTTCTTGAAAAAGAAGGCAAAAATCCGTTTACCCTCGATTCCAAGGAGCCTGACTGGAGCAAATTCCAGGATTTCCTGAAGTCGGAAGTTCGTTATACATCTCTTGTAAAATCATTCCCCGAGCAGGCAGAAGTGCTTTTCAAGGCTGCCGAGGAGAATGCAAAATGGAGATACAAATCGTACCAGCGTTTAGCTGCTATGGTTTATGAACAGACAGCTGTAGCCAAATAGGTAAAGGCACAAAACACCAGGCGCAAGGAAGAAGAATCCCCTTGCGCCTTTTCTTTTTATATTATCAGGGTAAGGTTCCGGAATCCGGGCATTTGGTACGGAGCTTCCCAGAGCCAAGAGTCTGATGCCTTGTGTCCTTTTTAAAGAAATTTCTTACTTTTGGCCCATAATTGAATTAATGGGCAGAATACTCGGCATAGATTACGGTACAAAAAGAATCGGACTGGCCGTCACCGATCCGCTGCAAATCTTTGCTTCGCCACTGAAAACAGTAAGGAACCACGAATTTTACGACTTCCTTAAGAACCTTCTGGAAACTGAATCTGTTGACGAATTTGTAATAGGTTATCCTGTAACGTTGAACAACAAGCCAAGTGAATCTGTTAAATACATTAAACAGTTTATTAAGAAACTGGAGAAATCATATCCTGGAAAACAGATTAACCTTGTTGATGAAAGGTTTACATCAGGAATGGCCCTGAAAACGATGATTGAGGGAGGAGTCGGTAAAAAAAAGCGACAGGATAAGGCAATGGTTGATAAGATCAGTGCTTCGATAATTCTGCAATCGTTCCTTGATAAAAGACAGATGGCAGAAGGCAGGGAGCAGAAGGAGGAGAGCAAATAACTGGTAGCTGATTGCTGACATCTGATAGACAGTAATGAAAGGTTAATAGCTGAGAGCAAAAAATAATAGGTTTAAGTAGAAAATATGGTTTACCCGATTGTAATATATGGTCATCCGGTTTTAAGAAAGATTGCAGAGGATGTTGACAGGGACTATCCAGAACTGGATCAGTTGATAGCTGATCTTTTTGAGACTCTGTACAAATCAGAAGGAATTGGACTGGCTGCCCCTCAAATTGGCAAATCAATCAGGGTATTTGTAATTGATGGAAAGCCAGTTGGTGATGATGAACCTGAACTTGCTGATTTCAAGAGAGCTTTTATTAACGCACATATTATCGAGAAATCAGGAGATCTGCAATTAATGACTGAAGGATGCCTGAGTATACCCAACCTCAGGGAAGAGATCAATCGTGAATCTCGTATCCGCATCACATATTATGACGAGAACTGGCAGTTCCATGATGAAGTTCATGAGGGTTATAAGGCCAGAATAATTCAACATGAATATGACCACCTTGATGGCATACTGTTCACTGACAAGGTCAGCTCGCTGAGGAAAAGGCTTCTTAAGGGAAAGCTGAATGCAATCAGCAAGGGCAGATTCGAAGCTGATTACAAGACTATATTACCCGGACAGAAAATAAAAAGTGCCTAAAGTAAATAAAGTGCACCA
>WSSedA1B3DRAFT_1000614_pt1 | contig 10260 bp, 7 predicted proteins | sample WetSurSiteA1Bulk_FD_9468 | JGI IMG/M metagenome (IMG submission 9468)
ACTCTTGGAAAGGATGGGGTTTGTTTTCTCCCTGAATCTGATCCGCGCTTCATGGATGATTTTTTTGTCCTGCACCTTCCTCTCGAATTCAGAACAGGCTGACAAAACATCATCAATAGCTGTTTTGGTTTCCAGAAGCAGTTCTTCCGGCTTTTCCCGGGCATCGAGACACCTTTCCTCTAAATCCTTGAGCTTCTTGTTGAATATCTCCGTTGCCTCATCGAGTTGAACAACATACTTCCCGTCTAATTCAATCCCTGCCCTGTACCAATTGTCGACTTGTGTGCACCAGCGCACAAATCCCGCCTTCTCTCTAATTCCGCTGTTGAACCATACCATATTTCCCGCCGAGAGCGGTTGGTCGGTCTGAATACCTATGCCTGCTTCACTGATATCAATCGCATTTGCTTTACGGTCTATCAACCGTCGCTCTTTTGCATCATTCAAAAAAACAGAATAGTCTACTTCGATAGAACAGGTCTTTCTTGAAAACCTTCTGTTTGTCATATATTGAGTCATTCCTGCATATTCCATGGGGTCCCCCTCTTCAGCAAAAATGGTTTCGTTTTATTCCTGTGCTACTGCCATCAAATAAACAATTGTCTGTTTAAGTCATCATATTCACACTCCTCCTTCCAATAGGCATAAACGATATAGGGATCACCGGTGCCATCTCCTGAACATCTTTTCAAGTTTATCGCGGTATGCCATTGATAAGAGGACAATGACAATTGCGATACCGACAAGCAGAGAAAACCGGGAATATTGCTGATTGCGAAAAAAAATTCCCCCGAGGGTGAGCATGATGGTGCCCATGAGTCTCCCGGCAGAACTGATTATAAGGAACTCTCCGGTGGCCATAGGTCCCAGTCCAAGGATATAACAAAGATAATCCTTTGGAAATCCCGGTATCAGGAAAAGAATAAAGACCAGTACTTCCGCCCTCCGGTGTTTCAGAAGATAGTCATACCGTTCGATCGTTTTTTCATGGACAAATTTTTCGACAAAGGGTCTTCCGAAGGTCTTCGCGAAAAAAAAAGCGAGCCAGGAACCAAGAATTAATCCAATAGTCGAGAGTATGACTCCAAGGAATCCCCCATAGAGATACCCTCCGAGGAATCCGGTTACTTCCCCGGGAATAGGCGCCGCCACAACCTGGAGTATCTGCAGTACAATAAACCCAACCCATGAGAAAGGCCCAAGAGTATTGAGGAAGGATTCTATCCTGTTTCTGTCGAGAAAGAAATGGAACGCGCCGCTTTTGTAAAGGACAAGAACAAGCAGGAGAAAAGCGACAAGAATAAAAAGCTTTATCCGGGTATTGTTGCGCGCTTTCCTGTTGCCGTCTACTGTTTCCGTTCTTCCACCTCTTTCACATATTTATCAAAAAATGGCCTGATCAGGTCTATCGGGACCGGGAATATGATTGTCGAATTTTTTTCTGTTGCGATTTCGGTCAGTGTCTGAAGAAATCTGAGTTGGAGCGCCGATGGAGCTGTGGCAATAATAGTGGCCGCTTCGGTAAGTTTTTGCGAGGCCTGGAATTCACCCTCTGCATGGATGATCTTCGCTCTTTTTTCACGTTCTGCCTCTGCCTGTTTTGCGATCGCCCTCTGCATTTCTGCAGGCAGATCGACATTCTTGACCTCAACAGCAGTAACTTTTATTCCCCATGGTTCAGTCTGAAAATCGATCACTTTCTGAAGCTCTGCGTTGACTTCTTCCCTTTTGGACAGAAGGTCATCAAGCTGGCTCTGACCGAGAATGCTCCTGAGTGTCGTCTGGGCAATCTGCGATGTCGCGAAGTAGAAATCCTCGACTTCGGTGATTGCTTTGATAGGATCCATAACCCTGAAATAAACAACGGCATTCACTTTGACGGAAATATTGTCCTTTGTGATAACATCCTGTGCCGGGACATCCATGGTGACCGTACGGAGGCTCACTTTAACCAGTTTGTCTATAATCGGCCATATGATAACAAGGCCCGGTCCTTTTACGGGAATAATCCTTCCAAGCCGGAACACAACTCCCCTCTCGTATTCTCTCAGTATTTTAATTGCACTCGATAGGAAATAGACAATCAGAAAAACCGTTACAAGAAAACCCATAAATGATGGCGCAAACAATGGCATATGTACCTCCCTTTTAAACCCGGTTTATACCGTTTACAGTGTTTATTGAATTTATCAGCATATCTAGTATCTGTGTATAGAGCAGCGTTTTGTCATTGTCCGGCCCTGGTCGCCTCTGGTGCCGCCAAAGGCGGGTAAACTTGACCGGACAATCCAAGTCCCGAAAGCTTTCGGGATTAAAAACCTAGATTCCCTCTATGAGTCGTAGACCGATCAAGTCGGAGAATGACAGATAACTGAATGCTTATTTTACACACAGATACTTCTCAGTTGCATCTGTTCCATATACCCTGCCGTATCAGCATAGGGAACGAACTTTTTATTAAACTGTGCAACCTGTGTCCACAGCGGGAACAGTGTGACCTCATGATACTTTCCTGACTTTCAGTGTTAACCCCGATACCTTCTCAACAACAACATGCGCACCTTTTCCAATAGGTTCATCTGCATATGCCGACCAGCGTTCACCGTGGAGCAGAACCATACCGGTCTCCTGTGTGACATCAGTGTCGACAACTCCTTTTTCACCGATAAGACCTTCGGAGCCTGTTACCGGTTTTGCTCTGAAAGCTTTGAGAGCGAGGCTGAGGGTAAGAGTAAAAAAGAGAGTCGTTATAAAGACTGCGGGGAGAATGACTGCGAGTGAGAGTTTCATGAACGGAGCAGGTGATTCAAAAAGCATGAGTGATCCGATAATCATAGAAATTATTCCTCCAATCGTAAGAACACCGTGGGAGATGATTTTTATTTCAAGGAGGAAGAGAATGACAGCGAGTATAATCAGGAGAAGTCCCGCATAATTGACGGGGAGAGTCTGAAATGCATAAAAAGCAAGGATAAGACAGATACCGCCGAGAACACCGGGAAAAATGGAACCGGGATTCGTCAGCTCAAAAAACAGTCCATAAAAACCAAGGAGCATGAGAATATAGGCGATGTTAGGATCAGAGATAAGTCCGAGTATTTTCTGCCGGATTCCCATTTTCTCCCGGTAAATAACAGCATTTTTCGTCTGTACTACCTTTTCACCCGTAATTGTCCGGACAGTTCTGCCGTCAATGTCTGAAAGAAGCGAATGAATAGTGTTCGTAACCAGATCTATTACATTCTTTTCGAGCGCTTCCTTCTCAGTCGAAGAGATGCTTTTCCTTACCGCATCCTCAGCCCATTGAGCGTTCCTTCCCCTCTTCTCTGCGAGAGATTTGATATATGCGGCAGCATCGTTTGTGGCCTTTTCAGCCATCGTCTTGTCCATCTTTTCACCAACGCCTACCGGATGCGCTGCACCGATGTTCGTACCGGGCGCCATTGCCGCAATATGTGCGGCAAGCGTGATGAATGCCCCTGCTGAAGCAGCCCTGCTCCCGCTCGGTGATACAAAAACAATAACAGGCACCTCGCTCGCAATAATATCTTTCACAATACTCCTCATTGAGGTATCTAACCCGCCCGGCGTATCCAGTTCAATCACCAGCGCTTCAACTTTATTTTCATTTGCTTTCCGGATTGATTTATTCACGTATTCAGATATTACAGGATTAATAACACTGTCGACTGTGACCACCATCACCTGTTTTGTGTTCTCCTCAGAAAACGCAAATGGCGGCAGAAGAAAGATGCCAATTATTATGATAAGTATTCCTGAAAACATAAACTTATTCTTTAACATAGCTTGCTTATATTCTATATTTAAAGGAATTATAGCTATTAAAGCATTTTTTTTCAATTATATTTATGAATCATACCTGTCCAAAATAATTGTTCAACCAAAAGACACACAATGATACAACTCGATTTTTGAATCGAAATCACGGGTAACATCGGGGAGACCGGAGACGAAACGAAGACCTCAGCCTGAAATATTTCACTTCCATTGAAGTCATAGAAAGATTTAAACATAAACAGAGGCAGTTTATTTCGATTCGGAAATCGATTTGTATCCCTGTGCCTGAATATTAGGGTTCAAAAACTAAGAATCGACAGATGGATTCGTAAAGGAACTTTTGACAGCGGTACAATTTTTTATCTGAACATGTCTTCCACGAACCTCAATCCTGCCTTCCGCAAACAATCGTATAGCTTCAGGATATATCTCATGTTCACATTCAAGAATTCTCGCGGAGAGAGTCTCTTCAGTGTCCCCCTGAAGAACCGGCACTGCAGCCTGTATGATAATGGGACCGGTATCCATGCCTTCATCAACAAAATGGACTGTACAACCGGAAATCCTTACGCCATATTCAAGCGCCTGTTGCTGTCCATGCAACCCGGGAAAAGAGGGGAGGAGCGCCGGATGTATGTTCATTATCCTCGCGGGGAAAGCATCTATCAGCGCCCTTCCCACAATGCGCATGAATCCCGCCAGGACAATTAACTCTGCATCCCTTTTTCTCAGTTCCCCGGCAATTTTACTGTAATATTCCTCACGTGATGAGTATGCCGAAGGGCGCATGACAAGGAATTCTATTCTATTTTTTTTCGCCCTTTCGATCGCATATGCTGAAGGGTTGTCGGTTATCAGAATTGTAATGTCTGCCCGGAGTTTTCCTTTTGCAATTGCATCAAGAATCGACTGAAAATTTGATCCCCTGCCCGACGCAAGAACACCGATTTTAAGCACTGAGGTATTTTTTCCCGGCATTCTACAGCCTGATCTCTATATGTGATTTTTCACGGAGACTTTTGATGAGTGCTTTATAGCGTTCCATGAATTGTTGTTCTTCCAAATGGTTCTTTACGTCCTCCCTGATCTGATCTGTATTTCTCGCTTCTGCTTTTCCTTCCAGTTTTATGATATGCATTCCCTGCTGGGTCGAGAACGGTTTGCTGATATCTCCTGGCTTCATTGACTCCAACACTATCAGAAACTCCTTCGCCAGAAGGCTCTTCTTGACATACCCGAGGTCTCCTCCGGTTTTTGCTGTAGCATCCTCTGACATACTGCTTGCTATCGCTTCAAATTTTTCACCTGCTTTCACCTTCTCGGCAAGCGCTGCAATCTTCCCTTCCAGCATCTTTGCCTCGTTTTCATCTTTCGGTCTCCTGAAAAATATCTGACGCAATTTATATGCTTCAGTATCAATGATATGCTCTCTATTTTCCTCTATATATTTTTTAACCTCTTCATCAGAAATAACTATTTTATTCTTTATCTGGCGGTTCATGTACTGTCTGACAAGGATCTGTTCAGAGAGCTGCTTTTTATATTCATCTACGCTCAACCCCTCTTTTTTCAGCATCTCTTCGAACGCAGCATCGGTCATCCCGTATTTCTTTTTGATATTCTCTATCGCATCCTTTGTCTCATCCGGACCCACCTGAAGCCCTATCCTTTCTGCATCCTGAACCTCGAGACGGAAGTCTATGAGTTTTTCGAGGAAAAGCGGTTCGTTCTCCTTGAATATTTTTAACCGCTCGGTTTCATCCATATTCTTCATCTTATCCCCGGCTTCGGATTCCATCATCTTATAGAGTTCACTCCACGTTATGACCTCTTTGTTCACTACTGCAACAACACGGTCAAGCAGAATTGCGGCATGCGAAACCGACAGGGATAAACACAGTATAAAAACACTGATGACCCCTCTGAAAACATATCCAGGGAACCTCTTTTTCAATGGTGCCTCCTCTTTCTCGAAACATCAGAAATAACTGCAGAACGTTTTTTTATACCACAGGCGTGAAGGGAAACTCAAGGAAGCGACAAATATTCAGGTTAGGTTTTCAGGCTGACCGGCATGCAAGCCGGTCAGCCTGAACCCATTTTTTATTTTATGTCAGCATGGTAACTCTGGAGGGACCTGACATCACTCTGCCCTTTTTGGAACTCCTCGATTCCCCGGGCAGCAGCGACAGCTGCAGCAACAGTTGTTATATGAGGAATTTTATACTTTATCGCCGCCTTACGGATATAGGAATCGTCATGCTTTCCCAGCTTGCCGCTCGGCGAATTAATCACAAGGTGGATCTCCTTGTTCTTGATCGCATCGACAATATTCGGACGTCCTTCGTGAATCTTGTCGATCAGTTTCGCCTGAATACCATTGTTCGCAAGGAACTTATGCGTCCCCCGCGTAGCCGTGATTTTGAACCCGAGACTCGCCAGACGTCTTGCTACCTGGAGGGCTGCCTGTTTGTCTTCATCTGTCACCGTTATAAGCACAGTGCCTTCGGTCGGCAGTTTCTGCTGTGCAGCCTCTTCTGCTTTATAGAACGCCAGTCCAAAAGAATCCGCCATGCCAAGGACTTCACCGGTGGAACGCATTTCAGGCCCTAGTATGGGGTCGACTTCCGGAAACATGTTGAAAGGAAAAACCGCCTCTTTCAGACCGAAATGGGGTATATGAGCTGACCGAAGATGCATATCTGCAAGTCTCTTTCCAAGCATAACCTGCATCGCAACCCGTATCATGGGGAAGTTGCATACCTTTGATACCAGCGGCACCGTTCTTGAAGCACGGGGGTTTGCCTCCAGAACAAACACAGTATCGTTTGCTATAGCATACTGGATATTCATAAGGCCGACGACATGCAATTCTGTTGCAATCTTTCTTGTATATTCGTGGATCGTTTCAAGATGTCTTGCCGGAATGCTGATTGGCGGTATAACACAGGCGGAATCCCCGGAATGAATTCCTGCAAGTTCGATATGTTCCATCACCGCAGGGATAAATGCGTCTTTACCGTCTGATATCGCATCCGCTTCAGCCTCGATCGCATTCTCAAGGAATTTGTCGATCAGGATGGGACGGTCAGGCGTAACCCCTACCGCTGCCATGACGTAAAGCCTGAGCATTTCTTCGTCATGGATAATTTCCATGCCCCTCCCGCCAAGAACATATGACGGCCTGACCATCAGCGGATACCCTATTCTTTCAGCTACCTGAAGCGCCTTTTCAAGGGTGCTTGCCATACCGGACTCAGGCATGGGGATCCCCAGCTTTTTCATCATCTGACGGAACCGGTCACGGTCTTCGGCAAGGTCAATAGTATCGGGTGTCGTTCCGATTATGTTCACTCCTGCTTCTGCAAGCTCTTTCGCGATATTGAGCGGAGTCTGCCCGCCGAACTGAACGATAACCCCTTCAGGTTTTTCCTTTTCATAGATACCGAGCACATCCTCCACAGTCACCGGTTCAAAATACAATTTGTCTGAAGTGTCATAATCCGTCGATACTGTTTCAGGGTTACAATTTACCATAATCGATTCATAGCCTTCATCCCTCAGGGAAAATGCGGCATGAACACAGCAGTAGTCAAACTCGATCCCCTGCCCTATACGGTTAGGCCCGCCGCCTATGACCATGATCTTTTTCCTGTCACTGACAGTCATTGTATCAGGGGCATTATAGGTAGAGTAATAATATGCCGCATTCTCAACTCCGCTGACAGGGACAGGTTCCCATGCCTGTGTAAGTTTCAGGCTCTTCCGCCTGTCTCTGATATCCTTCTCTGCAATGCCAAGCAGCTGGGAAAGATAACGGTCAGCAAATCCGTCTTTCTTTGCCTGTATGAGCAGCGCGTCAGGAAGCGCTTTGCCTTTGTATTTAAGAATTTCTTCTTCAAGCTCCACAAGTTCTCTCATCTGGTGGATAAACCATGGCTTGATATGGGTTTTTGTATAGAGTTCTTCCGGTGAAGCCCCTTTCCGGAGCGCCTCATACATGATGAACTGTCTTTCACTTGTCGGGGTCGAAAGCATTTCAATTAGTTCGCTGAGTGTTTTTGTATGAAAATCCTTTGCAAACCCGAGCCCGGAGCGTCCGATCTCAAGCGAACGTATGGATTTCAGCAACGCCTCCTTGTAGGTCTTGCCGATGCTCATCACTTCTCCCACAGCGCGCATCTGGGTTCCAAGCTTATCCTCGACTCCCTCGAACTTCTCGAACGCCCATCTGGCAAACTTCACGACCACATAATCGCCCCAGGGCGTATATTTTTCGAGCGTCCCTTCTCTCCAGTACGGGATTTCATCAAGGTTGAGTCCTGCTGCAAGAAGAGACGAGATACGGGCAATAGGAAAACCTGTCGCTTTTGAGGCAAGCGCTGAAGAACGCGAGGTCCTTGGGTTGATCTCTATGACAACTACCCTTCCGGTATTGGGGTCGTGGGCAAACTGTATGTTTGTCCCTCCGATAACCTGGATGGCCTGAACAATATCATAGGAATGTTTCTGCAATCTTTTCTGAAGTTCCGGATCGATGGTGAGCATCGGAGCGGTACAGTATGAATCGCCGGTATGGATTCCCATTGCATCCACATTCTCGATGAAGCAGACGGTTATACACTGGTTCTTCGCGTCACGGACGACTTCCAGTTCCAGTTCTTCCCATCCAAGAACGGATTCTTCTATGAGTATTTGCCCAATAAGACTGGCCGAGATACCCCGGCTTGCAACCGTCCTCAGTTCCTCCAGATTATAGACAAGTCCCCCTCCTGTACCGCCAAGGGTATACGCAGGACGGATGACAACAGGAAATCCAAGTTTCGAGACAATCTCTTCGGCTTCTTCGACACTGAACGCAGGCTCGCTTTTCGGCATTTCGATACCGAGTTTGTTCATTGTTGCCTTGAATGCTATGCGGTCTTCACCCCGCTCTATGGCGTCTGCCTGTACCCCTATGATCTTGACTCCATGGGCATCAAGTATCCCCCTGCGGGAGAGTTCAGCCGAAAGGTTCAGTCCCGTCTGCCCGCCTAAATTTGGGAGGATCGCATCAGGCTTTTCCTTCTCGATAATTCTTGTCAGCGATTCTACGGTAAGCGGTTCTATATAGGTTACATCCGCCATCCCCGGATCGGTCATAATGGTTGCCGGATTTGAGTTCACCAGAACAATTTCATACCCCAGATTTCTCAAAGCCTTGCATGCCTGTGTCCCTGAATAATCAAACTCGCAGGCCTGCCCTATGACAATAGGGCCCGACCCGATAATCATTACCTTATGAATATCATCTCTTCTCGGCATATCCTGTCCCCCCTCATGAATAAATTAAGTATTACTAAACTGTTAGCTCAAAAAAACAGAAATTCGACCAGCGCCAAGATATACTAACACTTTTTGAAAACTGAGTACAGGGTACAGAAAGGGACTTCAAGAGGCTTTAAATAAGTGCGGTATTATTGAAAACTCTATGCTCTCTTTCTTACCAAGATGGTCATTAGTAAGGCGACGTTCTTATCGCTTTTGTCATTGTCCCGAATGCTTTCGGGATCCGCAATCCTTCCGGGTTTTCAGAAAGATTCCCGACAAGCGGGAATGACATCGATGTAGCTTTACTTATAGCCGCATTGATATGAAACCGGAACTTCTATACTATCCTGATACAAGGATTTGGATTTGCTCTCACTTCTCCGATTTTTGCAATAGTGTCTATACCGGCGGTTTTCAATTCGTGCATCAACTGTGTTGCCTGAGACTCCTGAACAGACAGGAGAAGACCCCCGGACGTTTGTGGATCAAAGAGCAATTCTATTTCCTCTTTTGATAAGTTCGCGACTATCTCCAGACGGCCTTCAGAAAGTTTTCTGTTTGCTTTATTGCTGCCGGTGGTTTCGCCTTTCCGATACATCTCAAGCGCATGAGGATAAAACGGCAGTTCATTATAGAAAAGGTCTATTTGCACTCCGCTTCCTGCCGCCATTTCCAGTGAATGTCCGACAATACCAAACCCCGTAATGTCAGTACACGAGTGGATGTCGAAATTCAGTGCAATATCGAGAGATTTTTTATTAAGCGATGCTACCTTAGGCAGGATAACTTCCAGTTCCTTAAAGGGAAGCTTTCCTGATCTGTTCGCATTAAACAGGACCCCTGTACCTAAAGGTTTTGTGAGGATCAGAGTATCGCCTGCCCTGGCTCCGCAATTTGTGAGTATTTTATCGGGATGGACGACTCCGGTAACAACCAGACCATACTTGGGCTCATTGTCATCCACAGAATGCCCCCCGGCCATAGAAGCGCCGGATTCAAGCACCTTGTCATTGCCGCCGCGGAGTATTTCTTTTAAAACGCTCTTGTCAAGTTTCTTGGGAGGAAACATGACAACGTTCAAGGCAGTGAGAGGCTTGCCCCCCATTGCATAGACATCCGAAAGGGAATTCGCTGCAGCAATTTGTCCAAACC
>WSSedA1B3DRAFT_1000615_pt1 | contig 10256 bp, 12 predicted proteins | sample WetSurSiteA1Bulk_FD_9468 | JGI IMG/M metagenome (IMG submission 9468)
CTCCTGCCCGCCATGCCTCTAAAACCCTTATGCGGAGATACATCATATATACAATTGTCTCATGATTTGGGGTTTTTAGTGAATTGATTTGTATCGGTTCCCGAGAACATGAAGGAATTCACCATCTTCATCGAAACGTGGTGGGAACCGGTGTAAAGGTGCTGCACCTCTATTGTCTGATGCAGAAGGCATCCATCATTATCAAAAAGAAATCATTCTTCCTGCCAGACAAAAACAATTCTTTTAACCAATGCCGTTCAACAATGGTAGAGCGGGCTGGTAGATCAGTGGTAGATCGCTCCCTTGGCATGGGAGAGGCCGCGGGTTCAATTCCCGCCCAGTCCACTCGTTTCCTTTGTTTTTCCCGTGAATTTTTATACTTGCATACCAGAGGGACTATTCAGAACACCTATGCGCATCCGCAACCTCATCCTTCCCGAAGACAAGGTCTTTTTTATCCTCTTTAAGGATATGGCAGACAAGATTGCCGAGGCCTCCACTATCTTAAACGAGATAACGCATCAACTTCCCGGCAGTACAGAAAAGGCGCACAGAGTTCGCCAGATTGAGCATCTCGGTGATGATACAACACGAAAGATCTACGAACAGCTCAATGAATCCCTTATCACACCTCTTGAACCCGAAGAGATCGCACGGCTCGCACCAGTACTCGATGATGTCCTGGACAGGATAGACTGGGTCACCCACCAGCTCTGCAACTACGGTATACCTGAATCCAATGACGTTCTGAAGGAATTTTCCTACATTATCCAGCTCTCTGGCACCGAAATCTCCCAGGCAATCACCACACTCGCGCAGCTCAATAAACCTGAAGAGGTAAAGACCCATGCCCTCGAAATTAACCGGCTCTACAATCTCTCTACAGAACTCCTTTCACGGGCTATCCTGGAACTCTTCAAGACCAACGATCTGCTGATGATCATCAAACTCAAGGATATCTATGAGGGATTTGCCAGGGTCATGGAGAAGTGCAACGATGTCGGACACGCACTGCATGACATCGCGATGAGCCACGCATGACCGGTATGGAACCCATCATCCTGTTTGGCATCATCCTTGCTCTCGCGCTGAACTTTGTAAACGGACTCAATGATGCCTCCCATTCCATTGCAACGGTTGTTGCTACAAAAGCCCTGTCTCCCATACGGGCAGTGTTTTCTACCGCTGTCTGTAATCTGATCGGGCCATTTCTCTTTTCCACGGCCGTTGCAGCTACGATTGGTACTGAAATTGTAACTACCGCGGGACTCACCCCGCTCTCGATTAACGTTGCAATGCTGACATCGATTGCTCTCGTCTTTGTCGCAACGCGTATGGGGATCCCGGTCTCCAGCAGTCACGCAATGGTGGGCGGATTGCTGGGAGCAGCAATAGGAGCGGTTGGTCTTTCTGCAATCATTCTCCCCAGTACGCTTCCCGGTTCAAGTTCGCTGTTGCAAGTGTTTTTCTATGCATGCATTGGCGCAATTATCGGGGCAATCGTACTTGCCATTCTCTGTGCGGCAGGTGAAGGGGATGTCAAACTTGGTATTCTGCTGGGTGCTGTATTCGGCGCAGGGATAATCATTCCCCTTCTGATGATCGCCGGTGTGCTGCACCTCAAAGGTTTGCTCGGTATCATCCTCTTCATCTTCATCGGACCGCTCATGGGTATGGCAGGTGCATTTCTCTTAAATGTACTCGTCACCCAGTTGATCAAACACGCACGCCAGAACCGGGCAAAACGGACATTCCAGCCGCTGCACATACTCGCGTGTCTGGCTCAGGCAACCGCTCACGGGGCGAATGACGGGCAGCATGCTGTAGGTCTTATCACCGCCCTGCTCGTTTCTTCAGGATTCCTGCTGGTATTCGAGGTGCCGACATGGGTAATCCTCACCTCCGCCATTGCAATTGGCCTCGGGACCTGTTTTGGGGGCTGGAAGGTAGTCGACAAGATGGCAAAAGAGATTACGAAGATCCGCCCGTACCAGGGATTCTGCGCCGCAACCGCGAGCAGTGCCATTCTTGTGATGGTCACCCGGCAGGGTATCCCCGTTTCTTCAACGCAGGCAATCAACGGTTCTATCGTGGGTGTGGGTGCAACAAGGGGAAGAACTGCTGTTCAGTGGAGCGTTGTCCGTGAAATGATGACGGCGTGGGTGATCACGATCCCACTCGCACTGGGAATTTCGTTTGCCGGCTACCAGATCATCAGCTTTCTTTTAACGATTCTTTAGGGTCAACACCATTTCGCTATATTTTTTAAGGTTCTTGACCGATAACCAGTGGGTTTGTTATGGGTCTACGCGAGTTATTGATACCGCATGATAAGATATATTTCGATCTGTTCGAAAAACAGGCGGCAGTTATGAAGGAGGCAGCGTGGCAGCTGGTCGCACTGACCGAGGATTTTACCAATGTCAAAGAGAAACGTCACGAGATCGAGAAGCTTGAACACAAGGGTGACCAGATTACGCATGATATCTACAAGCAGCTGAATACCTCGTTCATTACTCCCCTCGATCCCGAAGAGATCTCCAGCCTTGCCTCCACGCTTGACGAAGTGCTCGACTATATCGATGGCGCAACCGAAAAGATGTATTATTACAATATTGGCGCAACCGATGCGCATATGATCGAACTCGCAAAACTGATCCATATGTCCACCTCTGAGATTGAGGGGGCTGTCAAGGGTATCCGTTCCATCAAGGATCCCCGCTATATCGAGGAACGATGTATCGAAGTAAACCGTCTCGAAAACCTCGCTGATGATGTGCTTGCCCATGCAGTAACTGATCTTTTTAAAACGACTGATGCAATCACGATCATCAAACTCAAGGATATCTACGAGCATCTTGAAACTGCAACGGATTATTGCGAGGATGTGGCGAACGTGCTCTCGGACATTGCAATCCGGCATTCATGAGTAATGGTGGGATGCTTACATGATCGAGGCAACGTGGGGACTTATCATATTCATTATCGGCGTCGCGCTCTTTTTTGATTATACCAACGGGTTCCATGACTCGGCCAACTCAATATCAACGGTGGTCTCNACAAAAGTTCTTTCTCCCCGCAATGCCGTGGTCTTTGCTGCGTTTTTCAATTTTATTGCTGCGTTTATCGTCGGTGTNGCGGTNGCAAGCACNATCAGCAAGATTATCCAGCTGGANNTTGTTCCGACCGAAATAGTACCTTATATAATTTTAGGAGCCCTCATCGGTGCTATCGCATGGAACCTGATCACCTGGCGTTTTGGCCTTCCCACATCTTCCTCTCACGCACTCATTGGCGGACTCGTGGGAGCCGGTATCTCGGCGGCCGGAATTTCTGCGATAAAATGGTCGGCCGTTGAACTGATCGTCACGTTCATGATCCTCTCCCCCCTCATTGGACTTGCCGGTGGATTTTTATTCATGGTACTCGTTTTCAATCTGACCAAACAAGCTCATAAAAAGACTGCTGACAGTTATTTCAGACGGCTTCAGCTCTTCTCTGCAGCGGCCTACAGTTTCAGTCATGGGACTAATGATGCCCAGAAAACGATGGGTATTATCACCCCACTGCTCTTTTCAATAGGTTATTATGGAGCCAGTGTCGATCCCAACCACCTCCCTGTGCCTACGTGGGTGATCCTGCTTTCCTATGCTGCAATTTCACTCGGCACTCTGTCCGGAGGATGGCGTATTGTCAAGACAATGGGCTCTAAGATTACCCGGCTTCGTCCGGTCCACGGATTTGCTGCAGAAACAGCGGGAGCGGCAACGATTCTCGGAGCTTCTGCATTGGGTATTCCGGTGAGCACTACGCATATTATCTGCACATCGATTATGGGGGTAGGTACTACGATGGGCTCGAGTGCGGTAAAATGGGGGATTGCACGATCGATTGCGATAGCATGGATTCTCACGATCCCGCTCGCTGCCATTATCGCGTTTGTTGCTTTTGCAATCATCCGGGTGGTAATAGGGTACTAAGAGCATTTTCCCGGCTGTTGAAGAGTATCCCTTAATCTTCGATGTTCTATTGCAATGACCCATAAGGCGGGAGAACTGTTTCAGGAACGCTACGAGATTCAGGGTGATTTCCCCTGCTCCCGCGGTGAGTTCCAAAAAAAAAGAACACCTGTCAGGTAATATATCACTATCTAGCGAGCAGGGGATCGGGGATCCTTCATTCAGGAGGACTTGATATCTCAAATCATAGTAAAAAAAAAGAATCCGGTTCTTTAGAAACGCACATGAGTCACGAACTCAGGCAAACATGATGAATAATCGTGGATCTTTCATGGTAATTTCTTTTCCATTGATATGAAATTCAAGATGCAGGTACAATAAAGAAGGGGACCGTGCCTGTCCCCCCATACCGCCCCTGTGCTGAGCCTGATGAGACTGAGCACCTGTCCGGGGGTTATTGCACCGGGGGAGCCACAGCGGCGGGGGTGAAGCCCCCGTGAGCGTTTAGCTGGTGATTGAGCATTTCCAAAAGAGTCGGTATTCGGCTGATTTTTTGGCTCTTTTATCCTTTCAGGTTATGCTCAATTCTCTCTGAAATATGCTTCCCGTGCGAACCATTCCAGTAAAGTTTGCTGCACTGATTGCACCAGAAGAAACTATACCCCTCCTTGTCGATTGGAGCATAATCTGTCCGGGTAATTTCACGGTCTGTTGCTTTCCTCAGCTCTGTGTTGCACAGAGAACAGCGGGTCATCATCAACCTCCGTACAATCAATCCGCAATCGATAAGCTGCTGTACCTGGTCCATCACATCATCGGATTTTACCAGAACAGCCTGCTCCTTTCCCCGCAGCGCAAGCTCAGTGTCCCGCGTGAGCAGGATGCGGTTTTCCTGCATGGCAAGGTTAAGAAGAAGGGTATCCTCTTTTGCATTTCCCTCGGCAAATCCATTGGCACTGATGGTATTGTATCCCATAAAGCGAAGATACCGGCTCAGTGTCCCCAGCATCCGGTCGGTAATGAACCGTGTCTCAGTACGGTGTTCAGGACACATGACGCACGATCTCTATCTTTTCACCACAGTTCCTGCACTGCTTCCCGTCAAGTGCCAGAACTGTGCTCGAAAATCCCTGCCTCCCGATGAGCATCACACCACATGCCGGGCAATAGGTGTTCTCGTACGGGTGATTGTAGACGTTGCCAAGATACGGGAACCGGAGCCCGAGTTCTTTTGCCATGGTGTAGATCTTTTCGAGTGTTGCAAGCGGAGTTGCCCCACGGTCAGTCATCTTGTAATCCGGATGGAACGCTGAGAAATGCATGGGGGTTGACGGGCCGATATGTTCAATCACCCAGCGGATCAGGTTCTCCATCTCTTCCCTGCTGTCATTGAGTCCCGGAATAACGAGGGTAACGGTCTCAACGTGCATCCCGAGCTCCCGTGCAAGTGCCGCTGAGTCAAGGACCGGCTGGAGACGGGCCCCGCATATTTTCTTGTAAAAATCATCCGTGAATGCCTTGATGTCCACACGGTAAGCGCCGAGCATGGGTGCAAGTTCACGGAGTCCTTCTTCGGTGATGTATCCGTTTGTGACGTAAATGGTTCCGAGCCCTTTTTTGCGGGCGATTGTTCCCATATCAAGAGCATACTCGTGCCAGATAGTCGGTTCATTATACGTCCATGAAATGCTCGCGCTTTTATGAGCGATTGCCCGTTCAACCCCTTCTTCCGGGGACAGGTTTCGCAACCGTGCGCCTTCCAGTGCAGCACGCGAGATGTGCCAGTTCTGGCAGTGCTGGCAATGGAAATTACAGCCGATGCTTCCCAGCGAGTACGACAATGTACCGGGCAGATAATGGAAAAGGGGTTTTTTCTCAATAGGATCAACGGCTTCGGAACTTATCCTGCCATAGGTTGCAGCAAACAGGGTACCGTGTTCGTTCAGTCGCACACCGCAAATTCCGTGACCGTCTTCCTGAATAGCGCAGCGGTGGTTGCAGAGCGAGCATTTTACTGCATTATTCCCGGTTTTCTCGTACAGGCGGGCTTCGTGCATCATGACTCTCAGACGTTGTATTGCACGCAGGTGTTATTGTTCTTTTTCTCCCGTTGAGGTTTCATCGGCTTCATCCGTCTCAAGGACAAAGGACCCCCGGTATCTGCAGCTCTTGCAGAGATACACCTGACCCATATACCCCCCGGCAACCGGAAAGATATCATGGCTTTTACAGACAGGACAGTACAGCATATTCAACAACTCTATATGAGCATATGGCACAAAAACTAGTGCAATGAAGACCGTTGTTATCTCTCTTGGGGGTTCAATCCTTATTCCCGCACTCGAGAAGAACAAAATAAAAGAATATGTTCCGGTGCTCGAAGAGATTGCAGCGCACCACCGTCTGTTTGTTGTTGTTGGCGGCGGCGGCGAAGCACGTCGCTATATCACGGTTGCCAGAGACCTCGGTATTGATGAGGGGACCTCAGATGAGATTGGCATTTTAATCACCCGGTTAAACGCAAATCTGCTCATTGCTGCGCTGGGTGACCAGGCGTACCCGAAAGTGGCAGAGAATCATGCCGAGGCAAAGAAGTTTGGCGAATCTAAAAAAATTGTCGTGATGGGCGGGATTACCCCCGGCCAGACAACAGATGCAGTTGCGGCGGTTCTTGCTGAACGCGTGGGTGCATCGGTATTTATCAACGTAACTTCAGTCGATGGCATCTATTCTGCAGACCCGAAAAAGGACAAAAAAGCACGACGGTTTGAATCCCTCACGCCAGGGCAGCTGCTGGACATCGTTGGAAAGGCAGGGCTTGGTGCAGGTTCAAATATTGTCCTTGACATCGTCGCCGCCCGGGTGGTAGAACGCAGTCATATACCCCTTCTGGTGCTCGACGGTCGTAAACCTGAGAACCTTTCCCGCGCGATTCTGACCGGAGAATATACCGGCACGGTTGTGAGCGAAAAGAAGAGAAAGATTCTGCCCCTTTAACGTTTCATTGGGGAACCCTTGAACCATTACGTATTTTTATGTTCCCGACACAGGTATGATGGCACGGGGTAGTAGGGTAGCCTGGTCCATCCTAGAGCGTTTGGGACGCTTTGACGGCGGTTCGAATCCGCCCTACCCCATCAGGACTTTAAATGCAATGGATTTTATCATACCTTTCTGCTCGCAGGTTTGTTTTTTATGAAAAAACAGGATGCTGCAAAAATCTATTCCCTTCTCAGTAACGAGTATCCGGATGCACGAAATTCTCCCGCTCAGCTCTCGCATGGTTCAGCATTTGAAGTGCTTATCCTTACAATCCTCTCGGCACAGACAACCGATCGAGCAGTGCTCAAAGTAAAAGACCCTCTTTTTTCAGCATATCCGACACCAGAAAAACTCGCAAAGGCAAAACCAGAAACTGTTGAGCCGATCATCCACAGTCTCGGGTATTTCCATGCAAAAGCTAAGCACATCATCGCTGCTTCACAGGCCATAGTATCAGAATTTAATGGGAACGTACCAGTAACGATGGAAGAATTGCTGAAAATTCCGGGCGTTGGCAGGAAAACGGCAAATATTGTGCTCTACCACGCACTCGGAAGAAACGAGGGTATTGCTGTCGATACCCATGTCCGCAGGATTGCGCAGCGGATTGGATTTTCCGAAACTAACAACGTAACCGTGATCGAGCGCGACCTGATGGCGGCATTCCCGCGGGAGCAATGGGGTGATCTCACGGATGTCCTGATCGCTCATGGACGGTCGTGCTGCGATGCTAAAAAACCAAAATGTGAGATCTGTCCTATCAGCCGGTATTGCCGTTATTTTCAGAGTGTGAAGCAAAAATAAGAAAATTTTGCATTCTAACCATCAGGGGAAAAGTATTCAGACACTCTTTTTTGCATTCTGTAATCGTTTCTTCAATCCCGGAATATTAAAAGATCGCCAATGCGTGTATGATAATCTCATATATGATCCAGGATAGTGCCAACGCGAGTGGAATAGTAATGACCCATGCGGTCATCATCTCCCGGACCACAGTCCATTGAACCGCATTTTTCCCCCGGGTGGCTCCAACTCCGATGATCGCCCCATTGATCGCGTGGGTGGACGAGACGGGAATACCCTGCCGGGTGACCATCACAAGAATTGCACTGCTCGCAGTCGCAGCACAGAATCCCTGGTACGGGCGGATCTTCGTAATCTCTCTTGCCATCTTATCCACAACCTGCCAGCCGCCAAAACAGGTTCCAAGACCAATTGCAATGGCTGAGGACAGGATTACCCATGTCGGGACCTCGAACGCAACAAGAATTCCTGAAGAAACGAGCAATGCAGTGATCAGACCAACCGCATGCTGCCCATCATTAGCCCCATGGGCAGTTGCCTGCAGAAGGCACGCAGCTATGTGAAGCGGCTGAAATGTCCGTTTTGCCCGGTTCTGGCGAGCGTGTTTGATCAGATGAGTCACTAGGATGTTTAAGAGAAAAGCACCCGCCATCCCCATGAGCGGGGAAATGAAAATGAAAAGCACAATCGCGAGCAGACCGGTGAGGTGGAGTATGCCGGCGACCATCAGGAAGGGTATGATCATTCCCGCACCAAATACGGCCCCAACGAGAATACCAAGCTGCATATCTCCCTCGAACGCCGCACAGATCAGCCCCAGAATGGCAGCACCGATAATGGCACCAATACAAGCAGCAACAACCACCTGGAACAGAATCCCCGGGCTGGGGGGAATAATTACCGTGTATCCCCCGACACCAATCGCTGCTCCCAGTAATGCACCTACCATTGCGTGACTGCTGGACACCGGAAGACCCATGCGGGTAGCGACAAACACAAGAAAAATCGATGTCAGCATTGTCACAATCAGCGAAAGCGGGGTGAGTCCTTCAGTTGTGACAATTTCAGTACCAATAGTAACTGCCACAGCCGTCGAAAAGAGAAACGGCCCGATAAGGTTGCAGATCGCCGTAGAGAACACAGCGCGGACGGGAGAAAGTGCTTTTGTCGCAACGACAGTCGCGATGGAGTGCGATGCATCGTTAAGCCCGTTGACAAAGTTCAAGGCGAGTGCAAGGAGAATGCCAAAAAGGATGAAAGGGTCAGGACCGGTCATGAATGACTCATCGAGATGTCAACAAGGGCATGCCCGACATCGTTTGATTTTTCCATCACATTTGCCATCCCTTCGTAAATATCCTTGAGCTTGATAATCATGAGGAGATCCTGCGTCTTGAAAAGATCAAGGATTGCCCGCGATAAGAGTTCGTTGGAGAGGTTATAGAGCCTGCTGATCTCCATAACATGCGTTTTTACGTCATCGGGGTTTTTTAAGGTTGAAAGTTTTTCAACGGCGATGGAAATCTCTTTACTGGAAAGCAGGATCAGGTATGAATATTCCTTGAGCACATCATTGGAGATCGGGATTCCATAGTTGCAGATCTGGTGGGTGACCCAGTCTATCTTATCCAGGACATCGTCAAACACCGGTGCAAGCCGGGCTATCTCTTCGGGTTCGAGCGGTGTAATCAGGGATTCGTTCAGTTTATCGAAGATCTTCTTTGTGATTTCGTCTGCCTCATGCTCGATCTGGCGCACCCTGTGGGCTTTTTCTGTTCCATTGGGAAGTTCATGGGTAATCTCGTTCAGCACCGTTGAGGCTTCGGCAATTTTTTCAGTCATTTCCTTAAAAAGGGTAAAAAAAACCTTATCTTCAGGGAGAATCAGGTCACGGATGCGCATAATAGTCCTGAATAATTCCTCTGGTATCCAAGTATAAAAAATCCAAGGATAGAAACGCATGAAAAAGCACGCGGATCAACGCACTGAATGCAGATTATAAAACAAATTCTTACGGGGAATGGATTTTTTATAAAAATGAATGGACTGGGCGGGAATTGAACCCGCGGCCTCTCCCATGCCAAGGGAGCGATCTACCACTGATCTACCAGCCCGCTCTACCATTGTTGTACGGCATTGGTTAAAAGAATTGTTTATGAAATGCAAACCGGGATCACGGGATGCATCGTGAACCACTCGCAAGGTTTATTGTCTGCACAATATACTGTTTGTTCATGAAACTTCGGATATGTTTGGGGATAGTCGGTATCATTGCCTTCCTTATTTGCAGTGTATCCGCAGCCGGTATTTCATTCAATAATGTCATCAGCGGTGGATCCTCAAATTCCGGCATTTCGGTTCCGCAGCTCCCTCTCCCCGAGGACGGGAGTGTCCTTCAGAGAAAAGCACTGGACTCCCAGCCCCAGTTTTACAAGTCTTCCACTCGTCTGC
>WSSedA1B3DRAFT_1000617_pt1 | contig 10246 bp, 9 predicted proteins | sample WetSurSiteA1Bulk_FD_9468 | JGI IMG/M metagenome (IMG submission 9468)
CGTCAGCGCCAAGAAACTTCGCGACTCGTTCTGCTTCGCCCAAAAACCGGGAGAGTGCGATGACTACCGTATCGTTCATGAGTAGAGATATGACCTCGTGTAACCTTTCCTGTGGGGGTCAACAACCCCGCCCACAATCAGGAGTGCTGTGTGCTCAATCCCGTCATCCTGCGCCTTTTGTGCGATATCCGCTACGGTTCCCCGCACAATCTTCTGGTCAGGCCATGAGGCGTGATAGACAACTGCTGCCGGTGTATCCTGGGGGCAGGCAAGTTTTTTTGTGATCTCCCCGAGTTTTTCAGTGCCGAGGAAGATGACCATGGTAGAACCAAGGGATGAGAGTTCTGCGATCTGGTCGTGAGTGAGTGTTTTTCCTGCCGGTCGCGTGACAATCAGGCTTTCAGACACACCCCTGAGGGTAAGCTGGGTACCCAGTGCAGCCGCAGCTGCAAAGAGCGATGAGACCCCGGGGACGATCTCGACTGAGATCCCCCGTCTTTCCAGTTCTTCAATCTGCTCGACTATCGCCCCATAGAGAGACGGGTCACCGGAATGGAGCCGGACCACGGTTTTTCCCGATTTGGCCGGCATTTCCATTGCCGCGACAAGTTCGTCTAAATGCATACCCCAGCTGTCAAGCTTGGTTGCTGCTCCGGATTTTTCGATGAGCACGGGGTTGACCAGGGATCCGGCATAGATGAGAACATCCGCATCCCTGAGGAGGGAAAGTCCCTTTACGGTTATCAGGTCAGGATTTCCCGGGCCGGCTCCGACAAACCAGACCTTTGCCTGCACGATTAACGCCTCGCGTACATGACGCTTAAGTAATCGCTTTTATCGGGAAGATCGTCATTGCGGTACACTTTCATATCTGCAAAATACATCCGCTCGACCAGCACAAACTCACGGTAACCTTCCCTGCGGAGTTCGTCAGCCTTCTCTCTGGGATGCTTTACCTTGAGAAGAATCCGTGAATCGGGGTCAGGTCCGTCAGAAACGGTAAACCCACCATTAAGCGAGATGCCGGCAGCGGCGGCAAAGGCAGTAATTGAGCTGATCCCGGGTTCTGTCCTGTATTCGATAGTGGGATATTTCTCTGCCAGAATACTGCACAACCGTGAGAACGTGGAGAAAAAATTCGGGTCGCCAAGAATACCGAAGACCGCAAGACCACTCTGTGCTGCAGGGGCAATCTTCTCTGCATTCTCTAAAAGGCACTTCCGGATCAGGGATTCGTCGTCTGTCATCGGGAATTTGAGTATTTCCGCATCACGATACGGGGCTACAAGATCATAAGCTATCCGTCCTGGTACGAACACCGTATCTGCTTCCCTGAGCAGACGTACTGCCCGCAGGGTGAGGAGTTCAGGATTACCCGGGCCCAGTCCCAGACCTATCAGCATGCAGTCCCCTTCCCGACGATCACGTAGACCGGGTCGATCGGTTTGAACATGAGGCTTCCCGCGATCTCATGCGATCGTGCAACCTGAACCTGGACGACTTCACAAAAGATGCCAAGCTGCTGCATAGTTGCAACTGCCTGGGACAGGGTGCTCAGGAGAACCGCGTTTACCACAATTGTTCTCCTCACTTTTTTTACAAGGACGGGGAGTATTTCGGCGAGTTGTTGTGTTCCGCCTATAAAAGCACAATCAAAAGTACGGTCTGATGCAAGAAAAGCGGCAGCATCCGTACAAAAAAATTCTATATTGTGCAGCGTGGTTTTTTCTGCAGATTCCCGTGCAGTCTTTATTGCTTCAGGCCTTTTATCTATGGAAAAGACTTTTTTCACTCGCTGTGCGGCAGCGATCGAGACTTTGCCTGTTCCGCAGCCAATCTCAAGCATCGTATCGGTGCTGCGGAGTCCCAGCTTAAACAGGGAGACTGCCATAATCTCATCCTGGGTCTGACCGCCGGTAAGCTTTGTCCCGGACATCTTCTCAATTTTGGTTGTGGGAAGGTATTAATGCTATTTATTCCCTGATTTTTTGGCCGGATTGTCTGGTCTAAAAACAACCAGTCATCTCTCAATATAGTTGAAAATATGCTATTCCAGCAATGCAATCAGCTGCACAGAGCCCTGCAGTCTCAGCGGTTACGTATCTCATAAAGTGCGGCAGACGATTGAAATTCCCGAATCAGGCTATAAGAATAGCGGGTAGCTTGGGCATGGGCATGTTTTTCCCGACACCCGGCGTCGGCTTTTCATCTATGCACCATGTCCCTTGTTCTCACCCGCTTCTGCAACACTGCGCCTGCCCAGTTGTCCGGCAATGATCATCAGGATAACCAGTCCTAACAGCGACACCACCAGAATCTCAATTAAAACTTCGGGATTGCTCTGGAAGTTGCTCGTGGCAACAGCAAATGCAGCTGCCAGGTTTCGCTGGCCGGTTCCCAGGGCGAGAACTTTTTTGGTATTTTTGCCCGGACCTCCCAGCAGAAAACCCACAACTACGGCCCCTCCTATGAGGAATATGGCACCCAGAACCCCGCCTGTCCCGATTACACCCATGATCTCGCTGAAATATGCCACGAAATACCCGATGAACAGGACAATAAGAGACAGGTTGGTCGCCATTGCCATAGTCGGAATGAGCCCTTTTGCTACTTCTTCGTACTTGGTCCGGATGAAAAGAGCTATTCCCAGCGGGATCAGCATCAACAGAATGAGGCTTTTGGCAATCTCCCATGGATTGACTTGAACGCCGGCCAGAACAAAGGGAAGAACCAGGGGCAGGTAAGCAATCGTTACCACCATCAGCATGACCATCAGCCCAGCAGTGAAGGCCGCATCGCCTTTGGCAACCTGCACCAGCTTGGGCAGGAAGGGGGCACCTGCCGCCAATCCTACAAGGATCAGACCGATCTTCAGGCCTTCGGACAGTGGCAGGACCCGGACGATCAGCAGCACCAGCAGAGGTACAATTATGAAGTTGGCTGCCAGTGACATGATGACCAGCCGCTTATTCTTCAGAGGAGCTATGATTTGAGGGACGGTAAGGCTGAAGCCCATCCCCATCATGCTGGTTATGATGAAAACCAGCACACCGATAGTGCCTATGGCAATCAATAAAGGATCTAATTGGACCATGCTATTCTTCTCCTCTCTGACATGCCCAGTTCACCTGATCGCAGCTCAATGTCCTTTGCTGCTCGTCGATTCCTCCAATTTCCGCAGCACTGCGTCCAGGTTGAACGAAGCCGGCTTCTGGCGAGGGGGGAACTTAACGAACGCGTCGATCTGCTGCGCCACGATCCCCTGCATACCATAAATCAGGTACGCATGTGAAATTACCCAGTCCCAGTAGGTGTTCGAGTCAACATCGGCCCGCTCAAACGGGTCACGCCGAAGGTTGAACATTTTCGGGATACGCAGAGGCACAAACGGTTCAGACCAGCAAGCTAGCTGATGGGCCCGTTGTTCCATCAATACCGCCTTCCAGTCGCCGTGCCTGAGGGCCATGATGTCGCCATCGTCACTGATATAGAAGAAATTCAGACGTGGGCTTTCGTTGACCTCTCCCATCAGGTATGGGAGCATATTGAATCCATCAATATGGACCTTATATGTCCTGGACCCGGCTTTGTAACCATTGAGAAGTTTCTCGTTGATACCCGGTTCCCCGGCTGCAGCAAGGAATGTCGGCAGCATGTCCTGATGACAGACGATGCCATTGAGCACCGTACCGGCCTTGAACTTCGCAGGCCAGCGAATAAACGCCGGCACCCGCCACCCGCCTTCCCAGTTGGTGTTCTTCTCAGACCGGAACGGGGTGATACCTGCATCCGGCCAGCTATTATAATGCGGCCCGTTATCGGTCGAATACATTACGATGGTGTTTTCAGCAATGCCGAGCTCATCGAGCTTCTTCAGCATCCTCCCAATGTTCTCATCATGGGCAACCATGACATCGTTATAGAATCCCTGACCGCTCTTGCCTTCATGCTTCTCGGCACAATGAGTCCGAAAATGCATCGCCGCCGTATTATACCAGAGGAAGAACGGTTTCCCTTCTTTGTGGGTCTTGTCGATGAACGTCAGTGCATGATCGGTCACCTCGTCATCAATGGTTTCCATACGTTTCTTGTTGAGGGGACCGGTGTCCTCGATTTTCTGCCCACCCTTTCCGTCTGCCCATGAATGGAGCACACCCCGGGGACCGTACCGCTCCTTGAAGGCCGGGTTCTTTGGATAGTCGGGATCTTCCGGTTCTTCTTCGGCATTCAGGTGATAAAGGTTGCCAAAAAACTCGTCGAATCCATGCAGGGTTGGCAGGAACTTGTCCTTGATCACCGAGGTGATTCTTCCCGAACTGACCTGTTGCATAGCCCATAGGTTTTAACAGTTCTGCGATGGTCGGGTCTTCTTCAGATAAACCGATATCTGCCCCGGGCATTCCGACCTTGGTCAGTCCCGTGCGTATCGGGTTCTGGCCGGTGATAAACGCGGCCCGGCCTGCCGTACAGCTCTGCTGGCCGTAGAAATCGGTAAACGCAATGCCTTCGTTGGCAATGCGGTCGATGTTTGGCGTCCGGTAGCCCATCTGCCCCCGGCTGTTGAAACTGATGTTCCACCAACCGATATCATCGCCCCACAGGACGAGAATGTTTGGTTTTTTTGTTGCCATATCGTTTCCTTCTGATCGAACAGAGACTGATATCAAAGATTATATAGTATTTGCCTATTCTCTCTGGATTCAATGATTACCTTTACTTACCGTGACACTTCTTGAATTTCAGGCCGCTCCCGCAGATACATGGGTCATTCCGGCCTGGCTTCCGGGATGCTCTTTCATTCCTCTTCCCTTCTGTCTCCCTGACGTTCATAATCTCCCCGGCCAGCTTACCTTTCCGAATCAGGTCTGCCATGATTTTCATGGAGTGATCAGCATGGGTAAAAAATTCCTTGTACCCTTCGCAAAGGTAATTCAGCCCGGGTTCTCCATCGGGTGTTTCAATGAGACGGTTCTTGGGACACTCGCCATTACACACATGGAGAAAGTCACATTTTTGGCAAAACCGGGGCAGGGTATCCCCTTTGTCCCGCCCGAACTTTCGTTGTTTTTCCGAGGCTGCGAGTCTGGCCATGGGAGTCTGCAGGATGTTGCCCAGGAAGTACTTCGGCTCAACGAAGTGGTCACAGGAATACAGATCACCATTGTGTTCCAGAGCCATACCCAGACCGCATGTCCGCCCGAAAATGCAGACCGTCCCAGCCCTGCCAAGCCAGCCCGCAAGAGCTCCATCGAAATTGAGTACAAACATTTGCCCGACATCCCGGGAAACCCACTCGTCAAAAATCTCGATCAAAAAGCGACCCCATTGGTCTGGCCGCACGGATCTGGCGGTTACGGTGTTTCCTTCCTGGAATCCGGTTTCATTATCCCTCTCGACAATGGGGATGAACTGGATGTAGTGTTCTTTGAGCTCATCCCGGAAGAACCGATAGACGTCCAGGGGATGATCGGCGTTTTTTGCATTGACTGTGCATAAGATGTTGAACTCTACGTTGTGTTTCTGGAGCAGTCGTGCGGCAAGCATGACACGTTCGAAAGTTCCGTGACCTCCGTTGTCCTTCCGGTAGAAGTCATGAAGTTCCTTTGGCCCATCCATGCTGAGGCCGATCAGGAAGTTGTTCTCATGAAAGAACCGGCACCACTCATCGTCAAGAAGGATGCCGTTGGTCTGGAAGGTGTTCTCGATCCGTGTGCCGGGTTTTGCATACTTCTTCTGGAATTCCAGGGAGCGCCGGAAAAAATCAAGACCCATGAGGGTTGGCTCACCACCCTGCCATGCGACAGTCACCTGGGGAACCGTGTGGGCTTCGAAAAGCTGCCTGATAAATGCCTCATGCACCTCATCGGACATGCGGAACGTGCTTTTCGGATACAGCTCCATCTTACGCAGGTAGAAACAGTAATCGCAGGCAAGGTTACACCGGGATCCGACGGGTTTTGCCATGATGTGGAATGCTGGAAGCTGGCCGGCTGGCATGGTTTTTCAGAAGATGTAGGGTGACAGATTTAAAAATGGTATTGCTTTTATGGATCTCACCGGGAAGTACCAGGAGTCGATGGTTTTCCCACACCGGTACTTTTTCCGGGTTCCCCGCTAAACTCCTCCTGAGGAAAACGTTCCTACCAACACCCTATCCATATTCCTCCTTTGTATTCGCCTTATTTGTTGGAGAAATGAGGGGAATTATTCATTTTTTTAAATAATACACCCTGTTGTATCATTTCTCCAGCCGGGAGGTGTTAGTCTGCATATCAGGGACGTGGATTCCCCCCAATCGCATTCTCCGACGGAGACTCCTTTCCCGTGGTGTTGACTTTTCTTGTTTTGTTGCAAAAAAATACCGAATTCCGGTACATGTTTTCTAACCGGGCGTAATCCTTAGTTTTCAAGCCAAAATTCACCTTATAAGGGCAGGAAAATGTACGCTAACAGACCCAATTGGAAGGCAAAACGGAGGGGGGCGAGGGGGGTAGCACGGTCAAAGGGAAAAGAACCCCTGTTTTAGGGCAAAGATCGGGAAATTCTTCGTCGATGATTGACGTGAATTGTGCTTTTTCTTCAGGATTACTTTCTCCAGGTAATTACTGCTCGTGGAATGCATCAAACAGGGATCTGTCAGAGCTCATACGGAGCTCAATTTCGCATTAATATAAAAAAAAGGGGAAATCCCTTCTATGGCTGATAGTTGGCCACACCGCGATCCAATGCATCCCAGGAACATCCCCGTTCGTCCCACATGATTCGCGCCTTCCCGTCAACAGCCTTTATGACAGGATTGCGATCCAGGGTCATGGTCCGGAATTTGACGCCTGCATGCAGCTGCTTCAGCCGCATATCCGGTTTCAGAAGATCGAGGATACTGGTGAGGAGGAAATTGTCGGAGTTTCAAGGGATAGTACAAAAAAAAGGCTTTTGAAATCTGAAGGCAGGAAAGCGGTGCGTCAGACTTCACCCCTTTTTGTGCAATGCTGCATCGGAGGTGGGTCGGGTCAGGTTTTTTTCAAACCCTTGTAAGGCTTCCTCGTGCCTTCCCAGCGTCCTTGATGATAAACCCCGTCCAGCTATTGCATGTTTTATTTCGAGGTCCAATATTCAGTGCCCCACGTCAAGGAGGGCTTCCTGGATGGTATTCTTGAAACGATCCCTGCCAGCCAATATAACAAGTCCCTGCTTCTCCATATCGCTCATCGTCACTGTATTTACTCCTACGAACGTCACCTGCACATTCTTATCCTGTGCTTCCTTTATCACCTTTACAAGGACGCGAACTGAGCTGATGTCGAGATGGATGTAATGGGCTTCCATGTCTATGATTAATACCTTCGGCCGCGGGAGCTCCCGAATCAGGTTGAGCAGGCGTGTCTTTATCACCGGTGCGTTGGCATAGAACATGGTGACGTTCAACCTGAGGATTTTCACCCCCTCTATCTCCGTGGCCTCCGGATGCAGGCTGAGATCCATGAACCGGCCGTCTGGCATCAGTCCCAGGAGGGTGCCTTGTTCGTTGCTAATCCTTATGATGACCAGACCGATGGCAATGATGACTGCTAACATCAAGCCTACCAGCACCTCGAAGATCAGTACCCCGAACAATGCCAGCAAAGCGCAATAGAAGTCGATCCGCTGTGTCCCATAATAGCCTGCAATCAGCCGTACCTTCAGGGCCCCCTTCACGGCGAAGATGACAATGACACCCAGAACGAACTCAGGAAGATAGTAGAATACACCGGTCAGGTAGAGTAACGTGGCCAATACCGTCAGACCTGCGATGATGAGTGTCATCTGGGACCTGGAGCCGCTGTTGTCACCTACGTGAGTGGCAGACATGCTCACTCCTGTCCCTATCCCCTGGACGAAGCTCGAGCCGAGGTTGGTTGCCGCGACCGCAATCAACTCCTGGTTGGGATCCACCTCGTCATTGTGCTTCTCTGCTGCCTCATCGCCAATAGACACAGATTCCGAGAAGCAGACAAAGGCGATGCCAATAGCGGCAGGTATGACAAGGGATATCAGATCAGGGTTCATCTGCGGGACGGAAAACGCAGGCAACCCTGCAGGGATGAATCCCACCAATGCAACCCCTAAAGACTCCCAGTTCAAAAGATAGGAGGCTCCAAGGCCAACGATAAAGAGGAACAATACACCGGGGACCTTCCTGAAACGCTCTTCCAGCACGTAGAGGATAATCACCGCGATGATGGACAGGGCCAGGGTAACCTGGCTGGTCTGGCCCAGCGAACCAATAATACTCCACAGTTGCTCGAAGAAGTTTCCTTCCCCTTTTGCTACGCCAAGCAGCTTAGGCACCTGACCGATGATGATAGTCAATGCGAGGCCGAACAGGAACCCCTTCATGACCGGATAGGAAATGAAATTAGCCAGCAATCCGAGGCGCAAAACCGCCATGATTAAGAGAATCAGGCCCGTCAGGAACGTGATGGTTATGACCGCTGCCAGCACATCCTCGTATGCTGTAAGAGTGAGAGTGGCGATGGCTGAGGCGGTTAAAAGAGCCATAGCGCTCGGTACACCAACCACCGAGCGACGTCCTGAACCGAAGATGGCGTAGAGAAAAAGTGCGATAAGAATGGCATAAAGACCGTGCTGGGGCTCGACCCCTGCCACACCGGCAATGCCCATCGATTCGGGGATTATCAGGCCTGCGACCACAATGCCCGCAATCAGGTCATAGCGAATGTCTTTCCAGTTGTAGTTCGAAAGCCACGTCAGAATCGGGAACAGACTCCTGACCTTACTTCCGGCCCCCTTTTCCTGAACGTTGGTCATATTCTGACAACCCTAATCGTCGATAGTATCGCAGTAATAATATTAAACTTCTACGCAATTCTTCATAATTTTCCCCTGGGGGGTATTTCTTTCATTACTTTCATTACATTCGCCGGTGCCCGACCGGCATGTAACTCCTGCACCATGAACTTCATTGGTTCTGAGATATGTTCAAAAAACAGCTGATACCCTTCGCACAGGTAATTGAGTCCGGGTTCGTCGTCCGGAGTCCTGATAATCCGGTTCTTTGGGCATTCACCCCGGCAGGCAAAGAGGAACCGGCATTTCCGGCAGAATCCCGAAAGGCGATCCTGCTTGTCCCGGCCAAATTGCCGTTGCCGGGGACTATTCACGAGTTCTGCAATGGGATTTGTCATGATATCACCGAGCAGGTGGTCCCGGTCAACAAAATGGTCACATGAATAGATGTCCCCGTTATGTTCGATCACCATTGCCTGACCGCAGGTGGGGGAGAAAACACAGATCCCGTGTGGTTCCCCATACCAGTTTGCAAGCGCTGTATCAAAATGCTGGACATAGACATGTGCAACATCGTGTCGCACCCACTCATCAAAGACACCGTTCAGGAACCTGCCATATTGAGCAGACCGGACGGACCAGGAGGTAACTTCCCCGGTTGTTTCATCACGGGCAACAACAGGGATGAACTGGATAAACCGGGCTCCGATCTCGTCACGGAAGAACCGGTAGACCTCAAGCGGGTGATCACCATTGGCACTGTTCACCGTGCAGAGGATATTATACTCCACCCCGTGCTTCTTCAGCAGGGAGATCCCCTTCATCACCCGGTCAAACGTCCCTTTTCCGGCATGGTCTTTACGAAAGGTGTCATGGAGTTCTCCCGGACCATCGATACTGATTCCGACGAGAAAATTATTCTGACGTAAGAATCTGCACCATGCTTGATCAAGTAAAATACCGTTGGTCTGGAGGGTATTTCGGATTACCATACCGGGTTTGCAATATTTTTTTTGTAGTTCCAGGGCTTTTTTAAAAAATGCATGTCCAAGGAGTGTTGGTTCCCCACCCTGCCATGCGAAAGTGACCTCTGGGATCAGGTGGGCGTCTATTGTCTGTTTAATATACGCCTCAAGTATATCGTCAGGCATCCGGAAACGGCTTTGCGGGTAGAGGGCTTTTTTGGGGAGATAGAAACAGTACCCGCAGGCAAGGTTACACTGAGGACCGCACGGTTTTGCCATGAGATGGAATGCGGGGAGTTTTGGGGACGGTTCCATAATCACGTGTTTGTGTGTCTCTCTAAAAAAATTAATGAGTTGTTGCTGACGAAGGCAGGATTTCCAAAAAATATCGGTATTAATCCCTCATGAGCCAGGCAGTGACTTCTTTTTCATGATCAATGTAACGTTCCCCACTCACATCCACAACCACTCTGTCAATAACTCCTCCGGTAAAC
>WSSedA1B3DRAFT_1000619_pt1 | contig 10237 bp, 7 predicted proteins | sample WetSurSiteA1Bulk_FD_9468 | JGI IMG/M metagenome (IMG submission 9468)
TGGCTGAAATAGAATCCAGGAGGGCCTCGGCAAAAACCATCGAAGGACTGTCAAGGAGTCTGGGATTACCCGTTGAACCTGTCACCGGCCTCAGATTTACTTCTTCGTCCCTTGGAAATGCCGGAATTGAACCGCAGGTTATTGCCACTGCCTTAGCCCTCGAAAAGGACGAAATTTCGGAACCAATCATCGGTGAAAACGGTGTCTATGTTCTCGCTGTTAACAACAGTACAGACCCGACCGAAGCCGAGGTTAAAACAGGAACCGAACTGGCCAGGAACTACGTAGAGCGCAGTTATGCGGCAAAAACAAATTACAGTGCTTACGAGGCTTTGAAGGAACTGGCCAAGATAAAAGACAACCGCCGGGAATTTTATTAGCACCAGAAAACACCCTTCAGGCGGTCACTGGTTGCCTGAAGGGTGTTTTTTCTTTTAGTTACCTCCCAGGTATTCCTTGGACTTCAGCAGACGCCTGACCGGTATCAGATAATCACTGAATTCCTTGTAACTCATATCCTTCAGGTAAATTGCACCATAGCTGCGCCGTAACATAGGATTCGGACTGTCATAAAAGAACTCCTGACCCATAAGATCAACCAGGTGGTTGTGCTGTTCCACCCAAATTTTCTGTGCCAGCTCACTGAAAGTCCCGTCCAGTTCAAAACTCGGGAATGAGGCTGATTTCTGGCTCAGGAAACAACTGTTGAACATGTTGTGAAGCACGGCGAATGAATTCAACGAGGTGGGAATAATTTTATTTACCTCATCAATCCGGTAACGCGACCAGATATTGCGATATCCCCAAACGCGGAGATTCATCTCCGGTCGGCCTGATGCGTATTTATCAATGGCGTCGGATAAGGCAATCAGTGTTTTATAGTGCGTGTCCGGACCGCTTCCCTCGGGATCCAGGGCCAGCGTAATGATCGTGGGCTTGATCTTCTCGAGCAGTCCGATGATGGGTTGAACATCTTGTTCAAAGTTTGGATATTCGGGGAAGATATTGGCAGAATAAAAGGGTAACCGCAAATGGGAAACATGATCCATGTCTATACCAAAATAGGCCCAGACCAGCTCGGCTTCATATTCCCTCAGCCATCCCTTAATCAGATGGAATATGGCAGGCTCCGACCGTCCTGGTTCAATACCCTTGAGCTGTGTGATGAGGTCCCCCACATAAGCTGCCACCTTGTTCAGATCTTTTACCTTGAGCTCATTCAGAAACAACCGGGTAAGCCGCTTGCTGAGATGAAAGTACTGAAGGTCTGTATCCTGTAAAGCAATACCATTCAGATACCCGGTAATATCATCCTGGGCGTTACCATAGTCTGCCAGCCTGCTGATGGTCTGCCCATCACTGATTCTTCCCGTCAGGATGAGCTTCTGCAGGTTTTCGAGCCGTTCCAGCACATAGAAATTGGTAACTGCTGTAAAACCGCTTGTGCAGTATACAAAATAGTTCTCATTGTTGGGTGACCGTACCAGGTGATGCAACAGCGGGAAATAAGCCAGCTCAATGTCATCGTGATGCGGAGCCGTGTGCAGGATCCGTTGGTTATCCGGGACGTTGATGCCATACTGGAGCTTGTCGGATAAGCTTCTGTATATTTCTTCGCTCAGCTTGTCCAACGGTTTGCCACTGATTTCGCAGGCAATCCGCCATTCGGGAATATCGGCTGATTTCTTTTCATAATCGGATCTGGATGCTTCAACCAGTGAAAGCTTGGATCTGTCGGCGCCATCAAGAATCAGTTTTTCATAATAATTCGCCGGAAGTTTTTTCTCTGTGTATAATTGTTTGATATTCTTCTCACTCAGGGTAAGGAGACTGGTGGCACTGCGTGTGGCAAAAAAACGGGCATTTCTCAGTTTCTGCAAACTGGTAGCCGGGTAGGTTATGGACGGATCCTTTTCTACCGCATTGTAAACCTGCTCGGATTTCGACTGACCTGCAGCGATGATTATGGCCACTGTGTCGGGATTATAGGTAATGGTATGAAGTCCGATGGTGATCACTGCCTTTTTGCGGACCAGTTCAATACCACCCAGATCAGCCGCAGCCGCTGCCTGTGTTTCATAGTTGATGTTGGTGAGCCGTGTGTGTGAATGATGGGCCGATCCTTTAACATTAAATGCAATATGGCCATCGGGACCGATACCTCCCAGGAAAAACCCGATTCCACCCCGTTGCTGAATATCATCTTCATAATCCTGGCAGAACTGATCGAACATTTTAATTGTTTTCTGCTTCAACAGATCCCTTTCGTTGTTCGGTTTCTGGATGCGCAAGCCCAGATCAATAACCCCGTCGGGGAATACCTCATCGAGGTTCTGGATCTTGCCAAATTCCTTCCTGGCTTTTTCAGGAATGTCAAAAGTGTTGATCAGGTGAACCTTTTTGGGATCAAAACCAAAACCATCCATATAGAAATTCTTCACAAAATAGGTAAACGATCTTTCATGCTCCGGTCTGATCGGGAAAAATTCGTCAAGCTGAAAGAAATGCAACGATTTCATGTCGGGCTGCAATTTCTTGTCGAGTCCGATCCTGGCCAGTATACCATCATTTAATTCCTTCTTCCAGTTGGCCATGTAAAACTGTACCCATCTGATGAAGAATTCGGGTGTTTTACCGGTAGGAAGAGCAATGACCCCACCCGGATTCAGGCACACCCATTCGAGAAACCGCAAGGCCGTCAGCTGCCCAAGCTCAACATAATTATCCACCACGATCAGCGGAATTTTATGATAGGATCTGCTCAAATCAAAATCCTTGTGAATACTGTTGTAGTAATCTTCTACCTTGCTTGATGTGTTGTATTTCATATCATCTGGATTTATAATTTTGACTTTTTATTACTTTCCGCAGGATCATGGCTGTTGTACCAATGGCAACGGAATACTCGCCATAGGACGAAAAACAGATCTCCGGCAATACAAAACCCATTTTGATCATTTTGCTGGCTTTCCTGGCTGTCCGCGGAAGTATTCGACCGGAAAGCAATTCATTGCTGCAGGTTATGTCACCACCCAAAACGATGAGATTTGGATTCAGCAACCCGGCAAGCCTGGCAATTTCTTCGCTTATAAAATCACATACTTTATCAACCGTAAGTGATGACAGTTTACAGCCTTTATTGGCGTATTCTACAAGGGTACGGAATGATACCTTTTCAGGTCGGTCGTTATCAGCCAATAACGCATGCTGGTGGCCGATTTTCTTTATGGAAGTCTTGATCAGCTCTCCCAGATCAGGTAACGGATTGAAGATCTCCCCAGCAGTTCCGGCAATCCCCGTATAGAGCTCATGGTCAATTACCAGCCCGGCACCCAGGTTTTTGGATCCGTTGTTGTAGGTAAGGTAAACAATGTGTTCCGGGAGTTTTTCACTTACCTGATCATTGTACCATGAAATGCTTAAGGCTCCGGCATTGGCATCATTGACCACGTATACGGGCTTGCCCAGTATCCTTGAAAGCTGATCGCCTATCGCGATGTTTTTCACCTGCAGCAGGGCAGAATACTGCAAGATTCCCTTATCGCTGTTTACGAGCCCGGGCACGCCAATTCCAATCCCCAGAAATGACTTGCTGTTCAGCTCATTGTTGGGCATAATATCCTGAATCACCGTTGCCAGTGTTTCCAAAATGTTCCCTTCGGTAAAAGCTGCCGGAAGTGGCTTCTCTCCTTGTTCATAGAGTGTTCCGGCAAAATCAAGCTTCACATAGCGGATTTTATTGCGCAGTACTTCAACGCCCAGCATCCTGCCGATCCCGGGTTTGATCTTCCACAATACCGGTTTCTTCCCTCCCCTTTCTGTGGAACTGCCGGTGCGACTGATATCGATAAAGCCTTTCTTATCGAGTATCCTTAGAACATACAAAATGGTTGATGGCTGAAACCCTGTATTCCTGGCAATTTCTGCACCGGAGATTTCCCCGGTGATCCGGATCAGGTTAAGCACAAGCCTATGGCTGTTTTCTGTGAGAGAATAAAAATCCGCGCTGACAGGCATGTTTGTTTATTCAATGAATAAACAAATATACAACATTTGTTTATCGTTTCAAAAGTTACGATAATTTTTCCTGCCAAAGGTCATTTTTTTTAGGATCGGTTTTAGTTTAACTTCGAAATCAAAACTAAAGCATGGAAAGGATATTGATAATTGGTGCTGCCGGACAGATTGGCTCAGAGCTGACAATGGAATTACGCCGGATTTACGGCAACGCAAACGTATTTGCCACTGACGTAAAGGATGCTCCTGCTGATATCAAGGAAAGTGGTCCTTTTCAGCTGCTCGATGTTATGGATGATAAACACCTCATTCACTTTGTCATTCGCAATAAGATCACACAAATATACCACCTTGCCGCTGTACTTTCGGGTAATGCAGAAAAGCTTCCGACACAGGCCTGGCATATCAACATGGACAGCCTGATGAACATTCTTGAGGTTGCCAAGCTTGTCGAAGATGTTCGAAAAGTCTTCTGGCCCAGCTCTATTGCCGTTTTTGGCAGTACCACCCCCAGGAAGAACACCCCTCAGCTGACCGTCATGGAGCCGTCCACAGTTTACGGGATCAGTAAACTGGCAGGTGAACGCTGGTGTGAGTATTACCACAAGCGTTACAACATCGATATCCGGAGTCTGCGTTACCCGGGACTGATCAGTTACAAGACAGAGCCCGGGGGAGGAACTACCGACTGGGCGGTCGAGATTTATTTCGAAGCAGTCAGGAAAAAGAATTATACCTGCTTTCTGGGTGAGGATGTTTCACTTCCGATGATGTTCATGGATGATGCCATCAATGCTACAATCAGGCTTATGGAAACAGATCACGCAAATCTGACCTGTCATTCCTCCTATAATATTACCGGTCCAAGCCTTACACCGCGCCAGGTGGCCGTAGATATCCGCCGTCATATTCCCGGATTCGACATCACCTACAAGCCTGATTTCCGACAGCTGATAGCCGAAAGCTGGCCCAGCAGCATCGATGACCAGGAACTCCGTACCAGTATTGTCTGGAAACCCAAATACGACCTGGAACATATTACCGACAGGATGATTGCAGAAATCAGGAAAACATTCACCATTTAATTACATAAGCCATGTACGGGAAAATCAAGAATCACCTGCAGCAGGAACTGAAAGCAATTGAGGAAGCCGGCCTTTATAAAAGGGAACGCACCATTGTATCGCCCCAGGATGCACTTATCAGGCTTGCTGATGGTAAAGAGGTACTGAACTTCTGTGCCAACAACTACCTCGGATTGTCTTCACATCCTGTGCTGATGAAAGCTGCCCGTGAGGCGCTCGATACCCACGGTTACGGCATGTCTTCAGTGCGGTTCATCTGTGGAACCACTGATCTGCACAAGGTGCTGGAGGAGAAGATTGCGGATTTTTTTGGAACTGAGGACACCATCCTGTATGCTGCCTGCTTTGATGCCAATGGCGGTGTATTTGAACCCTTGCTGGGAGAAGAGGATGCCATTATTTCCGACAGCCTTAACCATGCGTCCATAATTGATGGCGTGCGGCTCAGCAAAGCACAGCGTTACCGGTATGCCAATGCCGACATGGCAGATCTTGAAGAACAGCTCAAAAAAGCCAGTACCAATCGTTTCAGAATTATTGTAACCGACGGCGTGTTTAGCATGGATGGCAATGTTGCACCGGTGGATAAGATCTGCGAACTGGCCCGAAAATACGATGCCCTGGTCATGGTTGATGAATGCCATTCTGCTGGCGTGGTTGGCAATACCGGAAGGGGTGTCACGGAATTGTACAATATCCGCGGAGAAGTGGATATCATCACCGGTACATTAGGAAAGGCCTTCGGCGGTGCTATCGGCGGTTTTACCACAGGGCGAAAGGAAATTATTGAAATGCTCCGGCAGCGCTCACGTCCTTATCTTTTTTCTAATTCGCTGCCTCCCATGATCACAAAGGCCGGGATCGCCATGTTCGACATGATGCGTGAAACAACTGAACTGCAGGACAAACTGCACCAAAATACCGATTTTTTCAGAAATGAGATCATCCGGGCCGGTTTTACCATCAAACCTTCAAGATCAGCGATCGTTGCGATAATGTTGTTTGATGCGCGCCTTTCACAGGATTTCGCAGCCCGCCTCCTCAACGAAGGGATATATGTGATCGGATTTTATTACCCGGTGGTACCGAAAGGAGAAGCCCGGATACGCGTTCAGCTATCGGCTGCACACACGCGTGAGAACCTTGATAAAGCAATTGCATCATTTATTAAGGTAGGGAAGGAGCTGAAAGTCATCTGACCAGGCAGAGGCATATGCAGTAGCTGTTGTGCTCATACTGCACTGCTACTGCCAGCTTCCGATTACCGTTCGGTTCCCTGTGACTTTATCCCCCAGCTTAACTGCAATCTTTGTATCTGGCGGAAGAAACAGATCGACACGGGAACCAAACTTGATAAATCCGAGTTCATCTCCCTGTGTTACCTGTTCACCCTGCACTGCATAGGGCACTATACGCCTGGCAACAGCACCGGCGATTTGTCGGACGAGGATCTCCCGTCCTTTTACATCTCTGATAACCACGGTAGATCTTTCATTCAGTGCAGACGATTTGGGATGCCAGGCCACCAGGTATTTGCCTGGATGGTACCTGAAATAGCTGACGAGGCCACTGACAGGATACCGGTTTACATGTACATTTAACGGTGACATGAATACGGAAACCTGCAACCGTTTGTCCTTAAAATATTCGCTTTCCACCACTTCCTCAATCACAACAACTTTGCCGTCGGCCGGACAAAGGATGACCGCCTCATCAGGAATTACACTCCGTTCCGGATTCCTGAAGAACCAGACTACAAGCAGGAACATGATCACGCTCAGGACAATAAGCACTGTTTGCCAGATGTGATTCCTGATAAGCCAGTAAAAAACAATGTTCAGGCTGGCGACCACGATAAGTGTCAACAGCAATATGGCAAATCCTTCTTTGTGTATCCTCATGACGATAAGATTAATGTTCTTACTTACCTGCTATAACCAAATATATAAAGGAAACCGGCATCACAAAAAGTATGGAGTCGATCCTGTCAAGTACGCCGCCATGGCCAGGCATAATGGAGCCGGAGTCTTTCTTGTCGGCGATACGTTTGATCCATGATTCGCTGAGGTCCCCATAAACTCCGAAACATGATGCAATGCAGGCCAGAACGATCCAGTCAGTTTTTGTCAGAATCCCCATCACGTCATGCATCCAGAATGCCGGTATCAGGGTCAGGAATGCCCCCCCGATCAGTCCTTCCCATGATTTCTTGGGTGAAATCCGCGGGAACAGTTTATGGTGTCCCAGCAAGGTACCGGCAAGGTATGCCCCTGTATCGTTAATCCAGACAAACGCCAGAATTCCCAGCACAACACGGTGTGTATAACCATTATTGCTGCACGCGGGAAATACAAGGTAATTCATGACCGACAAAGGGATCACGATGTACCCTATGCCCAGAAAAGTAACAGCAAGACCTTTGATCAGGTCGGGTTTCTTCGAATACAAGGCCGCGATGAACAGGAGAACAGGCACCAAAACGGATAAGGACAGCCATTGGAAACCAGCTGTACGGGATGCAACAAGGAACGAAAGGATGAATAGCAAGCCTGCCGCTGTCACTCCGGGGATTACATACATCGATTCCCGTGACAGCCCTGTCAGGTTATAGAACTCAACAAGGGCCATTATACAGATAAGGAGGAAAACAGCAGCAAACAAATACTTCCCGAGAAAGAGGGATCCGATAATCAATATCAGGTATACAATGCCTGAAAGAGTTCGTTGTATTAGGTTTCTCAAGCTTAGGAATCTTTAGGATGCTATGCTTCTGACTGTTTAGGCAGATTGTTTGACCTTTTCCGGATCCTTGGCAAGTTTGGATTTCTTTGAACCTGCCGGTCCGGTTGTCTTACCTGTTTTCCTGCTTTTTTTTGGTTTCTCTGGCATTTCCACTGTAAATTTCCTTTTGCCGAAGATCTTTTCCAGGTCCTCCGTAAATATCACTTCCTTTTCAAGCAGTTGCTCTGCCAGCTGAATTAAGCCTTCCTTATGCTCATTGAGAATACCGATGGCACGGACATACTGTGAATCAATAATCTCCTTGGCTTCTTTATCAATCAGTTCAGCAGTCTTGTCACTGTATGGCCGCTGAAAAAAGTAATCGTTTTGCCCTGATGAATCATAAAAGCTCAGGTTACCGATCTTTTCGCTAAGTCCGAAATAGGTAACCATGGCATAAGCCTGCTTGGTAATGCGCTCAAGATCATTCAGTGCACCTGTCGAAACCTTGCCAAAAGTTATTTCTTCAGCAGCCCTTCCGCCAAGCGTTGCCGTCATTTCCTCAAGCAACTGATCGCGTGTGGTGATCTGCCTTTCTTCGGGAAGATACCAGGCAGCGCCCAGTGACTTTCCCCGGGGAATGATGGTGACTTTCACGAGGGGACTAGCATGCTCAAGCATCCAGCTTACAGTGGCATGCCCTGCTTCATGATAGGCAATGGTTTTTTTCTCCTGCAGGGTAATGATTTTGTTTTTCTTTTCAAGACCACCTACGATCCGGTCTACGGCATCAAGGAAATCCTGCTTCTGAACCGATTTTTTATTCTTCCTGGCCGCAATCAGAGCAGCTTCGTTGCATACATTGGCGATGTCAGCGCCGGAGAAACCCGGTGTCTGACGGGCCAGAAACTCAATCTCAAGGTCCTTTTCATATTTAATAGGCCGGAGATGGACCTTGAAGATCTCCCGTCGTTCATTCAAGTCAGGCAATTCCACGTAAATCTGACGGTCAAACCTACCTGCCCGCAGCAGTGCCTTGTCGAGAATGTCTGCCCGGTTTGTGGCTGCCAGTATGATCACACCCGCGTTGGAGGCAAACCCGTCCATTTCAGTCAGCAATTGATTTAGCGTATTCTCACGCTCATCATTGGCTCCCAGATTGGGATTCCTCCCCCTTGCCCGGCCAATGGCATCAATTTCATCGATAAAAACAATACAAGGTGCTTTTTCCTTGGCTTGCTTAAACAGATCGCGCACCCTGGATGCTCCTACGCCTACGAACATCTCCACGAAATCGGATCCCGACAGTGAAAAGAAAGGCACATGTGCTTCCCCGGCAACAGCCTTTGCCAGCAAGGTCTTACCTGTCCCCGGAGGTCCTACCAGTAGCGCTCCTTTGGGTATTTTTCCGCCCAGATCAGTATATTTTTTAGGCTTCTTAAGAAAGTCCACGATTTCCTTGACTTCCATTTTTGCTTCTTCCAAACCGGCTACATCTTTAAAATCGAGCCTGATATTTTCATCCTTGTCGAATATCCGGGCCTTGGATTTCCCGACGTTAAAAATGTTGGTTCCACCTCCGGAACCACCGGCACCACCCATTCTTCTGAAAATAACCAGGTAAAGAATTACTAAGGCAAGGATGGGCAATAAAATCACAAAAGTGTCGCCAAACGTTCTTTTACGAACGAATTCGGGATAAATCCTGTCGGCTTCAGGCATTCCTGCCTGGGCGTCATCCAGCATCTTCTTGAAAATATCATTTGACCCTACCGGCATGGTATAGTGTGGCCCTGCTTTGGTAAAGGCGTTCAATCCTTTGGTAAAGTTCTTCTGGTGCTTTGGCTGATTCAGGTACTCCTCCTTGATATAAATATCAGCGTGCTGTTCGTTTACAACAAGAATCTTCTGAATTTCCTTCTTCAATAGCAATTCATTCTGGAAAAACTTCCAGTCAATTGCCACTGGTCCCTGGCCTGAATCAAAAAAATAAATCAGTATGATGGCAACACCAATTATGGCATAGATCCACATGGCATTAAACCGGGGTTTCTTGTTGCCCAGCATATTGTTTCCCGGGGGCTTTGACCCGTTGTTATTCTTTTCCTCTTCAGCTTTTTGTTTCAGATCTTTGTTATTTTCTTCCATGCTTTTTAACGTATTAATCTTCCTGTATCAGGTTGATGTCCGCATCTCCCCATAAATCTTCAAGTTTGTAATAATCCCTTGCTTCCTTTACAAAAATGTGTGCAACAATGTCACCATAATCGAGCAATATCCAGCTTGCGTTTTCAAGTCCCTCCCTGTGCTTTACCCGCAATCCAAGCTTTTCCTCCACCTTATCCTCTACTGATCCCGCCAATGCTTTAACCTGTGTCCCCGATTCCCCGTGGCAGATTACGAAGTTATCACAG
>WSSedA1B3DRAFT_1000620_pt1 | contig 10233 bp, 10 predicted proteins | sample WetSurSiteA1Bulk_FD_9468 | JGI IMG/M metagenome (IMG submission 9468)
GGCCGGTTCATCCAGGGGCGGCACCGGCCGGAAGGCCTCGTGGTTCCCGATGGCGCTGGCTATCGCGAAGCGATCGGCTTCGCTGATATCGAAATCACGGAGAATCCGCTCAGCCTCTTCGGCCCCCTTCCTGGCGTGATCCTTCTCCTCCCGTTTGATGTCGTGAAGGACACCGGCCACATGGGCCAGAGCGACGAGATTAAGAACCCGATCGGTCGGTTCCTCTTTTTTATCAAGCTCGACGAGAATGATCGCNCCCGCATCGACGGCCACCTTCGTGACATGGCTGAGCCCGTGACCGAGCCTGTCCGGGCCGGCTCCGAGGACAGCGATGGCCTGCGTCACGAGAGGGTGTTCTTTGAAGAGACGGCCGGATGCTTCAACCGCTTTTTTCTGCTCGCTGTAAAAGGAGGGCTCGCCCACTTCCAGGGTGATCCGCCGGGCGATCTCCTGCGCATGCCGGTATTCCTGTCTCACGCTCATAGTGGATTACTGAATGGGTCTTTTGATTTGGTATTTTACCACAACTGTTCATGATCAGGACAGGATGATTTGGACGCAGGAACGATTGGAAAACGATGCTATTCCAACCTTCTCACCTTCTTAACTTCTCTATCTTGTAATGTCAGGGGATCCTGACCAGCACACGGACAAGCTGCTCCAGGTGACGCAGGGTGCTGCACTCCATGACCACATCGCAGAGGCGCATGTAGCGCTTCATCTCCGAATCGCCCGTTCCCCACATGGGGGGCGTTTCGGGGTTCAGCCAGATGAGGCGGCGGCAGCGCTCGGCGATTTTCTTCAGCAGCTCATCGGCCGGGTCGCCATAGTTGCTGCGGGCATCGCCCAGGATGATGACCGTCGTCTTGCCCGTGACCGCCTCCAGGTGGCGGTTCGTGAAGTCCCAGAAGGCGCTTCCGTAATCGGTCCTTCCCATGTGGATGTCGAGCCCTTCGCCGGTCCGCAGCCGCTCGACGGCCTCGGCGATGGGAGAGGTCTCAAAGACATGACTGACCTCGAGAAGGCTCGAGCAGAAAACGAAAGAGCGGACCCGGGCGACCACCTCGTTGAGGCCGTAGAGCATCAGCAGGCAGAACCGGACCACCGTCGACATGGAACGGCTCACATCGCAAAGGATCACCACGTCCGGCCGGTTCATCCGCTTTTTCTTCCAGCGCGTCTCGAAGAGAAGGCCCCCGTGATGCATGTTTGCCCGGAGGGTTTGTTTGAAATCCAGGGCACCCCGCTTTGCCCTGCGCCGCCTGCGCGAGTAGCGCTCATTCATCCGCTTTACGAGCTTGCGGATGAGGAAGTGCATGCGGTCGTAGTGCCGCTCTTCCAGCTCCGTGAGCCTGACGTCCCAGAGGTATCGCTCAATGACACGCTCGGTGCTCTCCCGGGCAAAGATTTCGTATTGCTCCTCGACAAAACGCCGCACCATGTCGATGAGTGCATCCCTGCCCTGGTCGAGCTGCCGCGCGGCAGCCGAGGCGCCGGCGCCGCCCTCCCGGTAGAGATCTCCCACGAAACGGTCCAGTTGATCCAGTTGCAGCGCCTGGAGAATTCTCGATGTGAATATCCCTCGCTGGGTGAAAAAACGGATGGACTGCAGGTCCACGGACCGGGCTGCGTCCCGTACGGCAAGTGCAACCCCGCCCAGGTCGCCCTCCATGATCATCCCCCCGATCGGCGGCATGTCCTTGGGTTGTTCTTCATTGCCGTTCTCGGGGCCGTCCGCAAAGGGGGACGGCAGGGACTGAAAAGAAAAGAACCGCTCGAAACAGTCGTCGAAGATCTCCTTCTCGGCAGCNGACTTTGCCAGGGTGGCCGCAAGGGTGCTCTTGACGATCCGCCTCTCGCCGTAGCCGGAGATCGCCAGACCTCGCGCGGCGTCGATGCTCTCCGAGACCGACACGGGAACCCCCGCACCGCGCAGGGAGACGATGAAATTGTTCAACACGCGATCCATCAGGCCGTTTCCTTCAGTGCCTTGTCGACGAGCAGAAAGAGTTTTTCATCGACGGCCCGGATGTCCTCCTCGAACTTGAGGAAGGTATTGAGGGTCTTCCGGGTCAGGTCCCGGTCGAGTCCCTCGGCGTGCAGCAGGATCAGGGCCCGGGCCCAGTCGATGGTCTCACTGATGGAGGGCACTTTCTTGAGCTCGAGCTTTCTCACCTCGTGGATGAACATCACCAGCTGCCTCTCCAGGAGATCGGGGATATGGGGCACGTGGTGGCGGACAATCTCCCGCTCGAGATCGGGAGCGGGAAACGGGATGAAGAGGTGCAGGCAGCGCCTCTTCAGCGCCTCGCTGAGTTCGCGGGTGCTGTTGCTGGTGAGGAATACATAGGGCTTGGTCCGCGCCTTCACGGTGCCGATCTCGGGGATCGACACCTGGAAATCGGAAAGGATCTCGAGCAGAAAGGCTTCGAACTCCTCGTCGGCCTTGTCCACCTCGTCGATAAGGAGCACGGCGCCCCGTTTCTCCTGAAGCGCCTTGAGGAGCGGCCTCGGCTCGAGAAACTGGGGAGAGAAGAAGATGTCCTCGTAGCGGTGCAGCGTCCGGATCGACTCGCCCAGATCGCTCTCCTTATCGATGACCTGATCGAGTTTGTCCCGCAACAGCTGGGAGTAGAGGAGCTGCTTGCCGTACTTCCACTCGTAGAGCGCCTTCGACTCGTCGAGCCCCTCGTAGCACTGCAGCCGGATGAGCGGCACGTCCATGAACAAGGCCGCCTTCTTCGCCAGCTCCGTCTTCCCCACGCCGGCAGGCCCCTCGACGAGGACCGGCTTCTCCAGGTGAAAGGCCAGGTAGACCGTTGTCGCTATATCCGTGCTGCAGATGTAGCCGGTGCTCTTGAGGCCCTCGTTCACCTTGTCGACCGTTTCGAATTTCCCGGTTTGATCCTTCATGACTTCTCCTTCCCGATCAGAAGTGTATCTCCCCATTTGCGTTGACGGGCCCGTGATGCGTGCATCCCGAGTCCAATGATCCGGGCGATGTCGTCCCCCGGCGCACCCGTACCGGAGGGCCTGCCGCTTGCTTGCTCTTCGAGGAGCCCCCCGAGGGATTCCTGCAGCGTTTTCGCGATGAGGTGAAAGGCAACGAGCCCGTGCTCCACATCCGTGCCCTGCTTTCCGCCGTCGAGATCCCTTGCGGCGCCCCGCGCAACCTGCCTCGCCGTCTCCAGCAGGGCCGCGATTCCCCCGACGCGCTCCTTCAAGTCGTTTTCAATCTCCCCTTTGCGCTCCCGCAGGCTGCTGGCCGCCTGTCTCAGCTCCCGGTCCAGACCCCCGAGGATGGCCCCCGACAGCAGCACATCCTCAGCGACCCTGAACGGTTTCGAGAGATCTTCCCAGGCCCGGCCCCTTCGTCCCAGGACAGCGGTTTCGGGCAGGTCGCACCCCCGAAGCCGGATCTCGCAGTGCGGGGACGGCCTCAGGTAGCCCAGGGCCGGCATTTCACGAACGGTGAGCCCGGGGGTTTCCCTCGGGACGAGAAAAGCCGTAAAGCCCTTTCTCCCTCCCCGCTCTCCCGTCACGGCAAATACAATGAAGAGATCGGCCAGGGGACCATTGGTGAGCCAAGCCTTTTCCCCATCGAGCAAATAGGAACTTCCCCTTTTCACGGCCGTCGTTCGAATCCGCTTCGGGTCGCTTCCGGTCCCCGGTTCGGACAGAGCTATGGAGACGGTCCTTTTCCCGGATGCCATCCCCGGCAGGACCTCCTTTTTCTGCCTGCCGTTGCCGAAGCCCGCAATGAGGACCCTTCCGACGATCAGATGGACCATCCAGGAAAGGGCGATCCCCGGTCTGCCGCCTTTCGCGACGAAGGCCTCCACGGCCGGAAGGATGTCGGAAAATCCTGCGCCTTCTCCCCCGAATGTGACAGGGATGCTCCAGCCCAGAAGGCCCCCTCTGGCCATTGTCCGCCAGAGCCCGCCGGAAAGCTCCAGGTCTCCGGCATCGCCTCGCACGGAAAGGTCCCGGCCTGCAAGGCGTATCGCCTGCATCGTCAGTCGCGATAAGCGTTCCTTCTTTCCCTGTTCAACCGCCATCACTTGTCTCCCCTCGCGGGTGTGCCCCGAACCTGACGAAGAAGGATTTCAGGATTTTCTTGAATGACTCGACCTCACTTTCCGTGAAATCCGCCTTGATCTGCTCGTTCACCCGGTTGATTACGGCCCTCGCCCGTTCGATCTCCCCGCCTCCCTTATCCGTGATGAAAACGTGCGAGGCCCTTCGATCCGCCGTGCTTGCATTGCGCTTGACGAATCCCGCCCGCTCGAGCCGATCGACAAGCCCCGTCAGGGTCGAATTGTCGAGGGTGAGCACCTGGCTGAGCTCCGACATGGTCTGCCCGTTCTTTCTTTTCAGGAGAAAAAGGATTCCCGACTGGGCCGGCGTGATGGTGACCCCCGCTTCGGAAAAGACATTCTTCAGGTAGGCTCTCAGCTTCAGCTGCGCGGTGAAAACAAGGTAGATCAGGCGGTCGTCCTTCGGCATCGCTTTCCCCCGGTTGCCTCGATGATCTTATTTGGCATGCCAAATAATTCCCGTCAACCGATATTTTGCATGCCAGGCAGAGGGACTCCGGACCCTCCGGCGTAACATTCGAAGGGCTGTCAGAGAGACTGTTTGCCCGTCATGCTCTCGATGACCACTTCGATCACGCAGGTCCGCTGCAAAGATTTTTCATCGTATTCGCCTCCTTGGCCGCCATAGTGCGCCATGATGACATCGAGGCCGTATTTCTTTTCTCTCTCGTCATCGATGATCCGGGCCCTGCCGAACCCGATCACGCTCCGGTACTTTGCTGTCCACCGGCAAGGCGTCTCGCCCCGCACGACGCGGGAGTCGATGTCCACTTCGATGCAGACCCGGTCGTTCTTCTTCAGGATGTCGATCTTCCTGCCTTCCCTGGCGCAGTGAAAATACATGCATCCGTTACGGTAACCGTAATTCATGGGGACCACATAGGGGTACTGCCCGTCATAAAGGCCGAGGCGGCAGACGAGCGCTTTCTCGAGAATTTCATGAATTTCTGTTTCTTCCCGGATCTCTCTTTCGTGTCTTCTCATCCTTCTTCACCTTTTCACCCCGGCTATTTACAGAGCTCCCGAACGGTACGTCAGAAACACAAAAGCCCACCGTGAAGTGGGCTCTTGTGTTGCCGTTTTGCCTTCCTTACTTCAGCCCCTCGAGAACGCCCTGGAAGAAATCGTGATGCTCCTCCTCGTCCGCGAGGATCTTCTTGAAGAGCTGTGCCGTCGTGAAGTCGCCTTCCTTTTCAGCAACCTCGATGGTCTGCTTGTAGAGCTTGATGGCCCCTTCTTCGTCCTTCATGTCCTTGGTCAGCATCTCCTTGAGGGTCTTGCCGACGAAGATCGGCTCGGGTTTCGTCGTTGGGACCCCGCCGAGGTAGAACAGCCTTTCGGCGATTGCCTCGGCATGCTTCATTTCCGCAACGGCGGTTTTTTTCAATTCGTCTTTTACAGCGTAATGGGGAATCCCGGACCACTGGACGTGCTGCCACATGTACTGAACCGACACCTGGATCTCCCGGGCGATTCCCTTGTTCAAAAGCTCCAACAGTTTCTTGCTAGCCATGGATTGCCTCCTTTTCGCGTTGTTCTGTATTTTCATTTATGATCGTTTGCCGGAAACCGGAAAGGAAAGCCCCGCCCATCGGGTGCGGGCTCTTACTGCATGAAACGGATTTCGGCAGGATGCGGCCCCGGAACGTTGTCTATAAAATAGNGGATATTTTTTCTTTCGTCAACGAATTTGACCTGACGGCACGGTCCGGGCGGGGACCAAAAGAAACCCCGCTCCACGACGGAACGGGGTTTCTTTTTCCCGGTCATCCGGATACCGTTACTTCTTTTTTGCCTTTGCCTTGGGCTTTGCCTTCGCCTTTGCCTTGGGCTTCGCCTTCGCTTTGGGCTTCGCAGCCTTCTTGGCTTTTGCCGGTGCTGCCTTCTTCTTGGGAGCGGCCTTCTTCACGGGTTTCTTCGCTGCTTTCTTCGCGGGTTTTGCGGCCTTCTTCATCTTTGCCTTTCCTTTCTCCATTGGAATGTCACAACAGATCAGCTCACCGACAACGCAGTCGCAGCTCTCGTCAACGGCGACGACGAGACCGCACAGCTCACAAGTGAACAGATCACCCTTCTTCGCTTTGGCCATCTTGATCTCCTCCTTGCTTGTTGTGTTTCTTCTTGTCGCGTATTTCTTTTCAGGAGTGCTATTTATCTATACGAATTTTTTCTGCATTTCAAGCATTTTCTGCACTCGTGGCCCGCCCGCGCAGCCTTCCCGTCTCCGGCTGTTTCTCTTCGGGCCGTCCCGCACCGCATCCCGCACCGCAGCTCGAGCCCGCAAAGCCTTTCCCCCGGCCATTTTGCAGACATCGCACTTTTCGCTTTCGCAGCTCCTCAGACTAAAACAGTGATCCTCTTTTCTCTTCCCCCACTTTCTTCACTTCCCTCAGTTCCCCGTTTTGTCTATTGAAATATTATGGTGCCTGTGCGAAATTGATTCTGCCGGAAGGTTGTACCCGGCACCCGCCGTCCCCGGTTTATTTCTTCTTACGCAACCGCACCAGAGCATGAACGCCAACGGAGAACACCATGGGCCGATTTAAAAAATGGATCATTGGCGCTGCTGTCTTTTTCGTTCTCTTCACGGTCATTGGCTTCTTTGTCATCCCGCCCATCGTGAAGCCTTACCTTCTTGAAACCATTTCGAAGACCCTCAATCGCCAGGTGAGCCTCTCCGAGCTCACCCTGAACCCATACACGCTGACCGTCACCCTGCGCGGGTTTGAGATCAAGGAGCCCCAAGGCGAAAAGACTTTTGTGTCTTTCGACGAGTTGGTGGTCAACCTCGACATCCGTTCGATCTTCAAGCGGGCGCCAGTCATCGAGGAATTCATCGTCCGCAAGCCCTATGTTCACCTCGTCCGGAACAAGGACAAGACCTACAACTTTTCCGATCTGCTTGCGTTGATAAAGGAAGAGCCGAAGGAGGAAAAGAAGGAGCCGGCCCAGTTCTCGGTGAACAACATCGTCGTCGAGAACGGAAGCATCGATTTCATCGACGGCCCCTTTGACACGACGCACACCGTCCGGGAGATGAACATCGCGATCCCCTTTGTATCCAACATCCCGGAGTATATCGACACATACGTGCAGCCCCGGTTTGCCGCAGCGATCAACGGCGATCCCTATTCCCTCGAGGGCAAAACCAAAATCTTCAAGGACACCCACGAGACGATTTTCAACATCCTGATCGAGGACCTGGACCTCCCCTTCTACCTGTCCTACATCCCGCACGAGTTGAATATCTCCGTCCCCTCGGGCAAACTGGACGTGCAGTCGACGGTCACCTTCTCCATGTCGCCCGATAAGCATCCCGTCATCTCCGTTGCCGGCAATGTGTCGCTGCGGGACTTCGCCCTCCAGGACCGGAAAAAGAATGCGATCGCCGGGCTGAAGCACCTCGACGTGGTGATGACATCCGTCGAGCCTCTTCAGTCCAAATTCCATTTCGCAAAGATCGCCCTCGAATCCCCCGAGGTGAATGTGCGCCGGGCAAAAGATGGGACGGTCAACCTGCTGACGCTGGCGCCTCCGGAAAAAGAGGAATCGAAGCCGGCCAAGGCCGAGGCAAAGGCCGAGGAGAAGCCTTTGCCGACCCTGATCCTGGACGATTTCGACCTCAGGAGCGGCAAGATCACCTATCGCGACGAGGTGCCGCCGGAGCCGATCAATTCCCTCATCCAGGACATCACCATCAAGGCGGAAAAGCTCTCCACCGTGAAAGACAGCCAGGGGAAGCTGTCGTTCTCGATGGACCTCAACAAGGGCAAGGGGGCTGTTGCCGTCGCCGGGCCCATCGGCTTCAACCCGATCTTCGCGAACCTTGACGTCGATCTGAGGCGGGTCCGGATCCGTCCCTTCCAGGAGTACTTTACGGAATACTTCCGCGTCAATTTCACAGACGGCGACATATCTGCCAAGGGAACCTTCTCGGCCAGCAAAGCCCCCGAGAAAGAGATCACGGTCAAATACGACGGCAATTTCCTTCTTGCCCGCGTCGCGACAGTGGACAAGGTCAACGGCGATGATTTCATCAAATTCAAATCGCTGTTCATGAACAGCCTGAGTGCAGGATATAACCCTCTCTTCGTCCGCATCAAGGATATCGCGCTCGCCGATCTCTACGCCCGGATCATCGTCAACGAGGACGGCACCCTGAACGTGAAGAACGTGGCCAAGCCGGAGGCTGCCGAAGGGGAGGAGACCGCCGAAACAAAGGCCGCGCCGCCCCCAAAAGAGGAAGTGGCACAGCCGGAAGAGAAAAAGGAATATCTGGGCGACATCCTGGCAAAGAACATCGAGATCAACCGCATCACGCTCCAGAACGGCACCATCGTCTTCGACGACCGGAAGATAAAGCCCAATTTTTCGTCAACGCTCACGGAGCTCACGGGGCGGGTGACCGGCGTGACGTCGATCACGACCAAGCCGGCCGATGTGGACATCCGGGGAAAGATCGGGCGGCAAATCCCGATGGAGATCACCGGGAAGGTTTACCCCTTCAAGGATAACCTCTTCGTCGACCTCAAGGCTTCCCTGAGGGATTTCAACCTGAGTCCCCTGACTCCCTATTCGGGCACCTATGCGGGGTACAAGATCGAGAAGGGATCTCTTTCCTTCGACCTCAAGTACCTGATCTCCGGCATGAAGCTCGATGCGGAAAACAAGGTTGTCATCGATCAGCTCACCCTGGGGGACAGGGTGGAAAGCCCCCAGGCCACCAAGCTGCCCGTGGGCCTGGCCATCACGCTTCTGCGCGACAACGAGGGCAAGATCAACCTGGACATCCCGCTGACGGGCCGCATCGACGACCCGGAATTCAGCGTCTGGCGCATCGTCGTCCAGGTCATCGTCAACATCCTCACGAAGGTCGCGACGGCGCCCTTTGCCCTGCTGGGCTCCCTCTTCGGAGGCGGTGAGGAACTGAGCTACATCGAGTTCGATCAGGGCTCGACGAACCTCTCGGAACCAAACATGAAAAAAATCGAGACTCTGGTGAAAGCCCTGAAGGCCAAGCCGGCCCTCAAGCTGGACGTTGTGGGCGGCGTGGACCTGGAGCGGGACCGCGAAGGGCTCATCCAGTACCAGTTCCAGAAAAAACTGAAGACCCAGAAGCTCAACGAATTAGTCCGGAAAGGGGAAAAGGTCGAGTCCGTCGACGAGATCACGATCGAAAAGCAGGAATACGACCGCTACCTCAAGAGGGCCTACAGTGCCGAAAAGTTCCCCAAGCCAAGGAACATCGTCGGGATGGAGAAGGGCCTTCCCAACGAGGAGATGGAAAAGCTCATGATGACCCACATCGTGGTCAAGGAGGATGATCTCCGCCTCCTGGCGATGAAGCGGGCCGAAACGGTGTCGGAGGCCCTTCGGGGAAAAGGGGAATTCGAATCGGGCAGGGTTTTCGTCCTAGAACCGAAGACGCTGGAACCCGAGGCGAAAAAGGACGTCAAGAAAAGCCGCGTCGATTTCAAGCTGAAATAGCCGGTGAGCCGGATCAGGTCTCCTCGGCGGTTTTGCGCTGCGCGCGCTTTGCCTTGGCGAAGATGACGATGCCGAAAAAGACGAATACGCCGCCTATGATGAGCTGCCGGATTTCGTCGCCGTCCATCTGGCCCTGCATGATTTTCATCACTGCGGAAACGATGGCGATCAGGCCGTAGAACAGAAACAGCAGCGCGGTAATGGACCCGAAGCCGCCGAGTTTTCCCAAAGGCAGGCGGATCTGCGTCCCGCCTTCCGTCTTAGCAGGGGTTGGCTGGCTGACGGCCGTTGCTTCCATCCTCTGTGGTTCTCCGCTGGCCGTTTTATCCTTCCTCGCTAGAACCCAAGGGGATCGTTTGCCGGTGCCTGTCGCTTCAGCCCTCTGTGGTTTTCCCCTGACCGTTTTGTCCTGCCCCGCAAGGTACCAGAGGATCTCGTCGCGCTCCCCGGACGTTTTTACGGTTTTGAGCCTTTGGATCAGTTTCTGTCGTTCTCTTTCATCCATGGCGCCGCCCCGGTTCGATTTTTTCGAGGTTGTTTGTCTTCTGTTTTCTATCTACACCATACCAAATCAGAAGGCAATGATCCAGACCGTCCGTTCTGTCACTCTTGCCACTCTTGCCACTCTTGCCACTTCTGCCACTGCTGC
>WSSedA1B3DRAFT_1000621_pt1 | contig 10226 bp, 10 predicted proteins | sample WetSurSiteA1Bulk_FD_9468 | JGI IMG/M metagenome (IMG submission 9468)
GGGCGTGCTGCATATGCAGCAACAAGCCGGTCATGAGGAATCGTGCACGGCTCAACCGGACAGAGCGGGCCGATAGAGACTTTGCCAGTGAGTGTCCCTGTTGTATTCCCTTTTCCTGCCGGCATGCCGCCATCAAACGTGACAAACACGATGGCAATGATGATAATGATGAGGATTACGATAAGAGGGATCCATCCCCGCATTGAAGTTTTTTGTGTCATATATTTCTCACATGTTTTTGCTCTTTATCGATATGCTGCTGAGGGAGAATTTGCCACTTCATTTTTTGTTGAAGATTTTCAATCCTGATCTTCCTTTTTGTTACGGATATTTTTTCAGGTTACAATTTTTTTGTTATGGTTAATCGATTGGCAGAATCTTGTTCTGACATGAGAATAGTCACCGAATAATGTTTTTAGTAAACAGGAGGAGCCATTTGTTTTTTTAAAATTCCATTTCCCAAAAATCCGACCGCAGTTAGAAAGGATGTAATTGGTGACCGCTGCTGCTCTTGCAGGAATCTGAATAAGAAAAAAAGGTGGTGATAGTTACCGGTCCGAGAATTTCTCAACAACGCGGACATTGTCACCACGTACCGTGATCGGAATGGGGACTATACTTTCATAGAGCTCGACCGTGATCTCTTCTTTTGCAGAGTCAACACGTTTGACAACCGCTTTCTCACCTTTGAAGGGGCCGGCAATCAGCTCGACAATCGTACCTTCATCGATACCGGCGACAACTGGTTTTGGAATGAGAAAATGACCGACTTCGGCAAGATTCGTTTCCCCTTTAATCACTGAGCGCGCGTGGGCGATCAGTTCAACAAGCTGCTCAATCCTGTTCAGCTTCTCCGGGGTTTCTACGAGTACGTATCCCTGTAGCTCGTTCGGTACAATAATCGCGGTAACCTTAACGTCAGTCGCCTTGGTATCAATGGCTTTGAGAATGTTATCGGCAACGGTACGTTCCTGCTTTGAGGTTGTTTTAATTGCGAAAATCCGGTTGATGAAGACCTCAGGTTCGGCAGGAACCTGCGGTGCTTTTGTAGCGGGGGGTGTTGGTTGTGTCATAACCCTCAGTTTGGAATTGCTACGAATAACTCGTAAATGATGAATCCAATCAGACCTACGACTAAAACACCTGCGGCAGCGACGGTGGCAATCTTTGTGAACTCTTCCCGGGTGGGAGTTCGGGCGAGTTTGAGAACCCGCCAGTATTTGCGGAATAACTCCTCGTGGAGTGCATCAACTTTGATATCAGGTTTTGAAATTTCCATACTTGCTCACTTGAGAAAATCGATCTCAAACTGTTTCTGTACTTTGGGGGTAAGCTTCTCATTACGACCATATATTTGTGGCGACCGTACGCCCGTGACCACAAGCAGTGTCCGCATCTTGTTCTGCATGTTGGGATCAATCTGCGCACCCCAGATGATCCTTGCGTTCGGGTCAACACGATTGTAAACTTCCTGCACCACACCTTCGGCTTCTTCCATGGTCATATCCGGACCTCCGACAACATTGACAAGTGCGGCAGTTGCACCACTTATATCGACATCAAGAAGCGGAGAACGGATTGCCTTTTTGACAGAGTCTGCTGCTTTGTCCTCGCTGTCACTCTCGCCCATCCCAATCATTGCAACTCCTCCCCGTTCCATGACCGTACGTACATCGGCAAAGTCAAGGTTGACGAGACCGGGCATGGTGATCAGTTCGGTAATTCCCTTGACAGCTCGCATGAGAACTTCATCTGCAACCTTGAATGCCGCATAGAGCGGAAGCTTGGGAACGACTTCGAGCAGCCGGTCATTTGGCACTACAATGACCGTGTCTGCAACGTCGCGGAGACGCTCAAGCCCTGCTTCGGCATTCTCCATGCGGATAGCACCTTCCGCGGCAAACGGCAGGGTGACAATGGCAATAGTAAGCGAACCTTCCTCCCGGGCTGCCTTTGCAACAACCGGAGCTACCCCGGTTCCTGTACCCCCCCCAAGGCCAACCGTGATAAAGACCATATCAGAACCAGAAACGGCAGCACGAATCTCCTGTTCATTTTCAAGAGCTGCCTCTTCGCCTATCTGGGGAATTGAACCGGCACCGAGACCCCGGGTTCGTTGCCGGCCGACAAGGAGTCGTTGATCTGCCTGGGTACGGATAAGATGCTGGGCGTCTGTATTGATAGCGATGAGCTTTGCCCCATGGATACCTTCTTCCATCATGCGGGATATGGTATTCGATCCCCCGCCACCGCATCCGATGACCGTGATCTCAGTCTTGAGCTCGGCCAGGATCTGGTCAAGGTCTTCGTTATTCTGCGAAACTGACGGTGTTTCGTCTCTCGCCTTTGTAAGTGCCTCTTCAACAATTGACCTCATGCAAACTTCTCCAACCCCGGGATGTGGATTTTAATTTCACTGCAGGAAGATACCATGTCAGGAGTGATAACCCTGCCATTTACAACAACTTGCTGACCAGCAACCAGATGTTTGTAAAATGGTCCGGCAGGTACCCCTAGTTCGCGCGCTTTGTGGGGATCAAACTTCACCTTACGTATGATCAGGGTTTCTTTCTCCGTTGCAGTGATCTCTTTATTACGTATGATTTTTACGCACAATGTATTTAAATCATTTATTATTTGTGACGAATGTTTCTCAAATGTGATAAATTCAGGAAGCAGGCGATTATCACGCGTGGAAAGGTGAACAACAGGCAGTTTATCAAGAGATTTTATCAGGAGCGGTTCATCGGATTTAACGGTCTCATTCAACAGGTCCGGATTTATTCGTATCATGCAAAGAGTTCCCTCTCCATGCAGGTCATGCGTAAAACACCGTGCCCCGGTGGATACCTGCCCGGCCATCTCACGGACAGCATGGTAGGTCTCCCACGTTAGATGTCCCATCGCCATAATCTCGCTTTCCGAGAGCCTGATAATCAGGAGCCGGTTGAGCGATTCCGAAAGAGTGTTGAGATCTTTGTTTTCCAGCGCTTTCCGGTCAATATATGCCGCAACAGCCCCGCTCTTCTCCATCATAGCCCGGATCATCTCATCATCCAGCGTTGCAACTTCCCGGGTATGGGCAATATGCCCGAATGCTCCGCGGGAAGTTAGGGCGATCTCTGTTTCCCGTGTGGCGTAATGGTTACCACCAAACCCTATGAGGGGTACGGCATGTGCAGGAGAGGCAGACAAAACGCTCTTGGCAACTGCCCGTGCAGCATCCTGGTCGGTCCATTCTTTTTCGGTGCTTCCTATTTCGACAAAGAATGAAGGATGGATAAGTCCGGTCGGACCGTGGTGGGTAACTTCATACGATACACGGTATCCTTCCGGACAGTGTTTTCTGAGCTCACGGAGTGTTGCCTGCATCATGACAGGAGCCGCAGGAGCAAGGGTTCGGGGCGTTCCACCAACATCTGCTGTTCCGAAATTACCGGTCACGTGCACGGTCAGGACCGGGACGGGATGAACACTGTAATGCCGTGAGAGGAAAATCAGCAGATCTGCATCGATGTTGGCATCGATATGTTCTGCATGGATCAGCCGCTCCTCAATTTCAAAAAACTCGTACGTCCTGTCCTTGCATCCAAGTGATGGGTCCCGGGTGAGCAACTGTTTAATATGGTGCCGGATGTTCACTCCTGCCTTATCCTGCCGGGAGTTAATAAGAGCGACCTTCATTGAGGATATAGTAGGTGTTCATCACGATTAAGCGTGTCCTGATACAGGATAGGTAAACACTATGAAGAAATACACAGTATATTGTTACCATGGACGCAGATAAAATTGCACAGGCATTCAAGAGTGCAGGAATCGAGAAGACCATTACCTGTCCCGAGGCATTTTCCATTGCTGCAAAATACCGCATCCCCAAAAAGGAGATCAGCGAGTACTGCAATGCTAATGGTATCAAGATCCGCGGCTGTCAGTTGGGCTGCTTCAAATGAGTCTTTTTTTACAGCTCGTTTCTGTATCAGAGGCTGTGGCGGAGATCTGTCGCCTTGCAGTACGATGTGGGGATGATTCGGTTCCGCTACCCGAAGCATTTCACCGGGTCCTGGCACTGGATGTACAAGCAGATGTCGATATCCCCGGCTTCACGCGGTCGGTAGTAGATGGTTTTGCAGTGCATGCTTCTGACACTACGGGATCAGGAGATACCATCCCATCGATACTTAATCTTTCAGGCAGGGTTGAGATGGGGGTATCGTTGAAGCGCCATATAAAATCAGGGGACTGCATCTACGTTCCTACCGGGGGAATACTCCCTGAAGGTGCTGATGCCGTCGTCATGATAGAACATGCCGAGCAGATCGGTGATGAAGTGTTAGTGAAAAAACCTGTAGCGCACGGGGAAAATGTGCTTTTTTTTAACGAGGATTTCTCTGCAGGAGAGGTTGTTTGTACCAAAGGACGACGACTTACTTCACAGGATATCGGTGTTCTTGCCGCTGCAGGATGCACAAGTGTTCCGGTAATCAGGACACCGCTCATTGGTATAATTTCCACCGGTAATGAGCTTGTGTCGGTCAACCATAAACCGATGCCCGGGCAGGTACGGGATGTTAATTCGTATGTAGTCGCCGCATTCGTACAAGAACAAGGATGCAAACCGGTACAATACGGGATCATACGGGATGACCGCGACGCACTTCGATCCGCGATCAGCCTCGCAGCCGGCGAATGTGATGCTGTCCTGATTTCAGGAGGCAGTTCCAAAGACGAGCGTGACATGGTCGCCGCAATTATCGCTGAACGGGGTACTGTCCTGGTTCATGGGATTGCAATCGCTCCCGGAAAACCTACCATCATCGGGAAATACAATGGCAAACCGGTCATCGGGCTTCCGGGTCACCCTGCATCTGCCTTTATCGTGCTCATCGCAATTGTCAGTCACATGATTACTGCAATGACCGGAGAGACGGCGAGCACTCTGCGTACCATTCATGCAACGCTCGGGCAGAATATTCCTTCCTCAAAGGGCCGGGAAGATTACGTGCGGGTTGCAGTACGTGACGGGATTGCAATGCCCCTGTTTGGAAAATCCGGTCTTTTGAACACGCTTGTGAGAAGCACCGGGGTAATACGGGTACCTGCTGAAAGCGAAGGACTGGAAACGGGAACGCGGGTCGAGGTGATAGTATGGTAAAACGTTACCTTACCGTGACATCCCTGGATGCAACGCTCTCGCTCCTTTCCACCTCCTTTACCTGTTCCCCTTCACTTGAGATTGTTCCGTTACTCAAATCGGTCGGGCGCGTAACGGCGGAGCCTATCTTTGCCCGGTACTCGGTACCCGAAGTACACCTTGCCGCAATGGATGGCATCGCGGTTGTCAGCAAAGAGACCGAAGGAGCAAGTGAGCAGCACCCGGTCACTCTTGACCAGGCACTACGAGTGAACACCGGAAATGTCGTGCCACCACAGTACGATGCGGTGATCATGATTGAGGAAGTTCATGTGCAAAACGAGAAGTTTACCATCAGGAAGGCAGCACCGCCATGGCAGCATGTGCGTCCTGCGGGAGAAGACATCGGTGAGTCTGAGATGGCACTGCCATCCCGTCACCTGATTCGCCCGTCTGATATCGGTGCTCTCGCAGCGTATGGGATAACTGACGTAACCGTGCTCACCGTTCGGATCGGGTTGATCCCAACAGGAAGCGAGCTTGTCCCTCACGGGGACCACCCCTCCCCGGGGCAGGTCGTTGAAAGCAACACCGTGATGGCCGAGGCGATGCTGGGCACACTGGGTGCAATATGCAGACGATACCCCATGGTGAGAGACAACCCGGCTGATATCAAAAAAATACTCAGGCAGGCTGTTGCAGAAAATGATCTTGTCATCATATCTGCAGGATCATCAGCGGGAACAAAGGACTACACAGCAGAAGTGATTGCAGAACTGGGGGAGGTCTTGATCCATGGGATTGCGATCAAACCCGGTAAACCTGCAATCATCGGGAGGATCGCAGATAAACCGATCATCGGCATGCCGGGATACCCGCTTTCGGCGCTGACGGTGCTGCGGGAGATCGTTTTACCGCTTCTCCACCGGTTCGGCCTTCCCGTTCCCTCCCGGGAAACGCTTGACGCCTTGTTTACCGTATCTTTTTCCAAGGATATCGGCAGTGACGAGTTCATCCTTTGTTCCCTTGGACATGTAGGGAACCGATGGGTTCTCTCTCCCCTGTCGCGAGGTGCCGGCGTTCAGATGAGTGCCGTGCGCTCAAATGCATACCTGAAAATTCCGGCAGGAATTGAAGGCTTCGAGGCAGGAAAAAGTGTGACTGCAAGACTGACCGTTCCCCGCACTGACGCAGAGCGGGCCCTTCTTGTTACCGGGAGCCATGATCCTTTGCTGGATTATCTGGCTGACCTTCTTATGCAAAAAGAGGTTGACCTTCATTCCACGCACGTAGGAAGCATGGGAGGGATTCTTGCCCTCAAGAAGAACGAGTGCCATGCAGCTCCGATGCACCTGCTCGCAGAAAACGGGGATTACAATATCCCGTACCTGAAAAAATATTTGCCCGGCGAAGATCTCGTTTTACTCTGCGTTGCGGAACGCCAGCAGGGGATCATATCGAAAAACGGCATCGGGTTTGACGAGATTCCATCTCACCGCTTTATCAACCGCCAGCGTGGTTCCGGGACACGGATGCTGCTCGACCATGAGCTCAGACTGCGGGGGATAAGTCCTGCTATGATCCGGGGTTATGAGCGTGAAGTGACCACGCACCTTGCCGTTGCACTTGCCGTTAAATCCGGTGAAGCGGATGCAGGATTGTGCGTCTATAGTGCGGCAAAGGCACTCGGGCTCCGCTTCAATCCGGTTGCATCCGAGCGNTACGAAATTGCTATTCGAAGCGAATATCTCGATGACCCACGGGTTTTTGCACTCTGTGATACCATTATATCATCTGATTTTAAGGAGATCCTCCACAGGCTCGGGGGATACGAAACGCGGAGTACGGGCGTACGACGCGTTCTTCCGTGAGGTAATACTCGGGAATGTCTTCTGTTATCCCAGCCCGCCGCCTCGGTTGATCACCATCAGCCGGAGCTCAGTCATCTCCTCGATAGCATACCGCGGGCCTTCACGCCCGGTACCCGATCCTTTTACCCCGCCATACGGCATCTGGTCAACGCGGAAGGTGGGAATATCATTTACTATCACACCACCTACTTCCATTTCACTAAAGGTATTAATAATCCGGTTGACGTTCTGGGTAAAGATCCCCATCTGGAGTCCATAGTCACCGGTATTTGCCATCCGCAGGGCCTCAGAAAAGTCATCATAAGCGGTAACAGAGATGACCGGGGCAAATACTTCTTCGCGGTTCACTCTCATTTCCGGTGTTGAATCGATAATAACTGTAGGTGCAAACAGTGTCCCATCGAACGTCCCTCCTGTAAGGATACGTGCACCTTGCCCGACGGCTTCCTGCACTTTCCGGTGCGCCTCTTGTGCCTTCAGCTGGTCGATCATAGGACCTACATCAGTTAACGGGTCACGGGGATCCCCGCATTTCAGCGCCCTGACAGCAGTAAGAATCTTTTCAAGCATGCGATCGAGGACAGGGCGGTGCACCAGCACCCGCTGGACTGAGATGCAAACCTGCCCGGCGTTAATAAAACCTCCTGTTGCGATCCGGTTTGCAGCAAAATCGAGGTTCGCATCCTCATGTACAATCACCGCAGCATTCCCTCCCAGCTCCAGTCCGACTTTTTTTCGGCCAGCTATCTCCCGTAAATGCCACCCTACTGCACAACTGCCGGTAAAAGACAGGTATGCGATCCGGGGGTCCCGGACCAATTGCTCCGCACGGTCTCCTGCACACGGCACTATACTGATTGCTTCCGGAGGCAGACCTGCGGTCAGAGCCATTTCGCCAAGAAGCAAACTGCATACAGGTGTAGCTGATGCGGGCTTGAGAATGATAGAATTTCCCGCAGCAATCGCGGGTGCAAGTTTGTGACATGCAAGATTCAGCGGGAAATTAAAAGGTACTATTCCCAAAACAGGCCCTAACGGGAACCGCTGGAGAAATCCAAGCCTTCCCTGGGTGTCATCAGTCCAGTCCAGCGGTATAATTTCTCCGTATATCCGTTTTGCCTCTTCAGAGGCAGTACGTACGGTTGCCTCGGCACGGGTAACTTCATTTACGGCAAACTTTCTTGTCTTGCCACCCTCCATCACCATGACATCAACGAGTTCATCCGATCGTGCATGGATCTCAGTGGCAAGTCTGGACAGGATGAGCGAGCGGGAACCCGATGATAATCTGCGGATTTGTGCAAATCCCCTTACTGCAGCGGCAACTGCCTCTTTCAAATCGTTCGGGCTTGCCTGGCAGACCTTTGCATATACTTCGCCATTGTAGGGAAACCGTACATTGACGATCTCTCCTGTCTGTTTTTTTACACCGCCAAGAATAATGGGGTAGGGTTCCATCATCGATCACTCAGGTTCGTTAGCAGGTATTTTTCTTTTACATAGTGAAAGTAACCATGAAATATCGCAAATATTCCATATTTACCCGACTTTTTATATCCACTTTCGTTTGGCGGGCCCTGAAAGTCAACGGAACTGCATTATCGTTAGTCGGGTTTACCATCACTGAAAAGGTGTCCTTCGCAAAGAAATTTAAAATTTCTCCTGAACCCTGCATCATATACGGGTCAGTTTCACCGGAACACGGAGCATAGCATCATTCATGATGGACTCCTTACGATCATCAGCGCACAGGTAATACTTGCCCTGCTTTTTTATCGTGATGGTCGTTTCCCTGGGTACAGTGACATCATTGAACTGGACGATCGGAACAAGACCTTCATAGATCCATGTCTTTTTTACCGCATCCCAGACCGGTGGACTGGTCTGGATCCTATCCCTGTCAGAGACATCGATAAACAGCACATTGACACTTTCCTGACCATTCCCAGGCGATGTTGCCCAGACACGGTACTTCTGATCAGGGTAGAGGTAATCTACACCAAGTTCCTTCTGGACATCAAGACAGTTGAAATCATTGGAATGGATATCGATGGTCGTATCGATACCTGCAGATCGGGCAGTTTGTGTTGAGGCCGGAGCCATTGATGTGCTGCTTATAAGAGGATTACCTGGTACCTGCGGGCTGGAACCGGATTTTTGTGCAGCTGTCTGGGAAGAAGACTGGGCGCAGCCAGCGATACAGGTAAGCAGGATAACAAGTATCGCAAAAATGCCGATGTAGGAATGAAATCGCATGATGTTCAATGTAAAATGAACACATATATGACTTACGATTTTTTAATTCACAGTTTTTTAATCATGGCAACCAATACGGGATCCAACATGCGCTTGTGGGTGAAAAACTACTTTGTCCACAAGCACCAACATTCCTTTACGCACATTTACCTGCGTCCCATAAGTTACCAAGAGGGGTTTTGTGAAGGAAGTCACCGCTAACTTCAATGCACAGTCGATTGAGCGTGAGATGCAGGATCACTGGTCCATCCACGACACATATAAGACCGTAAAACAGCACCGCAGTGCGGGAAAACCGTTCTTTTTCGTTGACGGCCCACCCTATACCACGGGGACCATCCATCTTGGTACTGCGTGGAATAAAATATTAAAAGACAGTATCCTGCGATACCACCGGATGAACGGCAGGAATGTCATTGACCGTGCAGGATACGACATGCACGGCCTGCCGATAGAAGTCAAGGTGGAACAGGAACTCGGTTTTGAATCTAAAAAAGATATTGAAAAATTCGGTATCCAGATGTTCATCGAGAAGTGCCGGGAGTTTGCAAACAAGAATAAGCTCCTGATGGATGACCAGTTCATCAGCCTCGGAGTCTGGCTCGATTTCCCTGGTGCCTACAAGACGGTCATGCCCGAATATATTGAAGCTGCGTGGTGGACGCTTGCCAGGGCAGAAGACAAGGGAATGCTCGAACGCGGCCACCGTGTTGTAAACTGGTGTCCCCGGTGTGAGACCGCGATAGCAGATGCCGAAGTGGAATATGCAGACGAAAACGATCCCTCCGTCTTTGTCAAATTCCCCCTCAAAGGCAGGAAAAATGAATTCCTGTTAATCTGGACTACAACCCCATGGACGCTGCCGGCAAACGTTGCAGTCGCAGTTGCAAGGGATTTCGAGTATGCAAAAGTCGTTGCAATAAAAGACGACAAGGAAATGCTCTTGTGGATTGCCGAGCCACTCGTAA
>WSSedA1B3DRAFT_1000622_pt1 | contig 10223 bp, 6 predicted proteins | sample WetSurSiteA1Bulk_FD_9468 | JGI IMG/M metagenome (IMG submission 9468)
TCGTATTTATATGCAATGTATATTTACGCCCCACAACTCCTTTAAAAGTATTTTTGTCAGTAAGATATGTACCTGCAGTTGATGATTCAGTAAGCTGGTATGTGTTGCCCACATCATCTTTAATTGAAATGATGCATCCCTTCAGTGGTTTTATAGTTGCCATTTTTCCCAGAGGCATTGACCTTGATAATTTGACAGTATACACTTCCGGCTGATCCGTAATCAGTCCCTCAACTACAAGCAGGTCAGGATCTTCGTCGGTCTGGGGAACAAATTCTGTAATACAACCGCCAACAATCAGAAGAAATAATGACAATACTATATAACTTATTGATTTCATGATTTTAAAAGTCAAAATTAAAGCTCAGCGACGGAATTGCTTGCCCGAAAACAGAAAGTTGATACCCATTTACTGCTTTGTTCTCATTTTTAAAATAGACGGAATAAACATTTTGCCTGCCCAATAAATTATAAACTGAAAGGATCCAGTGGGGATTTGCTATCTTATGTGATCTCAGGTTACCATTGAGAGTCACTGAGAGGTCAAGACGCATATAGTCAGGAATCCTGTATTTATTTCTTTCTGAATAATGAATCAGCAGTTTGTCACCCATATAATAGATAGCGATAGGATAGGTTATTGGCCTTCCTGTACTGTAGACATAATTGCCGGAGAAGCTGAATCTCCTGGAGAACAAAAAATTAAATGTAGCAACAAGATCATGGGGTTTGTCAAAGTTGGCAGGAAACCATTCACCATTGTTAATTATTTCATCATTGAATTTTCCTGTACTCTGTAGCAAAGTTCTCGAATATGTATAACCAAGGCTCCATCTTATCCTGCCTTCATCTTTTTTCAGTGACAATTCAAGTCCATATGCTTTCCCCTTTACATTAGCAAGGTCTTTCTCAATATTATCTTCCATGATCAGGTTCGTTCCGCCTTTATAGTCCAGCATATTCTGTATCTGCTTGTAATAAACTTCCAGTGAGGTTGCAATACTGTTGTTAAACAGCATCTGATAGAATCCCAGTGCAACCTGGTCACCTACTTGTGGTTTAAGGTAATAATCTGCCAGCTTCCATGTGTCGGTGGGAGAAATGGAAGTGGTGTTTGATAACATATGGATGTACTGTCTTGTCCTGTTATAGTTTATTTTAAAAGAGCTCCTGTCAGAGGTTCTGAAGTTAAGAGAGACTCTAAACTCAGGGCCCCAGTATTTTTTATAAGATTCATTTGATTGAAAATTAAGGGTATCGGTCACTGTCGATATGCTTTTTGTAAATTCCGGATCGTATATAAGAACCGTCTTTGGTCCATATGCAAAAAATGAAGATATTCTTACACCCGCATTTATCGACAGATAATCCGTAAGAATAAATTTATCATCAATATAGGCTGCTGCCTCCAGCGCTTGTTCCCTCTCAATTGTTGTTGGTACTACAAGTGAGGAATCACCTGAAGGTTGATAACTGCCTGGTAAAATGGAATACCTGGTCATATCAAGCCCGTAATTAATTTCATGCCGGCCCTTATACCAGTTGAAATCTGCCTTGAAACCTGTACTGTTTACCTTGTGCGATAAAACGAAACCTTCCTGAGGTATGCTTTCGCTCGATACATCATATTTGTAATTGCTGTTATTTATCGTAAATACGGAGAAGAACCTGCTGTTGAAGAAGTGGCGCCACCGAAGAGCAATGATGTTATTATCATAACTGTAAACTGTGTCGGAGTTGAATTTGAATGAATCATGGCTAAGGTATGAGGAAACATCAATCTTGTTATTCTTGTTAATATCGTATGTAATCTTGCCGTTGAGATCGTAAAATGATGCCCTGCTGTTACTTATGAACGGATCATCGATCATCTTCAGTATGTAATTTGAATATGTTGTCCTGCCGGTCAGAATATAGGTAAGAGTATCTTTCTTAATCGGACCCTCAACCATTAAGTGGGCAGTGATGGGACTTATTCCTGCATTACCGGCAAATTCATTCCTGTTACCCTCTTTTGATGTGATATCGAGTACTGAAGATATTCTGCCCCCGTACCGTGATGGTATTCCTCCTTTATATAAAGTAACATCCCTTATGATATCAGAATTGACTGCTGAAAAGAAACCAAACAGGTGAGAAGTATTATATACAGGGGCTCCATATAACAATATCAGATTCTGATCGGAAGAACCTCCTCTGACACTAAAACCGGCAGAGCCCTCTCCCACCGACTGGACTCCGGGAATCAACAATACACTTTTAATAATATCTGATTCACCCATTGAAGTCGGGAGTAATTTGAATGATGTAATATTTACCTTCTCGACTCCTACTTCGTAACGATGAAAGATCACATTTTTCTGTGCTGATATAACGGTTTCCTTCAAAGGAATAAGCATACTGTTCATTTCAACATTCAATTCGCCCGATCCGTAAAGGTTTACATTTACTTGTTTTTCTTTCATACCGATAAATGAAAACTGCAGTAAGTGGACTCCCCTTGGCAATGTTAAAGTATAAAAGCCATATTCATTTGAAATTTTTCCTGCTGAAAGCTTCTGGACATACACAGTAACACCGGCCACAGGCTCCTTTGTATCTCTGTTGGTTATATACCCTGAAATTGTCACATTACCAGGCTTATACCTGTCAGCAGGATTTCCTACATCGACAAATATGTTCGCCGAAAGCTCCTGCCTGTTTTGAGAATCATAAAATTCGGTCGGTGCAATATAGTTCTGATCCCCTGATTTCGTAGCCTGGGAGANTTTAACTGCAAAATTCTTGGTAATCACCACATTCCCCGACCCATCAATGTAATAAAAGAGTGATCTATCCCTGAAAATGAGATCCAGGAATTCCGTCAATGACCTTATACCAGGATAGTCCCCGGGACGAAGGTCTTTTACCCAGTCATCTTTAAAGAAAAATCTTAAGTTTAAATTGTTTTCGGCTTTAACTACAAATTCATTAAAGGAGATATCCTTATAATCCCATGTAATCTGCAGTTTATCCTGTGCCTGCAGTACATGGGATATAAACAAAATAATGATAAGAAGAGGAACCTTAAGTTTCATCTTTGTACTAAATACTAATGACGAAGTTTGTCGTAATATTCAACTACGGGTATGAAGCTTTCAGGAACTTTTTTTGAAAGCTTTATTTTATTGCTTCGTATAAAATTATGCAGTTGTTGTTTTTGATCTTTAAATAGCTTCAGAAATTCCATTTTGGAATCTACCTTGTATATTTCATCACCTTTCTTAACAAATACCTTGTTGATCTGATTAAATAAATCATATTTGTTTTCCACAGCCAGAAGAAGTATCTCCTTCCTGTATTTGACATATAATGATGTGCCTCCTTCATACAGGACATTAACGTAACCCGAGAGAGTATTAACTGAATCAGCTTCAAACTTTTTGAAATTATAGACATTTTCATTGAAGTCCATACTGAAAAAATCCACCATTTCCTTGTTCAGCTGAATAATAATCTTATGATCAGTAATCATTATCAGCTCATCGTCATAAATATCATATTTGATCTGAAGATCATTAAACTTCCTGCCTTCAATTGTAACGTTTCCAGTCAAAAATTCAGGGGAAAAAAGGAATTGATCTCCCTTTATTTTATAATAAATATTTCGCCAGGCCTTGCCATTATTAAGGATCTGTATATCAATAGTGTCATCTCCTCCAGTGACGACAGCAGAAGAAACTTCCCAGTCGCCTGCCACGCAAGGTTCACAATTACCATAAAGGAATATAACAGAAAATAACAAAAAAAAATGTCTCATGAGGCTATTCATAAGAAGGTTTCTTCAGGTTTGGAAGAATTTTAAATCTGGTTCTTAAGGCTGTTGTCAAAAAAAAGTTCCCGGGATTTTTGATCAATAGACAATCGGCGTGAGTAAAATATTCCGGTAAGATACTTTTCCATGGTCGCCCTGAAGGTATATGGGTCCGGGGGAAAAGACATCGGATTTGATTGCACCTCCTGTTGGGCCATAGATCGGCTGATTATCAATTATTTTAACTCCATTAAGTATAACTGTTGCATGTCTCTGGCAGAGTGTAATATCCAGCGTCTGCCATTCCCCGGCAGGTTTTTCTGCTGCTGAAGTTGGTTTGATGCGGCTGTAAACAGCACCCATATTGTGAGGATCAAGCTCTTTTTTATAAGAATCAACAACCTGTATCTCATACATACCGCGCAGATAAACACCACTGTTATTTCCGGCAGGAACATTAACCTCCAGCTTCAGGTTAAAATCCTCAAATTCGTCTACAGTTCTAAGATTTCCATAGCTTATATGAGGAGAGCCCTCTTTCTGAACAGGATCATTTACCAGAGCACCATCAACAACTTTAAATCCATTAACCTGCTTCTCATTTATTAGTTTCCATCCGCTAAGATCTTTACCATTGAACAGACTTATGGGTTTTCCGAATTTAATGCTGGCCAGATCGGGTGCTGATGGCACCGGAGGAAGCTTTGTCCCTTCAAAAAGTGTAGTATCAACACTTAATCCGTTCCGCCGGGGTGATAAAAGGATACCGCTGATCTTTTCTCCAGCTTTACTAATCTCCATCCAGGATGTGACAATCTGGGTTCTTACAGGATTTTTATCCTCATCAAACTTCCTGACAACATTGTCTGACCGCTGAACCATAAGTATCCGGTCCGCTGCAAGGAAAATATCAGAAACAGGCAATACACTGCCTCCTCCCCAAAGAACATCTGCATCGAGGTAATTCTCTTCCTGCCTTACTTCAAGCCACCCAACTGAACCACCTTCAATATCGATAGTCCATTGACCGATGAATTCCGATATATCAGTCTTTTGTACAGGGACCGCACCCGATTCTTTTTTGGTGTCAGAGCATGAAGAAAGCAAAAGTGTCCCAAGCACAATAGAAAGAACTAAAAGAGTAGTTTTCATGGTTATGTTTTTAATGAGTTAAGTTTATAAGTATTTTTTGAAAAAAGATATTCAGGATTTTTCGTTTAAATTGACTAAAGATAGTGCTTATAAGAGACCATAAATGTTAAAGTTACTTAAATATATTGGTGATCTTAAAAACATAAGCGCTCTGTTTGTCGTCAGGAGTCAGTCGTGGAGGAACAATCACTGTGCTCCCTCCGGAGCTTTTCACACTGACAGGTACTGTGGAACCGAGGAGTTGTACTTTTGAGCTTCCTGTTGATTCCAGTTCATTTAGGATTATATTGTTCTTTGGCCATTCTGTGCAGATAACATATAGATCTTTGTTCTTTTTTGTGAAAAATATTTTTTCATTGACTGCCGGATTAATTGATTTATCTGTCCTGCTTCTAATGAAAGCTCTTGTATTGTATATGGCTTCCCCGTTGATTTTTAACCATTTACCTATTTCAAGCAGCCGTTGCTGCATGATTACCGGAATCGTTCCATCAGCGGCTGGCCCGATATCAAGCAAAAGGTTCCCTCCTGCGGAAACCGTTGAGACCAGAAGCTTAATCAGGTCATCAGCCGAGGAATAGCTGTCAAGGTTTTCAGCCCTGTTATAACCGAATGAGGTTCCTATACCACGGCACTCCTCCCAGGGTTTAACATTCGATTGATCAATTCCCTCTTTCTCTCCAATCAGGCCGTACTCGGTTGTAAAAATCCCGCCATGTACACTGCGGGTCTCACTTCCCCATCTGTCATTCACAACAATGTTTTCCTTTACCGGTGACTCATTGTAAAGCCATGCAAGAAACTCTTCACTTTTCCATTCCCTGCTGGTCTTGTCCCATTCCCCGTCGGTCCAAAGTATTTCGGGAGTATACCTTGTGACAAGATCTTTCATCTGAGGAATCATATGATAATCAACATATTTATTAAAATCGTTGTTATAAATGGGGTTATACCATTCATAAAGTGAATAGTAAAATCCCATATGCAGTCCCTGCTTTTTAACTGAAGCTGTCAGATCGCCGCAAAGGTCGCGATGCGGACCAATATCGACGCTGTTCCAGTTCCAGCTCTGCGCACTGGGCCAGAGGGTAAATCCCTCATGATGCTTCGAGGTAAGGACTATATATTTGGCTCCTGACTCTTTAAAAATTTCTGCCCATTGGTCAGGTTGAAACAATTCAGCTTTGAACATAGGAGCAAAGTCCTGGTACTTGAAACTGGGACCATAAGTTTTCTCATGAAACCTCTGGAAGTTTTTGTTGACCCTGGAGCTTTTAGTCAGGAGTTTGTTCCAGTACCACTCTGCGTATTTATCATATACTCCGATACTGTCCCCGGTCGGACCCCAGGAGGGTACTGAATAAATACCCCAGTGGATGAAAATCCCGAATTTTGCATCCTCAAACCACGCCGGGACCGGTCGTTTGTCAAGTGACTCCCAGGATGGCTTGTAATTCTGACCATTTATTAATGCTGCATAACAGAACAGAACGATTGAAATTAAAGGTTTAAGCATAGTTATTAAGTTTTATGGTGTGTGATCCGGGGTATGAAGTGTAAAATTCTCATAGCTTACCCCATACCCCAAACCTCATACCGCATTATTTTTCTTCCTGCATTTTAAGAAGCTCATTGTTAGATCTTCTGTTTTCAAGTATTCTGATATAATCAAGCGCAGGTTTTGTGTTATAATCCTCGTAGGATTTATTTGCCCATTCGATCGCATTATCAAGGTCACCGTTAATTTCGTTTATTATGGCCATGTTATAGCATGCTCTTCCAGCTATTTTCATATCAGGATTTGCAGTCTCCTTCTCCCATAATTTTCCCGCTTCATCCCATTTTCCGGTCTGAGCTTTTCTTTTAGCAATCTCGAAATTATCGTTTCCCTTAACGAAATAATCCCTTGTAACCCTCAGTCTGTAAGGCAGTATCCTCATTGCATATCTATTGCCGGCATTTCGGCTCACCTCCTTAATGGCATCTATACGGCCAGTCAGAGCCTCTATTGCTGCAACCGGATTGCTACCTTTCGATTTATATATCAGTGATTCAACAAAATTATACTCATCAATGACGCCATAGCCGGCAGGAATGTAAATTCTCCATCCTGTTTTAATAAATGTCTCCATTGAAACCTCAAGACCGATAACCGGAACATTCCCGAAAGGAGTCTCAATATTGCCGGTTGGTGTTGCAAATTCCACCTTGGTATCAGTGTCAAACCGTTCCAGAGCGAATAGGGCATCAGTTCCTGTAATATTACATAGACTATCAACAAGCCTTCGCGTCAGAGGAGGAGGCAATGGTCCTATTGCCGAAGCCCTGAAATTAATATCATTTATCAGTTTAACCTCACTAAATCTCTCATTAGCCTGTAACTCTTCAGATAATCCTGCTATACTCTCCCATGCGCCATCTCTGTCAAGATCAGCTCCTTCCAGCGACAGAGCCTTATCCAGATCATCAATAAGTTTGGTTTCATCGGTAGGTATGCTCCGGTTAATTATACCAACCTTTCTTAAACCTGTCGGCAATGTCACAGGTGCTGGTTGCAGAACATTAATATACAACTCGTTGGTCTTACAGGAGACCAGTACAAATGCTACCAGGATAAATACTTCATACTTTTTCATCATTCCTTCTTTTTACCTGTATAAACGGACTCCTGAACACTCTAAGTATCCTATCATGCCTTCACTTTCATCTGAGCCTTTAGATTTTATGCCCACTACAAGTCCATTCACGGTTCAGATGAAGCAATCCCGTTTAACACTTACCAAATTATCTTAATTCAACTGTCATTGCGAGTCACGCCGATGCGTTACGAAGCAGTCTTTTTCACTTCTGCACTTTATTTATTCTTATATTTTTTATTGCTGCAGTTGTTTTCCATGAAGCTATTCCGAAAGGCTTTGACAATTCAACTTCAGGACGGATCGACAGTGAATTGCTGCCAATTGCAAAATCAACGACGATCTCATCATCTATCCACGCCTGTATTGCCTTCCCAGTTACCCTGATTCGTATTTTGTACCACCGTTCCTTTTCAAATTGCCGCAGTATTGTTGTCTCATTCTCTGAAGCATCCATTCCGTTTATACTGCTCAGACCCACAACTGTTCCTCCCCAGCCTCCAACTATAAAAGTGCAGGGATCCTTGCCTACCGGGAAAGTTATCCCGCAAAAAAAATCAGTACCCTCTACCCTCTTGGCCTCAAGAGTAACCTCATAATCAGTAACCGGAAAATCCCCTTTCCAGGTTATCCCGGTACATCCATCGCCCATTCCTAGTATTATCTGATCCCCTGAAACATAAACCGGGCCCTGAGGTCCGAAATTTGTTATTTCCCAACCACTAAGCGTCTTACCATCAAAAAGATAGCTGCTGTCCTTTGGCTGTGATACTTCATCATTATCAGCTTTTCGTCCTTTTTGCTTATTGGAACAGCCAAATGGAACAGAGAGGATAAAAATAATGACCAGCAATATCCTGGCTTTCATTCTACGGGCGTTTATTGGATTAACTTCTACCTTGAATAAATCAAGGTGTTTTTCTATGATTTTTATTTTTTAAATATATAAAATCCCGGTGATTGATTGACAAATCATCCATTAAGGAATTGAAGATTAAAAATAATTACTGTAATTTTGGGGTATTGATTCAGAATTATGGAGCATACCTGGGTTCTTGAATACAAGATCAAAATCAACCGTTCCGGGCTTTGTTGACCTCCTCCTGGGAAATCTTTCAATATTTGATTATTTCAGATCTGTGGTATCAAATTGATACTGTCTTAAATTCATATTAATATCAGAATAACATTATGGAAAAACTTATAATAACCGGCAAAGACCTGACTGTAAATGATGTTGTAAATGTTGCACGACATGGTCAGAAAGTAGAACTTCATCCTGAAGCCAGGAAAAGGATAAATGTATGCCGGGCAATGCTTGAAAAAAAGATTGTGGCTCATGAGATTATGTATGGTGTGAACACAGGTATTGGCGAATTTTCGGAAATTGTCCTTAATGACGATCAGATCAAGGATTTCCAGAGATATCTCGTTTATAATCATGCAGCTGGAATTGGAGATCCTGCTTCCATTGAGATAGTCAGAGGCGCAATGCTGGGCAGGATCAATGTCCATGCTCACGGTAATTCGGGAAATCGCCTGGAAATAACTGAGACTCTTGTTGAGATGCTGAACAGGGGTGTGACACCATTTGTCTGCCAGAAAGGTTCAGTAGGGGCATCAGGCGATCTGGCACCTATGTCCCAGATTGCTTTATTGCTTCTTGGGGAAGGAAAGGCATATTTTAACGGAGAACTCCTGCCGGGGGCAGAAGCATTGAAAAGAGCAGGGATACCAGTCCCCGGACTTCAGGCCCGTGATGGACTGGCAGCGATAAATGGATCCAACATGCTTACGGCAATGAGCGCAATATGGCTTGTTGATGCCAACAACTGGTTGAAGCAGGCAGAAATAGCTGCATCAATGTCGCTTGAAGCACTGAAAGCCAATATGAAACCTTATACACCACTGTTGCACGAAGTAAGAGGATTTAAGGGTGCTGTCAGAAGTGCTAATGCGATCAATAAATGCATATCCGGAGGCGACCTGAAGGAAGGAAGGGTAAAATCAAAGGTCCAGGATGCCTATTCCATGCGGTCAACTCCCCAGGTTATAGGTTCAGCCCATGATATGCTGGCTTATGCACGATCGCAGGTTGAAATTGAGTTGAACGGAGTTGGTGACAATCCTGTCTTTTTCCCCGATAAAAATATACAGCTTTCTGGTGCCAATTTCCAGGGATCACCTGTTTGTGTTCCAATGGATATGGCAGGAGCCTGCATAACGATGGTTAGCGTTATGTCGGAGAGAAGAATGAACAGGATGAATAACCAGGCTCTCAGTGTCGGGCTGCCTGATTTCCTCACCAGGGGTGCCGGAATGTTTTCCGGACTTATGCTTAGCCAGTACACTGCCGATACTCTTATTGTTGAACAAAGAATTCTCTCAGTCCCTGCTTCAATTCAATCAATACCCGCAGCGGCTGATCAGGAAGATTTTGTCTCAATGGGTATGAATACATCGATCAAAAACAATCAGATTCTCGATTGTGCTTACGGTATTCTGGGTATTGAACTCATGGCTGCAGCACAGGCCCTTGATTTCAGGAAAGATGAGTATAAGTTCGGTACCGGGGTTCAGAAAGCAAAAGATGTGATAAGAAAACATGTTGATTTTCTTGATATTGACAGACCCCTCTACCC
>WSSedA1B3DRAFT_1000623_pt1 | contig 10223 bp, 10 predicted proteins | sample WetSurSiteA1Bulk_FD_9468 | JGI IMG/M metagenome (IMG submission 9468)
ATTCTGAATATTATAAATCTTTCACGATCGGCATCCTTTTCTTTCTTGAGGTTGATTGTGACCTTCGTCGGACGATCGGAATCCTGTGCTTCAATAGTATTAAACAGGTCAAGGAAGATCTGTTTCAGTATTATCGGATCACCATAGCATTCATATTCATAATAATCCTTTTTGTTGAAGATGAAGTCAAGGTTTGCTTTTTCTTTAAGGCTGTAAAGCTCAATGGTATTCTGGATAGTGGAGAGGATATTATATCTTATTTGTTTTCTTGTCCCAAAACTGATATTGCCTGCAGATTCCATTGTTAAATCATTAACAGTGGTAACCATGTTATTTGTAGAAGCAACAAATGTCTCAATCAGGTCTTTTTGCTTTTTCTGAAGCCCGGAGTTCATGAGCATGTCAGATATTATTACAAGGTTATTAAGGGGTTCCCTGATTCTGTGTGAAAATTCGGCCATTACATCATCCTTTTTTTCATTCGAAGAGGATGCATCAACAAGTGATTCTTTGACAGTTTTAATCAGATCGGTCGATTTCCGGGTAATCATAACAAATAAGGCCGCACCAGAAATAACAAGGATACCTGCGATGAGCCTGAGATTAAACGAAATAAAGATAATTGCCAGTATCAGGCACAGAATAGCAATAATCGAATATTTTTCAATTAATCCCTTCTTTCTGTTGAAAACATCGTCAGAATGATTATTATTACCATTCCCGGGAATTAAGTCATCTGATTCCATAATTATCTCAACTGATTAATTGCAGTTTTGTAAAATTAACTAAAATAGATGATAAATATACATATGTTGAAATTATCCACCTTCAACGGAAAAAGTTTAAATTTGTTCCCGTGGTACAGTTTTTGAGGCATGAATAAAAAGAAGCAACTGGTATGAAGAAATTACTCGGGATTTTAATTATTTTTCTGGCAATTGATTCCGGGGGAACTTTCTTTGTGATTAACGCCCAGGAAGGAGAGGTAGTGGTTAAGTACACGCCTGACTTCAGGTTCAACGACGGTATTTACCTTGATTTTGATCAGGTCAGAACAAACAATCCCATACCAAAAGCCAAGATACTAACATCTACTGATTATAATGACAAGGATTTTTTCAGGAACTTGATGGCTGGTGAAAAAATATATTTTTTTGATGCATTGGGTATAAGGCAGGAGGTTGAAAGAACTGAGGTCTGGGGTTATTCAAAGAATGGGATTTTATATATTCAGATTCAAGGGAGCTTCAACAGGATCACTTTTATCGGGAATATTTGCCATTTTGTAGCCAATGTGACCTCTTATGATAACTCATACTATAACTCTCCTTACGGATATTCTCCCTATTATTCTCCTTATTATTCACCGTACTACAATCCGTATTCCTATGGAAGTTATTACTCGCCATACGGGGCCTATGGCTATCCTTATAATCAGAATACATCGCGTAATGAACTCGTTCAATATATTATCGATTTTGAAACCGGAAAGATTATGGAGTATGATGTTGAAAATACTGAACTTCTTCTAATGAAGGACAGTGAACTCTACGAAGAATTTATGCGGCTTCCGAGTAAACAAAGGAAGGATCTGATGTTTGTTTACATCCGAAAGTATAATGAAAGAAATCCATTATTTATTCCAGTAAATCCAGCTTTATAAATGAGGAAATTTCTTGTTGTCATTCTGTTTTCAGGGGTATCCTGTCTTTTATCGGGACAGGCACCTTTCCCCTCCTCTGATGAAATAAAACAATTTATAGCCTCAAAGACCTGCGTAGTCCTCGAGGAGGGTAGTACAGTTTACAATACCTATATAAGGCAGGCAATGAATGAATATTGGAAAATCACCCCATTCGAATTCATTAATTTATCCGTTTTCGGTTCAAGAAGATCGGACCCGGCATATTCGTTCATAATGCTGACGGAAACCAATTTTGAAAACGATAAGTCAAATTCAGTTTTTAATTTCATTAATTTACTTCAGGGTAAGGACATTGAAGAGTTAGGTAAGATGCCTGAGATTTGTGCGGTACCTCTTTCATTTGCAGGAGAGGATGATATGGAGTATGGCTATAAGCTGGGAGCAATACTTGCTTTCATGCAGAAGCATGCTCAGATGATTTCGGAAGATCCTTCCCTGACAGGCCGCAGATACCTGAAGTATTATAATAAGAACAATCCTGAAGTAAGAAAAAGAAAGATACTGGTAAAACAGGAGGATCTTTCTCCGGCCATTTCTACTATTGAAAAAATAAAGGCTATATATAGTTACAGTATCGAAATTGTTCCTGAAGAGATTATCGTAAAAGCAATCCAGGAAAAAGCTCCCGGGACACTGATACTTCATAAAGTCGGACCTGTTGGTGAAAACAGTTCAGGATATTGTTTTAAGATGCTCATCGGGACTGATGATTCTGACATGTACTACTATAACCAGCATAAGATAGATAAAGCCAATCCCAATGGTTTGTTGCCGGCCGATCTGAAACGTCTGGCAAAATTCTGATAATGCAGCAAAAGAAAAAGAAACACGTCTTTTAATTAAAATCGGTGAGTCATGAAAGAGATCAGAGAATTATCAGAATCTGAAAGGAACTGGGCGATGTTGTGCCACCTTTCGGCATTTGCAGGATTTTTCTTCCCCTTCGGTGGAATTATTGGTCCGCTTATCTGCTGGTTGTCCAGGAAAGATGAATCACAATGGGTCGATCAGAACGGGAAAGCCTCGCTTAATTTCCAGATCTCTATTTTATTATATATGGTCCTGGCAATTCCCCTGTGCTTCATAATCGTAGGGATTCCGATAGTGATATTTCTGGGTTTTCTGAAGATCATCTGTGTCATTATAGGAAGTGTAAAGGCCTCAAAAGGCGAGGAATTTAAATATCCTGGTTCAATCCCCTTCATACAATAACATTTTCCTGCAGGAAATTTCATGATCATGACGGAAATTTGTATATTTCTATCTGATTTAAGACACCTGCAATGAAAAAAAATCTCAAAGACAAAAAAACAAGGGTAGAGGTTTTTAAAAAAAAAGATCTTTATCATGATATTAAAGCTGAGAAGCAAGAGAAATTAAGCAACAAGGATTATCTGGATAAGCTTTTAAATCTCGAAATAGAACTGGTTAAGCTTCAGGAGTGGGTAAAAGCCAATAAGTTAAAGGTAGTTGTGATATTTGAAGGGCGTGATGCTGCCGGAAAGGGGGGTGTAATCAAAACCATTGCAGGTTGCCTGAATCCAAGGATATGCAGGATTGTTGCTCTCGGCATACCTACCGAAAAAGAGAAATCACAATGGTATTTTCAAAGATATGTTTCAGAGCTTCCTTCGGGAGGGGAGATAGTTTTGTTCGACAGAAGCTGGTATAACAGGGCGGGTGTTGAAAAAGTTATGGGATATTGCTCATCTGATGAATATGAGGAATTCTTAAGATCGTGTCCTGAATTTGAAAAAATGCTGATCAGATCGGGCATAATACTGATTAAATACTGGTTTTCAATCAGTGATAAAGAACAGGAAAACAGATTTCAGGACAGGATAAAGGATCCGACAAAACGATGGAAGATCAGCCAGATGGATATTGAATCGCGTGATAAATGGGTCGAATATTCAATGGCCAAGGATAAAATGTTCTCATATACCGATACCAAGCTGTCGCCTTGGTATGTGGTTCCTGCCGATGATAAAAGAAGGGCAAGGCTTAATTGCATCGATCATTTTCTTTCGTTGATACCTTATAAAGACCTGACTCAGAAGACAATCAAATTACCACCTTTAAATCATGACGTAGCTTATGTCAGGCCTCCTATAACTGATCAGACATTCGTTCCTGAAAAATACTGAGTCCCAGCCGTATAACCACAAAACAAATTTTCCTTTCACCTATTGCCTTTTGCCTTTCGCCTTTTTTATTGCTATTTTTGTCTTTTTATTTTTTAAGCAAAGAATGAAGCCATCGATACCAAAGGGTACACGCGATTTTTCGCCTGAAGAACTGATGAAAAGGGATTTCATCTTTGATACGATTAGAAAAATATTCAGGCTTTATGGTTATCAGCCTATTGAGACACCGGCGATGGAAAACCTGTCAACCCTTCTAGGTAAATATGGGGACGAGGGCGACAAGTTAATTTTCCGGATCCTCAATTCAGGCGATTACCTTTCATCAGTCAGTGACAAGGATCTTTTTGCAAGGGATCCTGTGAAACTTTCATCCCTTATCTGCGATCGAGGACTGAGATATGACCTTACAGTACCATTCGCACGTTATGTAGTTCAGCATCGGGATGAGATAGTATTCCCGTTTAAAAGGTACCAGATTCAACCGGTATGGAGAGCAGACCGTCCTCAGAAAGGCAGATACCGTGAGTTTTTTCAGTGCGATGTTGATGTAATTGGAAGCGATTCACTGCTTAATGAATATGAACTTATCAGGATAATCGATGATATCTTCAAACAGCTGAAAATTTCAGTTGTCATAAAAGTAAACAATAGAAAGATACTTTCGGGTATTGCAGAGATCATTAACGAACCTGAAAAAATAACGGATATCACGGTTGCTATTGACAAACTCGATAAGATTGGTATTGAGGCAGTTAATGAAGAACTTAAAGGTAAGGGTATTGCGCCTGAAGCGATTAGCAGGATTCAGCCTATTATTCAGTTAAAGGGAAATACAACTGAAAAGCTGGCAGATCTTGAGAAGATTCTTTCCGGGTCCGCAAACGGCATTAAAGGCATAGAAGAGCTGAGGACGCTCTTTACTTATTTTGAAAATAGCCGGTTGTCAGGCAAGACTGAGCTTGATCTAACACTTGCACGCGGGTTGAATTATTATACAGGGGCCATCATTGAGGTCAAATCAAAAGATGTCAGCATCGGAAGCATATGCGGTGGAGGCCGGTATGATAACCTGACCGGAGTATTCGGGATGGAAGGTGTTTCGGGTGTCGGTGTCTCTTTTGGTGCTGACAGGATTTACGATGTCATGAGTCAGCTTAACCTGTTTGACGAACAGAGAAAGTCTGGAACGCAGGTTCTTATACTTAACTTTGGTAATAAAGAAACCATGTTTGCGCTTGAAATGCGGGAACAGCTCAGAGAACTTCAGATATGTACTGAAATATATCCCGATGCTGTTAAGCTTAAAAAGCAGATGGCATATGCTGATTCAAGGAAAATACCTTATATAGTGATTGCGGGAGAGGAAGAAATAGTAAATAATATGGTGAATCTCAAGATTATGTCATCCGGGGAACAGAAGAAAATGACAACTGATGAATTGTTGTTGTTCCTGAAATCAGAACTAAGTCTTTGAGAGGAGAAAATACTATTGCTGCCGGATATTCGGATTTCCTCTTTCTTCCCTTCTTTCCTGCAATTCTTTCAGCAACTGAAGCCTGTACTGATTTTCTGCCTGATAGAGCCTGAGCACCTTGACCGGCGGCAGGACATTTTTAACCTTATAATGGAATTCCTGCGTAAGAGAAGCTTCACGAACTTCTAAACTAATCAGCCTGTCGGCAGCTTCAGTCATCTCCCTGTCGCTCATATTTAGTTCGTTCTGGTTGAAATTCCTGTTGATTTCCTGTCTTTCGGCCTGTATCTTGCTCCGGGAGTCCTGGTACTCATTATAAACAGGCCAGAACTTTTCCGCTTCTTTTGAGGTAAGATTGAGTCGTTTGGTGAGAAAACCTATTTTATATGCATTGAGCTTTTCAAGGTTAGCATTCTGGCCAGCAATATTCATTGAGGAGAATATCACTGTAAGTATGGAACAAATAATTTTACTTTTCATGGCTGATGAATTATAACTGATCTTGTATTTCGTTTATATCAATGTTTTCAAGTAAAAGATAATCAATAATATCCTTCTTTTCGGTTTGAGGTTCTGCACTCGGATTCTCCAAAAGAAGAACATTTTCTTCAAGAGTAAGTATGTCTATTTCTTCCAGTATAGATTCTGTGTACTCTTCGAACGGGATTGATGAAAGTGAAAGAGCTTCATTCCGGGAAGAAAACAACCTGATCCCGGCATAGCTTAAAATTGCGAGAAGAGCAATCGATGCTGCAACTGCAAGAAATGGCCTCATCTTCAGATAAAGCCCAGGCTTTCTGATCTCATCCCCTTTTTCGACAGTAGATGAAATAATTTTCCTGTTTAATTCCTCAAAGTAATTTGCCGGGACTTTAAACGGATTTTCTTCTTGTATCTTATCTGTCTTTTTCATCACTCATTTTGATGACTAAAATTACTAATGGTTTAAATGCCGGTTAATATATTTTCAATTTTTTTTACCGCATGGTGATAGGATGCCTTTAATGCACCGACTGATGTCTTGAGGATAATACTCATATCTTCATANGTCATGTCTTCAAAATATTTCATATTGAAGACAATCCTCTGCTTTTCAGGAAGCTTCAGAATAGCGTTCTGAAGCTGTAACTGTGCTTCATCACCGTCGAACCAGGTGCTTCCTTCTCTTGAATTTGAAAACCAGGCACCAAGATCATCAAGTGATACAGCTGAATTTCTGGTTCTTTTATTTATCAGGGAAAGTGCTTCATTGGTGGCAATAGCATACAGCCAGGTGTATATTGAACTTTCGCTTCGGAATTGGGAAATGTTACGCCAGGCATTGACAAAGGTATTCTGAAGTGCATCGTCAGCATCTTCGTGAAGGATAACCAGACGGCGGATGTGCCAGTAGAGCCTTGTGCTATACCTATCCACAACAAGCCTGAAACCTTTATTCATATCGGTTTCCAGAAGGTTAAGAATATCGCTATCTGGTTTATTTTGATCCACTAACAGACCGGTTTAATCATTAGATGTTTAGTACGTACGAAGGTTTAAGGATATTTTGTAATAATCAAATAATAATCTGCGAAAATCTGCGGAATCTGCGGGAGATTTTTTATTTCCCGCTGATATTGCAGATAACACAGATTACGAAACCGCTATGGAATGAGGCTCCTTCATTTTATTTTAAAATTGATATAATGGGGAATATCTGTAAATTTGCAGCCGTAACATAATCCGGAATCTGATGGCTCTTCAATGCGGAATAATAGGAATTACAAACGTTGGTAAAACTACAATCTTCAACTGTATCTCTAATACGAAGGGTGAAACGAATGCATTTGCCTTTAGCGCAACCAAATCAAATATTGGGGTAATCCAGGTTCCTGATGCCAGGCTTTACGAACTTGAAAAGCATCAGGTTACTGAAAAGATAGTCCATACAACTGTTGACATAGTAGATATTCCCGGACTTACCAGGGGATCAAATAAAGGAGAAGGTGTTGGAAATAAATTCCTGGGCGATATACGAAATACTGACGCTCTAATACATGTTTTGAGGTGCTTTGATAATGAAGCCCTGCCTCATGTTGATGGTTCAGTCGATCCTGTGCGGGATATGGAAACCATCGACTTTGAGCTCCAGGTAAAGGATATGGAATCGGTTGAGAAGAAATTGCAGCGTCTTGAAAAACTTGTCAAAACTGGTGACAAGGATGCAAAGCATGGAGTTGATGTCCTTACAAGATACAAAGAACACATTGGCAATTTCAACAATGCACGTACAATGGCAGTAAAGGATGAGGATAAAAAATATGTCGACGACCTTTTCCTTCTCACGATGAAGCCTGTTATGTATGTCTGCAACGTTGATGAGAAATCAGCTGTGGGTGGCAACCAGTATGTTGAAAAAGTCAAAGAATTCCTTAAGGGAAGGAATGCTGAGTTACTNGTAATTGCAGGAGCGGTTGAGGCAGAAATTGCTGAGCTTGAAAGCAGAGACGACAGGCTGGCTTTTTTGAAGGATGCCGGACTGGATGAACCCGGTGTCGACAAAATGGTTAGGGCGGCATATAAGATGTTGAACCTCCAGACATTTTTTACTGTCGGGCCAAAAGAGATCAGGGCATGGACAATTAAAAAGGGAATGACCGCACCCCAGGCAGCCGGTGTAATACACAGCGACCTGGAAAGAGGTTTTATAAGGGCAGAGGTGATGAAATACCATGATTTCATAACTCTCGGATCAGAACATGCTTGCAAGGAGGCTGGCAAATTCAACATTGAAGGAAAAACCTACGTCGTAGAAGACGGGGATATCCTTCATATCAGGTTCAATGTTTAAAACTCTGAATGGTAAGGAATTTACTGATATCGTTCTTCATATTATCATTTTCTGCACATTTGTGCTTTTCCCAAAAAGCATCTGATGATGAAAGACTCCGCGTTATAATGTCCGAAAAAGGGCAGGCTGAAGTGATAATATCCAATCCCGGCCATCAGGGAATAGAAAGGCTCACGAGGGTAGTATCGATAAGTTCTGTGGACAGAAAAGCAGTTCACATTATACTTTCACCACTGACGGTTGAATGGTTCATTTCGGAGGCGTATGATTATCATATTGTAAATAGATCTGATAATAAGGGCGTTACTTATTCAAAAAGCATTTCTGAGGCAATGGATTGGGAAAGCTATCCTTCCTATTCCCAGTATGATTCAATAATGAGGTTTTTTGTTTCGAATTATAGTGGGCTTTGCAGGCTCGATACAATTGGAACAAGTATAAAAGGAAGGCTGATCCTGGCCCTGAAAGTCTCAGATAACTGTAATATAAATGAATCTGAACCTGAAGTCTTCTATACCTCATCAATACACGGAGATGAAACGGCTGGCTTTATACTTATGTTAAGGCTTGCAGATTACCTTCTCAAAAATTACAGTTCAAACAACAGGGTAAAAAACCTTGTTGACAATCTTGAAATCTGGATAAATCCACTTGCAAATCCTGACGGTACATACAGAGACGGAGACCTCATTATTTCACCAATAAGAAGTAATGCAAACGGGTATGACCTCAATCGCAATTTTCCGGATCCGCATCTTCCAAATATTGCACATCAGAAGGAGACTCTTGATATGATGGATTTTATGGCCAGTCACAGGTTTATTCTTTCAGCAAATTTTCACTCCGGAGAAGAGGTTGTGAATTATCCCTGGGACCGGTGGAGTGTTTCGCATGCTGATGAGGGCTGGTTTTACAATATCTCCAGGGCCTGGGCTGATACTGCTCATTTATATTCGAGGAAAGGATATATGGATTATCTCGACAATGGTGTGACGAATGGTTATGACTGGTATGTCGTTTACGGAGGGAGGCAGGATTATGTAACTTTCAGCCTTCAAGGGCGTGAGATTACTGTTGAGCTGGATACCAATTATGTAACTCCTGTATCTGACCTTGATGATATCTGGGAGTATAACAGGCGCTCATTGATAGGCTACATCGAAAATGCCCTCTATGGGATACACGGGAAAGTTTCAGATGCACTGAATAAGGAACCGGTTAAAGCAATGATATTCATTGAAGGACATGATAAAGATAACTCACAGGTATACAGCGATTCACTGACTGGCGATTTCACAAGGTTGCTGGAGCCTGGTTCTTATAACCTTAAAATAACTGCGGATGGATACAGAGATACAATTGTCAATAATGTTACTGTTATTTCAGGAGAAGTGACCAGCCTGTTAATAAATATCGAACCCTTAATTAATCCACCGGATACTACAAATCCTGCTCATCCGTTATTTTATCCTAACCCGGGCAATACTTTTATCAAAGCTGTTTTGCCTGAAAATATCAGGGGAAAGGTTAAAATAAGAATATTCAGCCTGGCAGGTACAAAAGTTTCAGATTATGAGACGGAAACATCAGATATTTATCCGGTTCTTCTTGAAGTCGGCAGACTACCGGCCGGTATGTATTTTGTCGTCTTTACAAATGCTGGTAACAATTTGTCGTGCCGCGGCAGTTTTGTCGTCATCAGATGATTCTGATTTCTCAAGCTGATGTCTTATTGTTCCTGAAAAGGAAAAGATTACTTTTGTGCCTTAATTTTTGAAAGAATTTCAGGCATACTTGTTTTTAGAATTAAATAATAATAAGTGAATTATTAAAATGATAAGGAAAGCAGGAATAGGGATAATTTTACTTTTTTGTGGATTTTTTAATTTGTCGGGTCAGGGTGCATACCTGCCGCCCGATAAGCCTGCACTCGTCATCGGGATCGTAGTGGAGCAATTAAGATTCGATCAGATCGAACGATTCAGGGACAAGCTTTCGGAGAATGGAATTAAGAAAATGATCAATGAGGGAACATTTTTCCGTAATGCCTCATTCGATTATATGCTC
>WSSedA1B3DRAFT_1000625_pt1 | contig 10215 bp, 9 predicted proteins | sample WetSurSiteA1Bulk_FD_9468 | JGI IMG/M metagenome (IMG submission 9468)
ATCCCAGACTCGACTGGACCGTCGGACGCAGGGGGGTGCCTTATCTCGACTGGGGGATCATGCGGGGATCGGACTGGATCCGGCTGCAATTGTGGGGTGGTCCTTACCTGTACAAGAAGAACATGTTTATGAAGGCCGAGCAGGATATTTATTCTACTACGACCGGTTGGGCCACAGGTGTAAACGCCAACAATTACAGGGCATACCGTTATGCCCACGTTTTACTTTGGCGGGCAGAATGCGCTGTTGAACTGAACGATCTTCCACTTGCCCTCGGCTTGGTGAACAAGGTTCGCAAGCGGGCAGCCAACCATGTTTTAATGGGCAGATGTTATTCTTACGAGTTACCCGCGAGCGCCAACCAGGTTTTTGATGTAGATTACACCAAACCTGCGGCCAACTACCTGGTGAAGGAGTACACTGGTTTCACTGACCAGACCTTCGCCCGTAAAGCCGTACACATGGAACTGCGACTCGAATTTGCCATGGAAGGCCACCGGTTCTTCGACCTGGTCCGCTGGGGAGAGGCGGCAGAAACACTGAATACCTTCATTGAAAAAGACAAGGAGTTCAGGACCTATTTTTTTATTTGGGAAGGCTTTTTTGATGCCGGGAAGGATGAATACATGCCCATTCCACAGAGCCAGATCGATATGCAGGGAGAGGATGTGTTGAAGCAGAATCCGGGGTATGAATAGGTAGTGAGAAATGAAAAATGAAAAATGAACAGTGAACAGTGAACAGTCAACCGTGAACAGTGAACGGTAATCAATAACCGGTAACTTGTAGATCTAACGTTTACTGGTTGTGATCAAATCATCCCATAAAAAACTAATCACATTGGAGGGTTCACCCAATGCCTCCGGGTTCAAAGTCAAGGTATTCACCATGGAGTTTATCGCAATATGGTCCCCCACCCTGCTACACGCACCTGAAGGCAACCTGTGAGGGACAAAATTACTCTATTTTCACCAGCGAATCCCCTTCAACCTTGTAACGCAGGGTTTCAATACAGGCCTCGCAGTCCTGCCCCGGATCGTCCTCCGGCCGTGTGGAGATTTCTGCGTACAATACTCCGGCAGCAATAGCGATCACCTTCATCCTTGAAGTAAGGGAAGTAAGAATCGTCAGGCTATCCTTGTTCAGCAGGATGAAATGCCGGTTGGTAACTCTTTTTCCTGTTTGTTCATAGGTGCAGGACAACACTGCGTCATCCCGGTCGTCGGCATCCAGTCTCCCAAGGGTAATACCCTTTTCTTCCAGGACGTAAAGTTCCCCGTCTCCCTGAATACGGCAGATACCATTATTCCTGGCAACAATCGGGTTCCTGACCTGCTTCACGATATAGCTACTGGTTGTTTCCATCACCTGCTGCGGTGTCAGTTTACCGGTGGTGCGGCTTACCGGGGCTTTTTCCTGCTTGTCTGCTGCACCGATGCAACCCGCAGCAAAAATCATAAGGACTGAAATGTAGATCAGGTTTTTCATAGCGGAAGATACCAATTTATTTTAATTTGCCGTTAGCCTTTAGTCCAGACATCAAAATTATAAAAAATAGGTTTTCAGGTGTTCATCAGAACCAGCCAATTTAGCAGCGCAAATGACAAATATCCTTTACAAATGATGCAAAAATCAGTAACTTTAATTGGATTTCCCGGTAAAAATTGTAACATATAACCAATAAACTTCATATCTTCATAACTTCATAACTTCATACCTTAAAAAAATGGCCAAAATTACCCGCGAAGAAGCCTTGAATTACCACTCATGTGGCAGGCCCGGCAAGATTGAGGTAATCCCCACTAAACCGTACACCACGCAGTTGGATCTTTCCTTAGCCTATACTCCTGGTGTGGCGGAACCCTGCCTGGAGATCCAGAAGAACCCGGAAGATGCCTACATTTATACCACCAAATGCAACCTGGTGGCGGTTATTACAAATGGTACAGCCGTTCTGGGCCTGGGCGACATTGGTACGCTGGCGGGTAAACCGGTAATGGAAGGAAAAGGATTGCTGTTCAAAATATTTGCCGATGTAGATGTGTTTGATATCGAAGTGGATGAAAAGGATATTGAGAAATTCATAACTGTGGTAAAGGCGATCGCCCCAACCTTTGGAGGAATAAACCTCGAGGATATTAAAGCCCCGGAGTGTTTTGACATTGAAGAGCGTTTGAAGAAGGAACTGGATATCCCGGTATTTCATGACGACCAGCACGGAACAGCCATTATTTCAGCGGCCGGGTTGCTCAATTCAGTGGAAATAACCGGAAAGAAGATTGATAAGATCAAAATAGTCATCAATGGTGCGGGTGCATCGGCCATTTCCTGTGCACGCCTTTACAAGAAGCTGGGTGTAAAAGCCGAAAACATCACCATGCTCGACAGCAAGGGTGTACTGACAACCAAAAGGACTGACCTGAACAAATACAAGCTTGAATTTGCCCGTGATCTGGCAATAACAACACTCGCTGAGGCCATCCAGGGTGCCGATATGTTCCTGGGACTTTCCACGGGCAATATTGTCAGCAAGGACATGCTTCGCACCATGGCTCCTGATCCTGTGGTATTTGCCATGGCCAATCCGACACCTGAAATATCATATGAAGATGCCGTGGATGCTAGGAAAGATGTGATAATCGCGACCGGCAGGAGCGATTATCCCAACCAGGTCAACAATGTACTGGGGTTCCCGTTCATTTTCAGAGGCGCACTCGACGTCCGCGCTAAGACAATCAATGAGGAAATGAAACTTGCCGCAGTTTATGCGCTGGCCGGACTCACCAAGGAGGCAGTCCCGGAACAGGTAAATGCAGCATACAAAGTCAGCAACCTCACTTTTGGAAGAGATTATATCATCCCGAAACCGCTCGATCCCAGATTGATCACCCATGTAGCACCGGCTGTGGCAAAAGCTGCCATGGACACCGGCGTGGCCAGGAAATCAATCACCAACTGGAAAGCCTACGAAGTAGAGTTGATGAAAAGAATGGGCTTATACGAAAAGCTGGTGGATGATATCAGAATCCGTGCGCGGCAGCAACCCAAAACAATTGCATTTGCCGACGCTGACAAGCTAAAAGTTCTCAAGGCCGTGCAGGTTGTTGTTAATGAAGGTATTGCTAAACCAATCCTTTTGGGCAATGTTGAGCAGATCCGAAGACTGTCCGTTGAAAATGCCATTGAACTGAACAACATCCCCATTATTGATATCCATGACCCGGGCGAAGAGGATAGAAGAAAACGCTACGCTCAGCTATTGTTTGAAAAACGGCAGCGCAAAGGGATGACTTATACGGAAACCCTTGAAAAGATATACGATCCGAATTATTTTGGCATCATGATGGTGGAAACCGGTGAGGCAGATGGTTTCATTTCGGGTTTCTCGAATAAATATTCGAACACCATGCGGCCTGCGCTTCAGATTGTGGGCACCAACAACAGCCTGAAACATATTGCAGGAATGTACATAATTGTCACAAAGAAAGGACCCTTCTTCTTTGCCGACACCACGGTCAACATCAATCCGAGTGCACGCATGCTTGCCGACACAGCCCTGCTCACTGCCAATGAGGTAAAAAAATTCAACCTGGTCCCTTGCATTGCCATGCTATCTTATTCGAACTTCGGATCAGACCGCGATATCAGTCCGAATACCGTTCGTGAAGCTGTAGAGATATTGCACCGCGATTATCCCGATCTGATTGTGGATGGTGAAATGCAGGCTAACTATGCATTTAACAAGAAACTGCGGCAGGAAAAGTTTCCTTTCAGCAAACTTGCTGACATGGATGTCAACACCGTCATCTTCCCCGATCTGAACTCCGGGAATATTGCCTTTAAATTGATGCAGGAAATTGGAAATGCTGAGGTCATTGGACCTATTGTAACCGGATTGCGAAAACCCATTCAGGTTTTGCAGATGGCAAGTTCGGTGCGTGAGATCGTTAATATGGCTGCCATTACGGTAATTGATGCCCAAACGTATTCAGATAAAATAATCAGCCTGTAATATTTTGGTAACTTATTCGTCCTTTTCAGTAAAAACAATGATGAGAATAGTATTCTTTCTGTTGTTCCTGGTAATTTCCGCTGAGTCGTTCACGCAAAGTAAAAGCATCACGCGTTTCCGGTCAAATTTCAAGGAAAATTCCAACCTGTTCTTTTACAGCAGCACGCTAAAAATGCTGAATACCGAAAACAATCCGGAATTAGCGGAAATGCTAAAAGACATCGAGGAGATCCGCGTGCTGAATTACACCAAGGCAGAACAGCATTTTAACGGAGATGATATCAGGCGATTGAAAAGTTCACTGAAAGAAGAAGAATATAACGACCTGATGGTAATCCAGGAAAACGGAAATTCCGTCAATCTTTACAGCCGTGAAAGACGCGGCAAAATGGTTGGTTTTGTTGCCGTTGTTGATAACAGGGAGAGCCTGGTGCTCATTGACCTTGTCGGCAGCATTGATGTAAAGAAATTCATGGAACTTAAACAAAAACTCGATATCCAGAAGGATAACCCTGCATGAAATCATACAGCCTAAAAACCTGAAAATTGAATAATGTTGTAACCACCAACGGACTGACCAAGCATTATGGACGTATCAGAGCCGTTAATGATCTCACGTTTGGTATTCCCGAAAAAAGTGTTTTCGGGATACTTGGCCCAAATGGCAGTGGCAAGACCACGACGCTTGGCATGTTGCTCGATGTTGTAAATCCGACATCCGGTACCTATTCCTGGTTCAGTAACCTCTCCAGGAAGGAAAACAGGCAGAAGATCGGGTCCATTCTGGAAACACCTTCCTTCTATCCCTATCTCTCTGCGATTGACAACCTGAGGATCATCGCGGAGATCAAAGCAATCGGGTATGAAAACATCGGGGAAGTGCTGAAACTAACAGGACTTTATGAGCGGCGCCTTTCGGCCTACCGTACCTATTCACTGGGAATGAAGCAACGTTTGGCGCTGGCATCCGCCCTTTTATGCGATCCGCTGGTCATGATACTTGATGAGCCCACAAACGGCCTCGATCCAAGAGGGATTGCCGAGATCAGGGAACTTATCCGGACCATTGCCCGGCAGGGCAAAACCATCATTCTGGCAAGTCACCTGCTCGATGAAGTGCAGAAAGTATGTTCGCATTTTGCTGTTTTGGATAAGGGCAGGCTGATGTATTCCGGCCTTGTGAATGAAGTCAGCCATGAGGAGCTCCGGTTGGAAATTTCAGCCGACGATCCGGCCGAATTGTTTGCCCTGTTAAAAACCTTCCCCGGGCAAAGGAAGGTCGAATTCTCAGGGGAAACAATTATCATAACCCTTCCGGGCCATGTGGCAATTGGTGATCTCAGCCGGTTCGTCTTTGAACACGGAATCGTTATCACACACCTGTTAGCGTTGAGGAAATCACTGGAAAGCCAATTTCTGGAAATATTAAATGAAAAAGCATGAACCGTTTATTCAGGATTGAACTTATTAAAATAAAGTCAAATGCCTCCTTCTGGGTTCTGGTCAGTTTGCACATTGGCATCATCCTGTTGGTAGTGCTCAGCGGTAAAGTTTTTCTAAAATCCCTTTCCATCAATGGTGAATCAATCAGTAACATGGTGGATCCCGCGAGTATTCCCCTGTACCAGTTTCCCGATATCTGGCACAACATCACCTATGTGGCAGGATACCTGAAATTTATCCTGGCCATCTACATGATCATCTCCATCACCAGTGAGATCACGTATGATACCCTGCGCCAGAACATCATGAATGGCATGAGCCGCGCTGATTTTATCATATCAAAATTGTTCCTTGTTCTTGTACTTTCACTGGGATCGGCAGTTTTTCTTTTTTTGACAGGATTAATCATTGGATTCCTGAGTACACCTGATCCACAGATACACGATATTGTTAAATATGCCGGTTTTATTCCTGCCTATTTCCTGCTCCTCACCGCTTACCTAATTTTTGCCTTGCTGATTGGTTTGTTGATCAGGAAAACCGGGCTTGCCCTGGGCCTTCTGTTTCTGTATACCATCATCGTTGAACCCATTATCGTATTCAGGATAGAGACCGCCTGGATCAAGGGGCTTTTTCCGTTGAAAGCGATCAACAACCTGGTTCACATGCCGTTTGGAAAATATGTGCTGCGTGAGGTACAGGATTATGTGGCATTGAAGGATATTGCGATTGTGATCGCATATTGCATCCTGTTCGTATATTGTATCTATTTGCTGCTGAAAAAACGTGATCTGAAATGAAGAAATTCAGCAGTTTTATCGATCTGGTCAGACAACGTCAGAGTGTCAGGTCATATCATACTGAAATACCTGTGCCAAGGGACACTATTGAAAGATGCCTGGAGGCCGCACGTCTTGCGCCATCTGCCTGCAATGCCCAGCCCTGGAAATTTGTGGTTGTTGATGATCCTGATTTGAAGAATGCCCTGGCCGAAGCCACACAAGACAGGCTCATCCCGCTGAACCATTTCACCAAACAGGCACCTGTTCATATTGTAGTCGTGCGTGAAAAGGCAAATCTTACTTCCGGTATCGGGCAGGTTTTAAAGGACAAAGAATATCCGTTGATCGATATTGGAATTGCCGTTGAACACCTTTGCCTTCAGGCCGTTGAAGAAGGCCTGGGAACTTGCATCCTTGGCTGGTTCAAGGAGAAGAAAGTAAAGAAACTGTTGGGTATTCCGCCAGGCAAAAGGGTTGAACTCATTATAACCATCGGCTATCCCGCGACAGACCAGATCAGGGAGAAGAAAAGAAAACCACTGGAGGATATTTCTTCTTTTAACCAGTATTCATGATCTTACTGTGCAGCTGTATATCTGGATTCCGAAATTACCTGACGATAGAATTCCAGCATGAGAACTTCCTCATTTTCCCAGCATAGTTCCTGTGCCGCCTTTTCAAGATTGTTCCGCCAGGTTAATCCGTTTGACTGATCGGTGAGCATTTCAGAAATTACCAGTGCAAGTTCATAGGCATCACGTGTATGCAAAACTCTCCCGATTCCATACCGGTTGACTATAGCGGACATTTCGGGCAGGTCGGAGACCAGTACTGGTATACGGGCCTGTATATAATCAAATAATTTGTTGGGCAGTGCATAGTAATAGTTTAGGCCAAGCTTTTCTTCAAGTGAAATGCCCAGATCAGCCCGCCTTGTATACTGCAGCATGTTTTCCGGTGAAACCCTTCCGGTAAACTCAACCTTGTCATGCAATGCCAGAGATCCGGCAAGTTCTCTGAGCTCGGATTCCACATCTCCTGTTCCTGCAATGACCAACCTTGCATTGCTTATGAATTTCATAGCCTTGATGGCCAGTTCAAGACCCCTTCCCATATTCAGCGATCCCTGATAAATGATTATTTTTTCTTGCGGTTTTTTTGAGGAGTAAACCGAACGAGTTCCCTTCTCAATTCTGTAAGGCAGATTACGGAATACCCGCATTTCAATACCGTACAGCTGATGGTATTCATTGGCAATGGAATTACTGACGGTGTATGAATATTTTACGCGAGGTAAAATGAGTGATTCAAGACGTTCCCAGAACATTTTCACCCATGTGCGGCTGACAAGTTCCGGGACTTCGGTGAAGTATTCATGACTGTCATAAACCATCACTGACCGTTTAATTAATGAAGCCAGGTACACTGCGGGTAGCGTATCCAGGTCGTTGGCAACCAGGATATCTGCTTTTGTGCAAAGGAGCAGGAAGAACAACCGGATATTAAACGCAGCATAAAAAAAAGGACCTTTGTTGATCAGCATCTTCATCCGGATTATCTGAAAGGGATGATCAACAGGGGGCACCTGCTTACCCTGGTCTCTTCCGATAACCAGTACGTGTGCAGGCAGTTTCACCAGTGATGAAGCGATACGGCTGACCCTGCGGTCGGTTGCCATGTCGTTGGTCACACACAATATGATCCGCATTCAGGATGAATTATTCCACTAAATTATAAATTCTTCTCTAATGAGGAATTTTAATACACACGGACATAGTATATTTGTCAGATAGATGTATTGAAAATGAGCGAAATAAAAGAGAACTATTCCCTGTTGAAGCACAATACGTTTAAGGTGGCTGCCCGGGCTCGTTTTTATCTTGAATTAAATGATATTCCAGCCATTCTGGAGTTCTTATCTTCTGACCTGTCAAATCTTAGGCCGCGACTGGTTTTAGGAGGCGGAAGCAATGTACTATTTACGGGAGATTTTGATGGCATTGTTATCCATCCGGCTATAAAAGGGATTGAAAAGATATCGGAGGAAGGGAACACCATATTGGTTAAGGTTGGCGCAGGAGAAGATTGGGACGGATTTGTCGGATATTGTACCGAGCAGGGATGGGGCGGCGTTGAGAACCTGTCATTTATACCGGGAACTGTCGGGGCATGCCCGGTGCAAAACATCGGGGCCTATGGAATGGAAGCCGCAGATTCAATTGATTCGGTACAGGCGATCCACCTGGAAACGGGCAGAATGATCACCCTGAAATCAAATGAATGCCAGTTTTCCTATCGCAACAGCATTTTCAAGCAAGAATTGAAAGACAAAACCGTAATAACCCATGTTTACTTCCGGCTCCAAAAGAATCATCAGTATAAGACCACTTACCCTGACCTGCAAAGAGCATTGGACAATTATCCCGAGACCACAATCAGAACGATCCGTGAAGCAATCATCTCCATCAGAAAGAATAAGTTGCCTGATCCTTCCGTCAAGGGAAATGCGGGAAGCTTTTTCAAAAACCCTGTCATTGACAGGGACAAGGCAATTTCTCTGTACAAGTTCTATCCGCAGATCAAAGGATTCAGAAATGCCGACGGATCGCTAAAAGTATCTGCCGCCTGGTTGATTGAACAATCGGGCTGGAAGGGGAAAAGGATGGGAGAAACAGGCACTCACCCGAAACAACCTCTGATCATTGTCAATCATGGAGGGGCAACAGGCGGTGAAATTTTGCAATGCGCGCTGAAGATCCAGAAAGCGGTGATGAATCACTTTGCCATAAAACTGGAGATGGAGGTGAATATACTGTAGGCAATTGCAATAGCAGGGGCAGTTATCAGCGAAATCTGCGTGACCTGCGGGAGACTTTTATGCTCAGTGTGAAATCAGATCCAGGTAAACCGGCAGATGATCCGAAAATCCACCCAGGTATTTAAATCCGCTGTATGTGCGATAGGGCTTATAGCCGTTATGGCTTCGGTCCTCGGATAACAGGAAAGGTTTACTGAAAATCCTGTAGCCGTTTCTTTCCGCTGTCAGTCCTTTCTGCGCCGTCAGCAGTCCTCCTGATACTATGATCTGGTCGAACAGGTTCCATTGACCCTGGTATTTCAGTGTTCCTCTTGCCATACCTCGTGAAGGGAAATCAGCCAGGTTGTATAACCGGGCAGGCAAGGGATTGGCCAGATCCTGTTCCGCCATCAAATGTAAAAGGAGGCTTTCATCGGATGGCTCATCGTTAAAATCCCCTATAATAATGATCCTGCCAGATGCATTCCCTGCAAACAGGGAATCGGTTATGTGCTTCAGTAACCTGGCTGCGGCGATCCTGTTGCCTTCGGTCTCGAGCTGGCCTTCCGACCTGGATGGCCAGTGGTTTACAAGTACATGGCACGTATCAGCTCCGAGTATTGCCTTGAAGTAAAGAATATCCCTGGTCAGCAGGTCTTTCTTGCTGATGGTAAAAGTATTGCTGCTCAGGTATCGGACGGTATTTGCATTGTAAAGGATTGCAGCATCAATGCCTCTTCTGTCGGCTGAGTTTTTATGAATTATCCTATAAGAATATTTGGCCAGCGGCGTATTTTCGGTTATGTTTTCAAGAACCCTGAGGTTTTCAACCTCACAAAGTCCGATAATGTCAGGAGGTTGTTGTGCCCCGGCGGCGACAATGACCTTGTAGATATTCCTGAGTTTTGCTTCGAATCGTTTACTGGTCCAGTGCATATTACCGGCAGGGGTAAAGTCCTCATCGGCAGTAAGTGCATCATCCTCGGTATCGAAGAAGTTCTCCGTGTTGTAGAACATGATCCTGAAGGAACTGCTGCCGGCCGATCCAATTGCCGGAGGCTCTTTCAGCGGCGATACACAGGTCATGGCTGTAATAAAAATGCCTGACAGAAACGGTAAAATGAGGTGAAATTCCATATGATTCCTAATCAGTCTTCCTTTCGTTCAATAGCACCGATGTC
>WSSedA1B3DRAFT_1000629_pt1 | contig 10200 bp, 9 predicted proteins | sample WetSurSiteA1Bulk_FD_9468 | JGI IMG/M metagenome (IMG submission 9468)
CGGCGAGCCGCAGGGCGTGCTGCGTTTCGAGGCCTCGCGGCAGATCCGGCTGGAGGCCGATGTCGGGCCGGTCGGCGGTAGTCGGGCTGGCGTCGCCTTCGAGCACGAGTTCTGAGCCCGCACACACGCGCGCCGGTTGCGCTTGGCCGGACGAGAGGAGGAGTCGCGGCATGAAGAGGTTGACGCTGCTGGTCCCGATCGGGGCGGCGATCGCCGCGCTCGCCGGCCTCGGCCTGCACGAGCATCTGACGCTGGATGCCTTCGAAGAGGGACAGGCGACCTTCGACGCCTGGTACGTCCAGCGTCCGTTGCTGGTGAGCGCGGCCTACTTCGGACTCGTCACGATCGCCACGCTCTTCCTGCCCGTCGCAGCGCCGCTCACGGTGATCGCCGGGGCCCTCTTCGGTTTCTGGAAGGGTCTGCTGATCGCTTCCTTCGCTACGAGTCTCGCCGCGACCCTGGGGTTCCTGTTATCCCGCTTCGTCCTGCACGACCTCGTTCAGCGGCACTTCGGGGAGCGGCTCGCCGCCGTCAATGCCGGGATGGCAAAAGACGGCGCCTTCTACCTCTTTTCGCTGCGGCTCGTCACGGTGATCCCCTTCTTCGCAGTCAACCTCGTCATGGGGCTCACCCCGCTGCGGGCATGGACGTTCCACTGGGTCACCCAGGCCGGGCTCCTGACGCCGCTGCTGGTCTACGTCAATGCGGGCATCCAGCTCGCCGAGGTCGACAGCATCGCAGACGTGTTCTCCCCCGCGCTGATCGCGTCACTGGCGTTGCTGGGGGTCTTCCCGATCCTGGCGAGGAAACTGCTCGCGCTGCTGCGGCAGCGGGTCGGCAGGCGCTGAGGCGACCGCGCCCGCACCCTCCGGTCCCTCGGTAATCGCGGGGCCGAGCATCACGGCGATCGGGCGCGTGTGGGGGCTCGACTCGAGGGCGATCTTCATCGCCATCGTCAGCGGAACGGCGAGAAACACCCCGACCTTGCCGAGCACCAGCCCCCAGAACAGCAGCGCGAGGAACACCGCGAGGGTCGAGATGCCGAGCCCGCGGCCCATGATCCGCGGTTCCAGGTAGCTGCCGATCCCGATGTTGACGACGAGGTAGCCCAGCGCCACCAGCAGCGTCGTTTGCAGGTCGGTCTGCACCAGCGCCACCAGGAGCGCCGGGATCGCCATGAGGACCGACCCGACGAACGGCACGAAGTTCAGGAAGAACGCCAGGATGGCCCAGAGGACGGCGAAGTCGATGCCCAGGAGGGTGAGCAGGGCCAGCACGCAGACCGCGGTGCCGAGGCTGGTCACGGTCTTGATCACCATGTAACGGTTGATCGAGTTGAAGAGCTGCTCGAAGCGTCCGTCGGCGTGCGCCGTGGTGTTCATGGCAACCCTGAGCTTGGCCGGCAACGTCGGCGCCTCGATCAGGATGAACACGACGGTGAGCACGATCAGCAGGCCCTCCGCGACGATGCCGCTCAGGCTCGTGACCAGAGCGCGCGTCAGGCCGATGACCTCGGCCGGGCTGAAGATGTCCGGCACGGCGTCACGCGCGCCCTCCACCCCCAGGCTCTCCAGCCAGCCCGCGAACTGCGCGGTCAGCAGCGCGAGCCGCTCCTGGTAACCGGGCAGGCTGTTGCGAAAGCCGTCCAGCGCCCCCGAGCCGAGCAGCAACACCAGCCCGCCCAGGTCGAGGATCACGAACGCAACCAGCAGCACGCCCGCCCAGGTCGGCCAGCCGAAGCGCTGCAGCCAGCGCAGCGCCGGCGTGGCGACCACGGCGACGAAGACCGCGAGCAGGAAGGGACCCACGACGGACGAGGCCGCGTGCACGCCGGCGACGACGATGACCAGGGCGGCGGCGGTCAGCAGGGCGCGTTGGGGCGCCGTGAAGGCGTGGTCGGGACTCATCGGTCACCCGCGGCGACGGAGTGGGGGCTCGGCAATGACGGGTTTGGCGTCGCGGTGATTGTAGATGCCTGGCGGCTTTGGCTGCGGAGCTGCCTTTCCCCTTGCCAGTGCAGGGGCTGGTGTAGCGTTTGCGATTTGAATGACTTGGATCAATTGCGGACCCACTGGTAACCTCGCCCAACTGACGCGGTCTTGGTGATTTCACCTTCGGCCGGTAGTGTTGCGCGGCGCGCGAGCGGTGCCGGTCGAGTGGATGGGTTCGGCAGCCGGAAGGGATGTCCTCCTGCGCAGGATGTATCTTCAACCCGTGTCGCCCCCATTCTCGGCAGCCGCGCCGGGGCGACGGGCGATGCCTCCACAACCAACCGACGAGGAGCCTCGACATGGCAGACGTGCAGAAGTTCTCGCGCCTCACGCTGACCGCGATGGTCGTCGGCTCCATGGTCGGGGCGGGCATCTTCTCGCTGCCGGCCCGCTTCGGCGCAGCGACCGGGCCCTTCGGCGCCATCATCGCGTGGCTGATCGCGGGCGGCGGCATGCTCATGCTCGCCTTCGTGTTCCAGTCCCTCGCGGTTCGCAAACCGGATCTCGACGCCGGCATCTACGCCTACCCGAAGGCGGGCTTCGGCAACTACCTGGGTTTCGCAGCGGCGTTCGGGTTCTGGGCCGGCACCTGTCTCGGCAACGTCACCTATTTCGTGCTGATCATGTCCACGCTGGGAAAGATCTTCCCGGTGCTGGGAGAGGGCAACACGCTGGTCGCGGTAGCGCTTTCCTCCGTGATCATCTGGGCCGTGCACTTCATGGTCCTGCGCGGCATCAAGCAGGCCGCGTTCATCAACCAGGTCGTGACCGTCGCGAAGATCGTGCCGATCTTCCTGTTCATCGTCGTCCTCATCTTCTTCTTCGAGTACGACCTGTTCGCCGCGAGCTTCTGGGGCGGTGGTGAGGCCTACAGCGCCTCCGAGGTGTTCAACCAGGTCCGCAGCACCATGCTGGTCACGGTCTTCGTGTTCATCGGCATCGAGGGCGCGAGCGTCTACTCGCGCTACGCCAAGCGCCGCGAGGACGTGGGCTGGGCGACGGTGATGGGCTTCGTCGGCGTGCTCGGCCTGCTCGTGCTGGTGACGCTGCTGCCCTACGGCGTCATGTCGCGGCCCGAGCTGGCGGAGTTGCGGCAGCCGTCCATGGCCGGCGTGTTCGGCGCCGTGGTCGGCAGCTGGGGGAGCTGGTTCGTCAGCATCGGCCTGATCGTCTCGGTGCTCGGCGCGTACCTGGCGTGGTCGCTGCTCGCCGCGGAGGTCCTGTACTCCGCCGCCAAGAGCGAGCTGGTACCCAGGGCGCTGCAGCGGGAGAACGACAACCAGGTCCCGGTCGCGGCGATCTGGCTGACCAACATCGTCGTCCAACTGTTCTTGATCCTAACGCTCTTCGCCGAGGAGGCGTTCAATCTCGCGCTGGACATGACCAGCGCCAAGACGCTGATCCCCTACGTGCTCGTGGCCGCCTACGCCCTCAAGCTCGCGGTGACGCGGGAGACCTACGGTCCCGGGTCGACGGAGCGCAACAAGGACCTCGTCTGGGCCGCGATCGCGACCCTCTACACGATCTTCATGCTCGTGGCGGGCGGCCTGAAGTTCGTGCTGCTCTCGTTCGTCATCTTCGCGCCCGGCACCCTGCTGTTCATCTTCGCGCGACGCGAGCAGGGCCGGCAGATCTTCACCAGCGCCGAGCTGGGCCTGTTCCTCGTCGTCCTGGCCGGGGCGGCCTACGGCATCTATGCGCTGGCGACCGGCGCCATCAGTATCTGAACCGCATCCAACCCTGGAGGAATCGTCCGCATGAGCACTCCCAGCAGCAACGCGCCGGTCTACGGCGTGCACTCCGAGGTCGGCACCCTGCGCAAGGTCATGGTGTGCTCCCCCGGTCTCGGCCATCTGCGCCTGACGCCGAGCAACAACGACGACCTGCTGTTCGACGACGTGCTCTGGGTCGACAAGGCCAAGCGCGACCACCTCGACTTTGTCGCCAGCATGCGCTCGCGCGGGATCGAGGTCGTGGAGATGCACGAGCTGCTGGCGGAGACGGTCGCGATCCCGGCAGCGCGCGACTGGCTCCTCGACCGCAAGATCACGCCCAATAACGTGGGACTGGGGCTGATCGAGAGCACCCGCGCGTACCTCGAAAGCCTGCCACCCGCGGTGCTCGCGGAGTATCTGATCGGCGGTCTCTCGGTGGTCGATCTGCCCGACGAGTACTGCACCTCCGGTTACCTCTCGCTGGTGCGCGAGGCGCACGGCGTGCACGAGTACCTCTTGCCGCCGCTGCCCAACACCCTGTACACGCGCGACACGACCTGCTGGATCTACGGCGGCGTCACGCTGAACCCGCTCTATTGGCCGGTCCGGCGCGAGGAGACCCTGCTGACGACGGCGATCTACAAGTTCCACCCGAGCTTCGCCAACGCGAACATCAAGGTGTGGTGGGGCGACCCGGACCAGAATTTCGGCCAGGCGACCGTGGAGGGCGGCGACGTCATGCCGGTCGGCAACGGCGTGGTGCTCATCGGCATGAGCGAGCGGACCTCGCGCCAGGGCATCAGCCAGTTCGCGGCCGCTCTGTTCGCGAACGGCGCCGCGGAGCGCGTGATCATCGCGGCGATGCCCAAGCTGCGCGCGGCGATGCACCTCGACACCGTCTTCACCTTCGCCGACCGCGACCTGGTCACCCTCTACCCGCCGCTCATGGACCAGGTCCACCCGATCACGCTGCGCCCGGGCGACGGGCCGAGTGGTATCCACGCGACCCTGGAGCGCAAGCCGTTCGTCGACGTGGTCGCCGAGGCGCTGAACCTGAAGAAGCTGCGCGTCATCGAGACCGGCGGCGACCACTACGCCGCCGAGCGCGGGCAGTGGGACAGCGGCAACAACCTGGTCGCCGCGTCGCCGGGCGTCGTCTTTGCCTACGACCGCAACACCTGGACCAACAACGCGCTGCGCAAGGCCGGGATCGAGGTGATCGAGATCGCCGGCGCCGAGCTCGGTCGCGGCCGGGGCGGCGGGCACTGCATGACCTGCCCACTGATCCGGGATCCCATCGACTTCTGATCTGTAGAAGGCGCGTAACCCCGCACGAGCGGCGTTGCGCGCAAATCCATAACGGTCCACCCCCGCTCCCTCTCCCCTCGGGGGAGAGGGGGGTGCATGGTTAGGCAAGCCCGGCGTAGCCGGTTCGATTTCCAACTCATCCATGAGGCTCATTCCAATGGCCAATTTCTGGGACTTTGTCTATCTGATCGGCTCGACCTTCCTGTTCGTTGCCTATCTGATGATCCTTTTCCACGTGATCGTCGACCTGTTTCGCGACCCCGAGCTCGCCGGGGGCTACAAGGCCCTGTGGCTGATCGGGCTGGTGTTCCTGCCGTTCCTGTCGGCACTGGTGTATGTCCTGGTTCGCGGAGAAGGCATGGCGCAGCGGCAGCGGGCCGCCCTGGAACGTGCCAAGTCGGATACCGATGCCTACATCCGGCAAGTGGCGGGGAAGTCCCCCGCCGAGCAGATCGCCGACGCCAAGGCGCTGCTCGATGCCGGCACCATCAGCCAGCCGGAGTTCGACAGGCTCAAGGCGAAGGCGCTGGCCTAGCCACGCAACCTGCGTCGGTCACCCAGACCAAAACCTGCACCGGGCGCAAGAGTCGACAGCAGGCGCGGAGCGATGAGCCAAATGAGCGCAAAGCGATATGGGGCTGTCGGGGCCTGGGCATCGGCGTTTCTTGCGGGCGGCTCGCTGATGCTGTCGCCAATGCCGAACGGCGCCGCCCACGCCGCCGAGGCGCCGCAGGTCTCCAGGTCAGACGAGGCAGACGCGGACCCGGTCGCCACCCACCTCGAGCGCGGCCAGGCCTACCTGGACAAGGGCGAGTACGCCAAGGCCGTCCTCGAGTTCGAGCAGGTACTGCGCTTCGACAATCTGCCGCCGGACCTGCGGCAGCAGGCGGAGATCTACGCGCAGGCGGCGCAGCGCTACGCCCGCGGCGAGCGGCTCAGCGCCTTCGGCTATGCGGAAACGGGCGGCGGCTACTACCGCGAGAACGAGACCCGTTCGACGCGCGCGGCGGGCGTGGCAGCACGGGATTGGTTCTGGGCGGCCAGGGTCGGTGGCGGCCTGAGCTACATCGCCGGCGACGACCTCACGCTCGACGGGACCCTGGACTACCGGTACCGCTACTACGACGACAACGAGCGGCGCGACGACTCCGACCTGCGCTGGAACGGGACGCTCACCCAGTCGTTGGCCGCAGGCAGCCAGTCGATCGGCGTGCGGGGGCGGGCGAGCTACCGGGGCGACCCGGGCTACCGGCAGGACTACGGCCTCTTCGTCAACCGGGCCTTTCAGATCGATGCGGACAATCGGATCACCGTCGAAGGGGAGATCCGCAGGCGCGACTATCCGGAAGAGCTGAAGGAGCGCAGCCGCGACACCGGCGAGGTCTGGCTGAGCTGGACCCGCAGCCTCATGGACGGCCGCGCGGCCGTGACGCTCGCGGCCAATGCGGGCCGGCAGTGGGCCACCAACGATCGCCCCGATGGCGACGCCAACTTCTATGGCGTGACCGTCGACTGGGGCATGGACATCAACGAGAACCTCAGCGTGTTCCTGTTCGGGATGTGGGAGCACAACGCCTACCAAGACGAGCACCTGAGCCTGAACGACGATTTCGTCCCCGTCGGTTCCTACACGCGCAGCGACGACCTCTACGAGCTGGGTGGCGGCGTTACCTGGACCTTCGCGCCCAGCTGGTCGCTGCGCCCGCAGGTGCTCTACGTGCGCGACCAGAGCAATACCCTCTGGGGCAACTACAGCTCCACGGAAGCCTGGGTGACGATTCGAAAGTCTTTCCAGTGAACCTGACGATGCCTGGCAGGGAGAGGCCATGTCCGAGCATACCGTGAGCGCCGATGCGCCATCCGGCGAGCGAAAGGGGCGATTGGGTTTTCCGAGCGCGGTGACGACGCTGGCGATCGTCACCCTGCTGGTGTGGGTGGCGGCGCTGTTCATACCGGCTGGTCAATACGCCCACGACGCCGATGGCTCACCCATCCCCGGCACCTATCAGCGGGTGGAGTCGCCGCTCACCGTCGGGGGGCGCGTCGAGCAGCTGGTGCTCGCGCCGGTCAACGGCATCTACGGTCTGCTCAGCCCGGAGCGCGGGATCGTCGACACCCGGACGGTGGGGCGCCTGTTCGGCCAAATCGGCGTGATCGTCTTCATCATGTCGATTGGGGCCTTCATCTCCATCAGCTTCGCGACGCGCGCCCTCGAGGTCGGCGTCGGTGCCCTCGCCAACCGCTTGCGCACCCGGGGCTGGCTGCTCATCACCGCGGTGATGGTGCTGTTCTCGCTGCTCGGCTCGACGATGGGCTTCTCGGTCGAGACGCTCGGCTTCTATGCACTGTTCATACCGCTCATGACCGCATTGGGCTACGACCGGCTGGTCACTGCGGCGATGATCATCGTCGGCGCCACGGTCGGCGTGATGGGGTCCACCGTCAATCCCTTTTCGATTGGCGTTGCCGCTGGTGAGGCCGGCGTNGGCATCGGCGACGGCATCGTCCTGCGACTGATCCTGTGGCTGGTGCTCACCGCGATGGCGGTGGGCTGGGTCCTGCGCTATGCGGCGCGGGTGCGCGCCCACCCGCACGCGTCGCTCGTCGGCTTCGATCACGACCCGCCGGCAGAGGGGGCGGCCGCCGCGGTTTCCGAACGTCTGACGGGCACGCAGAAGTGGGTGCTGGCCATCACCGTCGTCGCCTTCGGGCTGATGATCTTCTCGGTCATCCCCTGGTCCAGTGTCATCGGCGGCAAGAGCGGTCCGGCCGACTACTACGTCACTCACGAGGTCGTCGCGGCCGAGCCCTACTGGTTCGAGCTGAACTGGTGGTTCCCGCAGCTCGCGATGTTGTTCCTCGTCGCCTCGGTCGTGGTCGGCCTCGTGGCCAGGATGAACGAGAAGGAGATCGTGCGGCTGATCGCCGCCGGTGCCTCCGACATGATGAGCCCCGCCATGGTCATGCTCCTGGCCGGCGGCGTCTCGGCGATCATGACCAACACCCAGACCCTCGACACCATCCTCCACGCGATGGAGCAGCTCATCGCCGGGGCCTCGGCAGGGGCCTTCGCCGTCGGGTCCATGCTGGTGAACGTCCCGCTCGCCTTCCTGATCCCGTCGAGCTCGGGCCATGCTGCACTCGCGATGCCGCTGCTGACGCCACTGGCCGACTTTGCCGGCGTGAGCCGGCCCGTCACGATCACCGCCTGGATCCTGGCGCACGGCCTGACACTCCTCGTGTCTCCCACCAACGTGGTCGTCGTGGGCGGCCTGGCGATCGCGAAGGTCGGTTTCGACAAGTACCTGCGCTTGATGTGGCCGCTGCTGCTCGGGCTCTTCATCGTGGCCGCTGCCGGCGTTGCCATCGCTGCTGTGCTCGGGTAGGCGATGACGACGGGGTGTGCAACCTCCGACGCTGAAGGGTCCGCGTCGGCCGCCGCAAACCGGATCGAGCAGCGCACCCTCTGGCTCTCCCTCTGGGGTGTGGTGGTCCTCGCGGTCGGCAGCATCGCCTGGGGACTCGCCATCGAGTCGGACGTCGTCATACTGAACGGCGTCTTCTCGCTGTTCAGCCTGGTTGGCGGCGGGCTCAGCCTGCTCGCCGCCAAGCTGGTGGTGCGGCCGGAGGACCGGCGCTTTCCCTTCGGCTACTCGCACCTCGAGCCGCTCACCCACAGCATCAACGGCCTGATGGTGCTGTTCATGTGCGTCTACGCGATTCTCAACGGTATCGAAGGCATCCGCGCCGGCGGGCACGAGGTGGATGCAGAGGGGGTCGTCTGGTTCGGCGCGATCACCGCGCTGTTCTGTCTCGGCATCGGACTCTACGAGCTGCGGGTGGCAGGCCGGATCGACTCGCTGCTCGTCCGCAACGACGCCAAGACCTGGCTCATGGATGCCGTGTTCAGCGCGGTCACCCTGATTGCCTTCGCCGTCCTCCCGTTCCTGCCGGAGCCCTATCGCAGCGTCTGGGCACGCTATGCGGACCCGACCATGGTNGCCGCGCTCGCGGTGCTCCTGCTGCCGGTTCCGATCGGCATGCTCAAGGGCAGCCTGCGCGAGGTGCTGATGATGGCCAGCGACGAGGACGCCCTGGTCGCGAAGCTCGAGGCCGTGCTGCGGCAGATACAGGCGGAGCANGACATCGTCCGCGCGGTCCACCACGTCGTGCGGTCGGGGCGCACCGTCTTCGTCGAGGTCGACATCGTGGTCGGGCCCGACTTCGCCCTGCAGACCGTGGCCCAGCAGGATGCGCTGCGCCAGCGCATCTGGCAGGCGACGGGGCTGGCCATGGATCGGGCCTGGCTGTCGGTCGCCCTGACCGCCGATCCGCGTTGGACCTGAACAGGCGTGCTACGGTAGCCGTCAGCATCCGACCCCACTGCCATTGCTGCGGCGCCGCCTGGCGCCGGGTGCGAGAAACGGGAGGTGCGCCGTGAACGCCGACCTTCTGATCGTGCTGGCGCTGCTCGGCGCCGCCATCCTGATGTTCTCGCTCAACCGGCCCCGCTCCGACGCGGTGGCCCTGCTCATGATGGTGACGTTGCCCTTCACGGGGCTCATCACCGTGAACGAGGCCCTCGCGGGCTTCGCCAATCCGAACATCGTGCTGATCGCGGCCATGTTCGTCATCGGCGAGGCCCTGGCGCGCACGGGCGTCGCGCAGGGCATCGGCGACTGGGTGGTGCGCAAGGGTGGGGAGGGTCCGTCGCGGCTGATTCCCCTGCTGATGGCGGCGGTCGCCCTGCTCGGGTCCGTGATGAGCTCCACCGGGGTCGTCGCCATCTTCGTTCCGGTGGTGCCTGCGCATCGCGACCCGCACCGGCATCGCGGCCGGTCAGCTCATGATGCCCATGGGCTTTGCCGCACTGATCAGCGGCATGCTCACGCTGGTGGCGACCGCACCGAACCTGGTCATCAATTACGAGCTCGTCCGCGAGGGCGTCGAGGGGTTCACCTTCTTCGCCTTCACGCCGCTCGGCGCGCCCATCCTGCTCGTCGCGATCCTGTACATGCTGATCGCACGCCGCTGGCTGGGCGCCGCGGTGCCGGAGGGCGAGCCCGAGCAGCTGCGGCCGACGCTCGAGCACTGGGTCGAGCGCTACGGCCTCGCCGCGCGCGGGTACCGCGTGCGGGTACGGCGGGGCTCCCCGTTGCTGGGGAAGCCGCTAGGCGAGCTCGACC
>WSSedA1B3DRAFT_1000631_pt1 | contig 10189 bp, 11 predicted proteins | sample WetSurSiteA1Bulk_FD_9468 | JGI IMG/M metagenome (IMG submission 9468)
ATTTCAATAAGGAGTGCATCCAGCGCCGCCGCCTTATTATGTGCAGTAAATCTTCCCAGAATATATATGCAGTAAGGATTTGGAGCGACTACTCCACATAACGGGGAACTCCACATAATGGCTGTAACAAACGCTATCGGACCTTTTAGGAGGTCGTCTATTTTCAAACAAATTCAACGAGGGTTCGTCATTTATCAAAATCTCTCTTTCTTCTTCTATGGTATGCCGTGTAAAACGTATGACTTGTTGGTTGAAGTCCGACTGCGGGAATTTGGTGGTTCGCCCGCATAGCTTGAGGGAGGTGTGAAGGGTAACCTGAAGCACTAAGTTTCCTGACAAAGGCTCCGAAAGGGAGTCGAGCAAACCTGAGGGTTGCAGCGAGGAGCGAACTCAGGTGTAGCCTCGAAATGCACAATGGAGTTGTCGACCCTGTCATAGAGAGGGGAAGACCGATGCATCTATCCTAACAAAAACTACCGTAACCGATAGATGGATTCCCGGGGTAACAGGGGTGACACGCAGGGGAAGCCATACGACAATGAACGCGGGAGACCCTTATGGATGTCCTGACGCTATCAGGACAACTGGTGGATATAAGGGAATCGAAATTCCACTGGGTGCGTAAGGGAGTCGGAGTTGCCCATATTGTACCGCTATTATCTCAAAGACAACACAACTTTGGGAGAGGGAAGGGGCAATACCTTCATCGCGTTTCCGAAGGAGAGAAGGAAATGGAGATTGCGGTAACGCTATAAACTCCTAACTATTCCGGAAACTTCGGAGGAGACTATGCCAGAGAGCCAAGCAGAAGAGATTGTGAAAGCCTCTGGAAGAAGATGATTGGAAAGCCGTGTGCCCGAAAAGGGCACGCACGGTTTGACGAGGGGGGAACTGTAGATAGAACCCTTCGGTCACTACGCCAGTTCTCTACTCTACTGTTACACATATTTTTTGGGAATTTAAAGCATTTTCACTTTATGAGCATAATTTTGTGGAAAATTTCATCTTATGTGCAAAATAAATGTAATCTGAAATGCAAATTGAGACTGAAACTTATTGAAAATAAAGGAAGTCGATTTTCACTTTATGTTCAATCCGACATCACATTTATTGCAGAAGGACATAACGATGCTCTCTGACAAAAATGAGTCGCTGAAAATCATTGATCGTTATAGAATACTTGACAAGAACATACTCAATTGCTATTATATGATTGATAGAAGGAGGAGCGATGGCTACTGATGCGAAAGATTATTATAAAACCCTTGGAGTAGATAAAAATGCTTCGCAGGATGAGATAAAAAAGGCCTTCAGGAAACTCGCGCGCAAATATCATCCTGACCTGAACCCGGGTGATAAGGTCGCGGAGCAGAAGTTCAAGGAACTGAACGGGGCATATGAGGTATTGAGTGATACAAAGAAAAGGGCTGAATATGATCAGTTCGGCAGTTCTCCGTTTGGAGCGGGCGGCCCTGGTTTTGAAGGCTTCAGGTCCTATGACTCAAGGGAGAATTTTGAGTTTGGCGGGTTTGGCGATATGTTTTCGGATCTTTTCGGTGCGGCCAGGCCAGAGGCGCAGTATGCAAAAGGCCCTGATATGGTTATGGGACTTGAACTTTCTCTGCAGGAGGCATTTTCAGGCGTAACAAAAACTATTGCTTATAAGAGAGAGGCAGCTTGTAAACCATGTAGTGGTTCAGGATCCGAGTCTTCACAGGTGTGTGATGCATGCAAAGGCACCGGAAGCATGAAAACCTCAAAGGGTTTTTTCAAGATGGCCCAGCCATGTCATGTTTGCGGAGGCAAAGGAAGAAAGATAACAAAAGCCTGTCCTGCATGTGCCGGAAGGGGGAAAACACCTCAGACAGAAACTCTCAAGGTGAAAATCCCCAGGGGCGCTGATACCGGCTCAAGGGTAAAATTAAAAGGAATGGGAGGGGCCGGAATAGGCGGGGGTGTGTCCGGAGATCTTTTTATAGAAATAACCGTTAGGACGCATCCTGTTTTCAGGAGAAAAGGAGATGACATCTTTCTTGACCTGCCTGTTACGTTTGGTGAGGCTGCTCTCGGAGCAAAGATTGAGGTGCCGACTATTGACGGTATAGCAGCAATGACGCTGCCGTCAGGCACACAGGGGGGCCAGAGGTTAAAGCTTTCAGGGAAAGGTTTTCCTTCAACCAAGACCGGTGACAGAGGTAACCTGTATGTGGATATAAAAATTGTGGTGCCAAAGGATTTAGATAATAAAGCGAAGGAAAAGATAAAAGAATTAGATGCGTTATATAAAGAAGACCCGAGAAGGAGGTTGTTACAGAAATGATAGACGCAGGAGACAAGAAACAACCTTTATTTATGATCAGCGTGGTATCGAGGATGCTGAATGTTCATCCACAGACCCTGCGCTTATATGAGCGGGAGGGCCTGATTACTCCTCACAGGACGAGCAGGTCACGCTTGTATTCACAGGAGGATGTCGAGAGATTGGCCATGATCCTTCGTCTTACAAGGGAGCTTGGCGTCAACAGGTCAGGGGTAGAGATAATCCTGAGACTCAGGCACAGGCTGGAGGCATTTCAGAGGGAGATGGAGTATATGATGCATTTTCTTGAGGATGATACAAGAAAAGATTTCATGAAGAGGTTCAGAAAGATTTTTTATGAGGATTAGACGTCAAAACAGACATTGTTCGAAAATTTATTTAACTTGATATGGTTATTGAAATTATCATTAATCGAACTATTCACTGAAAAATTCCTAATACCATCAGTTAAGGGTGCACTAAGGTATCAAAAAATAAATTTTTTCAAACCGTCTGTTTTAACTCATTATAAGGATTTGAATGAAGGGAGGTTTTTAAATGGATAAATTTACGATGAAGAGCCAGGAGGCGATACAGGAGGCGCAGAGATTTGCCGAGAAAAAAGGGAACCAGCAGATTGATGCAGAACATATGCTCTGGGCGCTTCTCGAGAATGAGGGGGGTGTGGCCTCTCAGATACTGAAGCGGATCGGAATCAACATCAAAGCCCTCCAGCAGGATGTTGAAAAGGCCGTGGATCAATTCCCGAAGGTGATAGGGGCAACGCCTTTGGGACAGATTTATATATCTCCAAGACTGAAAGGGGTGTTTGAGAATGCCCATAAGAGCGCAGAGCATCTGAAGGACGAATATGTGAGCGTTGAACATCTGCTCATTTCACTTATATCGATTGGCGGCACATGTTCTGATCTTCTGAAAAAAAATGGTGCGTCTGCAGATAAGGTGCTTGCAGCAATGAGGGAGATACGCGGAGCACAGCGGGTGACAGACCCCAATCCTGAAGATAAATATCAGGCGCTGAAGAAGTTCAGCCGTGACCTTACAGAATTTGCAAAAAGAGGAAAGCTCGACCCGGTCATCGGCAGGGATGATGAGATAAGGAGGATCATACAGGTCCTCTCGCGCAGGACAAAGAATAATCCNGTCCTCATCGGCGAGCCAGGCGTTGGTAAGACTGCTATCGCGGAAGGTCTTGCACAGAGAATCGTCGCAGGAGATGTGCCTGAGACACTTAAGGACAAAAAAGTNGCTGCCCTTGACATGGGCGCTATTGTTGCCGGTTCAAAATTCAGGGGAGAGTTTGAGGAGAGACTTAAGGCCGTACTGAANGATATTGAGGAGTCAGAAGGCAAGGTNATTCTGTTTATAGATGAACTGCACACCCTTGTTGGNGCAGGAGCAGCAGAGGGAGCGATTGATGCATCTAATATGCTCAAACCNGCTCTTGCAAGGGGAGACCTGAGGTGTATCGGCGCCACTACAATTGATGAATACAGAAAACATATCGAAAAAGACCCGGCATTCGAGAGAAGGTTTCAGCCTNTCCTNATCAAAGAGCCNGGCGTTGAAGACACGATTTCTATCCTCCGTGGNCTCAAGGAACGGTATGAGGTTCATCATGGAGTCAAGATNAAAGACTCAGCNCTGATTGCTGCTGCTGTGCTNTCAAACAGATATATCACAGACAGGTTCCTTCCTGATAAAGCTATCGACCTTATCGATGAATCTGCATCNAAACTCAGGATGGAGATAGACAGNATGCCGGTAGAACTGGATGAGATCGAGAGGAAACTCCGTCAGTATGAGATAGAAAAACAGGCGGTGATGAGAGAGGATTCAAAGGAATCCAGAGAAAAACTGGATAAGATAAAGAAGGAGATGGCAGAACTCCAGGTAAAACGTGACGAACTAAGGGCACAATGGATGAGCGAAAAAGATATCATTGCAAGGATAAGGGAAAACAAGGAGCAGATTGAGAAAACAAAGATAGAGTCTGAAAGAGCAGAGCGGGAGGGAAACCTTACCAAGGCATCAGAGCTGAGATACGGGAAATTGCTTGAACTCCAGAAGGCGCTTGAAGGCGAAAACAATAAGCTTCTTGAGGCGCAGAAAAGAAGAAAGATGCTGAAGGAGGAAGTGGACGAGGAGGATATTGCAGAGGTCGTTTCCAAGTGGACCGGGATTCCCGTCAGCAGAATGCTCGAAGGCGAGGTGCAAAAACTGCTTCAGATGGACGATCGTCTCAGGCTAAGGGTTGTCGGACAGGATGAGGCGATCGAGGCTGTATCGAATGCAGTGAGGAGGGCACGCGCGGGNATTCAGGACCCGAACAGACCTATTGGCTCGTTCATTTTCCTTGGGCCTACCGGTGTTGGAAAGACCGAGCTGGCGCGGGCGCTTGCTGAGTTTNTTTTTGACGATGAAAATGCAATGNTCCGTATCGANATGTCTGAATATCAGGAAAGGCATACGGTCTCAAGGCTTATCGGCGCTCCTCCGGGCTATGTGGGCTACGAAGAAGGCGGACAGCTAACAGAAGCGGTGCGGAGGAAACCGTATTCGGTAATCCTATTTGATGAGGTAGAAAAAGCCCATCCCGAGGTATTCAATCTCCTGTTGCAATTGCTGGACGACGGAAGGCTCACAGACAGCCACGGCAGAACCGTTGATTTCAGGAATAGCGTGGTTATCATGACATCGAATATGGGAGTGTGCATATACAGGAGATGCTTAAAGAGAAGGCAAAAAAGCCTGCTGCTTACTGGGTCAGCAGCAATGAAGAACTGAAGGAAAAGATCATGGAAGACCTGAAGTCGTTTTTCAGGCCTGAGTTTCTGAACAGGGTTGATGAGATTATAGTCTTTAATCCGTTGACAAAGGAACTCCTCAAGCAAATAGTTGAGATACAGGTCAGCAGGATGAAGAAATATATCAAAGAAAAGAATGTTGACATAAAGCTGACTGACAGCGCTAAGGAATATTTTGCAGATATAGGCTTCGACCCAGTATATGGCGCAAGGCCTTTGAAAAGGGCGTTGCAGAAAGAGATACTGAACCTCCTTGCAATGAAGATCCTTGACAGGACATTCAAGGAAGGTGATACGGTCGTCGTTGATTTTGCAGATGATAAAATTGCATTTACTAAAGAGGTGGCTGCAGGGGCAGAGGCATAATCTATAAGGAGCGATATTTTATATTATGAAAAAGATTACTTTAGTATTCTTTTTCAGGTCTGAAAAACTTTTAGTTGAGCAATAGATTTGAGGAGTAATTCCTTTGCTGATTCAAGGGTGCTTTTACTTTATAGCCTGCAGCATTTTTATGACCGCCGCCCCTGAACAGTTCTGCAATACGCGCAACATTGTCATCTCCCCTTGAACGTAGGCTCACCTTCCACTCATTGTCACCTGTTTCCCTGAAGAATGCAGATATCCTGATATCCTGCATCATCCTCGGGAAATTCGAGAAATGCTCGGTATCCTCAGGACCGGTGCCTGTCTTAATATACATTTCTCTTGTAACAGCTGTAAAAGCAACCGCATAACGTATGTCAAGGGTGTTCAGCGCCATTATCAGGAGTTTGAATCTCTTTTCAGGCCACATTTCATAAAGGCTTTTTGAAATATCTGCGGGGTTTGCGCCAGCTTGCATAAGCTCGGCAGCAACCCTTAAAACTTCAGCATCTGTGTTGCTGTATCGAAACCCCCCTGTGTCTATAACAATAGCTGTGTAAAGGTTTATCGCAATCTCCCGGGTTATTTCCAGCCCCATTGTTCTTAGCAGAGAGAAGATCATCATTCCTGTTGCTGCTGCATCTGGCTTAACCCATTTGATATCTCCGAACTCTTTTTCAGTCTCATGGTGGTCTATGACAGAAGCGAAAGGAAAGCTGACCCCATCAATCCCAACCCGGTCCAAACTGTTACAATCTAGGAGGATAAGGTTGTGAGCCGATGGTTTAATACCGGAGATTGAATGTGTAAATTTTTCATGTCCCGGCAAAAACCTGTAAATCTCAGGTACAGGATCCCTGTCATAGATCAGTGCGTTCTTCCCTATTGATTCGAGGGCAAATAAAAGGGCAAGTGATGAACCGATGGCATCTCCGTCAGGATTGATATGGGTGGCGATAAAAAAATTGTCTTTTTCTTTAATGAAAGAGATGAGTTCAGGAGGAACCTTCATCTTTTTTCCTGATCTCTTTTATGAGTTTCTCTATTTTATCACCATACTCAATGGATGCGTCCAGCCTGAACTCTATGCCTGGTATTGATCTCATGCGGAGTCTCTTTGACAGGTCGCCGCGTATAAAACTTTTTGCAGAATTCAGGATATCGAGGGTCGTCTTCTTTTCCTCTTCTTTAAGGATGCTGACGTAAACGAAAGCCATCTTGAGGTCATCAGTGACATCAACACCGGTAACCGTGACAAAACCGATTCTGGGGTCTTTCAGTTTGTGAAAAATTATATCAGAGATCTCTTCTCTTAGAAGATCGCTGACTCTCTGCGAGCGTTTATATGGAAGCATAATAAAAAAATGAAAAGTTCATAAAAAGGATTCGAGGGTTCAAGTGGTCGTGAATCCTTTCTTATAGTTTTGCGGCTATTTTTTCGATTATGTAGTTTTCGATTATATCTCCGACCTTCAAGTCGTTGAAATTCTCTATCATGATGCCGCATTCGTATCCTGTCTGAACCTCTTTTACATCTTCCTTGAATCTCTTCAGGGAACTTATCTTTCCTTCATATGCAACAATGTTATCCCTGATAACCCTGAGGCCGTCACTTGCTCTGCTCATAAAACCATCAAGAACATAGCATCCTGCAACTGTTCCGATCCTTGATATAGGAAATACCTGACGCACTTCGGCTCTTCCAAGTATCTTTTCCTTAAGAGTGGGTTCAAGAAGACCCTCAAGCGCCTTCCTTACCTCTTCGATCGCCTCATATATAACATTGTAGAGCCGTATATCAACACCCTCTTTTTCAGCAACCTGAGAAGCTTTTAATTCAGGTCTTACGTTAAATCCGATGATAATTGCGCTTGAGGCGGTGGCAAGCATAACGTCTGATTCATTGATGCCCCCAACTGACGAGTGGATCACCTTCACCTTTACCTGCGGGTGAGTGATATTCTCCAGGGCATCTTTCATCGCCTCGACAGATCCCTGAACATCACCTTTTATAATGATAAAGAGTTCGCGAATTTCTCCCTCTTTTATCTTTGCGTAGATTTCATCAAGGGTAAGTTTTCTTGTCCTCGCGATTTCTGCAAGCTTCTGCTTCTGTTGTCTGGCAAGGGCCACCTGTCTTGCCCTCTTTTCATCTTCAACGACTGAAAAGATATCCCCTGAGGACGGAACGTCTGAGAACCCGATTACTTCAACAGGCGTTGATGGTCCAGCCTCGGTGATCCGTCTGCCGCTGTCATCAATCAAAGCACGGACTTTTCCTGCATGAATACCGGCGAGAAATGCATCGCTGATGCTGAGGGTGCCTGATTGTACCAGTACGGTTGCGACAGGCCCTCTGCCTTTATCGAGCTTTGCTTCAATGATGGTACCCCGTGCAGGCTTGTCAGGGTTGGCCTTCAGTTCCATCACTTCGGCCTGAAGAAGAATCATCTCGAGAACTTTTTCTATGCCGATGCGTTTTTTTGCAGAGACCTCAACAAAGATATTCTGACCGCCCCATTCTTCTGAGATAATTCCTTGTTCGGAGAGTTCATTTTTTACTTTCGAAGGATTAGCCTCAGGCTTATCAATTTTATTTATTGCCACAACAATGGGGACATTTGCTGCTTTTGCATGATTTATGGCCTCAATAGTCTGTGGCATTACACCATCATCTGCAGCAACGACAAGGACAACGATATCTGTAACCTTTGCTCCTCTTGCCCTCATTGAAGTGAATGCCTCATGGCCCGGTGTGTCAAGAAATACAATGTCTTTACCCGCAAGGTTCACCTTATATGCACCAATATGCTGTGTAATACCACCTGCCTCAGTCTCTGTAACCTTTGTTTCGCGTATTGCGTCAAGAAGGGAGGTCTTCCCATGGTCAACATGTCCCATTATGGTGACTACAGGGGGGCGTGGCAATAATGTATTGAGGTCTTCAAGGGCCTCTTCATCAACTGTATCTTCTTCAATTGCAGCAAGTTCAAGTTTCACACCGAAACTCTCTGCGATCAATAAGGCTGCCTCAGAGTCAACAGGCTGGTTTATTGTAGGCATATAGCCAAGTTCCATAAACTTCTTTATGACATCCGACATTTTGACACTGATAAGCTCGGCAAATTCTTTTACTGTTGAACCTTCCTGGAGTTTCAGATTTTTTTTCCTCGGTGCCACAAGCTGAACCTGAGACTTCCGGTCCTCCATGGAAAATGGCCTTAACCTCCCGCCTTTCTTGATCGTTCTCTGGTCCTGCCATTTCTTGGGTTCTATCTTTCTGATTGTCTGGAAAGCCCTCTGCATGCCTGGTTTCACTTTAAATTTTTCTATTTTTTCTACCTCGATTTCCTTCCTGAACCTCTCAGGGATTCNCAATTCATCTTCTTCCTCCGGNCGNCCCGGTTTTTTCACTTCTGCTGTTCCAGGTTTTTTCTCCTCAGNNGGCAGTTCAGACTCTCNTTGTCCCTCTGGCGCCNGTTCGGCAGGTGGCTTAACAGATTTTTCGGTAACTTTCTCCTGCTCGGGCGAAAGCCCTTTCATTTTCAGTAAGATATCTTCTAATTTCCCGGCTAGGTCAGGCTCGATACTTGATGAATGTATCTTGCCTTCCACCCCAAGTTTTGAAAGCTCGCTCAAAACAGTCTTGGTGGGGACACCTAATTTTTTTGCCAATTCATAAATTCTTATCTTTAGCATGTATTAGCCTTTATATGAAATATTAATGATATTGTTATGTCGGGACAGCATTGTTCCGCCTATTGAAGCCGGCAGGCAGGGTTTCCTACCCCCGCTAAATCAATTACTTGTAACTATAACTGTAACATGTTATCATAATAAACCGTTCTAATGCAATGATTCATGGAGGATAAAGAAAAATGGCAAGTTGTGTTGTGTGTGGAAAACAAAGGGGTATCGGTAATAATGTCAGCCACGCGAATAATAGGACAAAGAAGGTGATTAAGCCAAACCTTCAAAAGATGCGCATACAGACAGAAAGTGGTGTTAAGAAGCTGTCCGTATGCACAAGGTGTCTCCGCTCAAAGGCAGTTAAAAAAGCTGTTTAGTGAAAAGGGCCGATTCTTTACTCGCATCTATTATTAAGGATTTAGGTATTGTAGATGGTGTAAAGTTCGCTGAGATTAAAAGGGATTGGAATGCTCTTTTTGACCAGCCCCTTTCATTTCATATGTCTCCATCCCTGTTGTCGAACAATGAACTGCTCATTTTTGTCGATTCACCTGCCTGGCTCCAGGAATTAAGTTTCTTCAGAGAAGATATACGCAGGAAACTTGAATCGTATGGCGTGAAATCAATACGTTTCAGACTCGGCAGGGTAGCGACAAACACAAAGAAAGGGTTCAGAAACCAGAAGACAGGTGTTAAGCAACTCACAAACGTGGAACACGAGATTGTGAAAGAGATGGTTTCAAGGATTGATGACGAGGGATTGAAGGGGGCTATGAAAACCACGATCGAGAAAGCGATTGCTTCAGGCAAGACAAAAGTCAGTTAAGCTGTTTCTGCCTGCTTTTCATATATCAGTAGCGGTCTTTCTCTCTTTACAATAGTATCTTCTGTTATAAGGCATTCCCTGATCCCTTTTTGCGATGGTATCTCATACATCACATCGAGCATTATTTCTTCAATGATGGACCTCAATCCGCGGGCGCCGGTTTTACGTTGTATGGCATTT
>WSSedA1B3DRAFT_1000635_pt1 | contig 10170 bp, 10 predicted proteins | sample WetSurSiteA1Bulk_FD_9468 | JGI IMG/M metagenome (IMG submission 9468)
TGAGATCCTGAGGGTCGAGAACCTCTGTTCTAACGAGGATTTCGCCGAGGAGTTCATTGGTATGCCTCTGCTCAAGAAGGGCACGCTCAAGGTTTTCCTCAGTAATAAATTCGCCGTCCAGCAGTATCTGTCCGAGAGGACGTTTCATAGTTCTGCACCCTTCATCCTGCAGCTTGCCATATGGAGTATGCATAAAACCTCAACTTAATTTAGCAAATATTCTGCCGGGAATCCAGAAAAAACAGAAAACAGTAAGAAAGTGAAATAGTAAGATAGTGAAATGGTGAAATAGTGAGATAGAAAAACAGTAAAAAAATAAAGTCGTGAAATGGGGGTGAGAGAGATAATTTTGTTTGCCTTTTTTTCTTACTACTTCACTACTAACCATTTCACCATTTCACTTTCTTAAATTCTGTTATAGTTTACCGACTGCTTGATGCCTTCTATCCTGAAGAGGGGATCGCCTTGCAGCAGTTCTTTCAGTTTTTCTGTTGGGATCTGGTTATAAAAAACCGGTTGTATGAACGCAGGGTCATTGTGCCGGTTAATGAGATGGTGACGCAGGGTGCTGTCGCTGCCGACAATTTCTGTAATCCGGAGCGCCTTGTAGAGCCTGATGTAGGTATTCACCCCCACGCTGTCAGGCAGAGGTCTTCGGAGTATGTCGAGGTACTCCAGGATTTCGCTCTCTTTCTCATTGGGGAATCCGGTGAGGAAATCGACCGCCACCTTCAGGCCGGATGATTTTGCACTGAAGAGAAATTTTTCAACATCACTCCAGTACATCGTGCATTTCTTCCAGGAATCTACAGTCAGCGTTATGAGATAGACGCCGGTCTCCTTCATGAGACGAAAAAGTTTCGTGCTGAAGTTTTCGGGTTTCAAATATGCTGCCCATTTCATCTCTATCCCTGCCTTTTTCAGGGCTGTGCAGAAGTCTATGGCATAATCGAGGCTTTCGTTGAATTCGGAATCGCAGAGATGGAAGTGGTCGAACCCTGCATCGACAAATGTCCTTATCTCGCTGATCACGTCAACTGGCTCCTTGAAGGTAACCCTTGAACGGGCTTCAAGGCAGTAGACGCAAGAAGAACTGCATCCCTTGTGTGTCTCAAAACCGATGATGCCTCCGTTCCTGCAATACTGTTCATAGGGCAGGTCGGACAGTCTGCGTCGACAGCGGACAGGAACAGGGTAGCTTCCGTAATAAACTTTTTTCTTCTCCGCCCCGTTTTCGAAATGCTTCAGTATGTCATGGACCGCATGTTCGCCGGGGCCACAGACAGCATAATCGGCGTTCAGGTATTCTGCGATTCCTTCGGGAAAAGCGGCAACGCCTGCCCCTCCGATAAGTACATTCAATCCGTGGACTCTTTTTATGTGATTGATGACTGTTTTTATGTCGTCAAGAAAAAATTCATTCGTATGAAAGAGAACGGTGTCGATATTTCTGACAGTAATCCCGATAATGTCGGGCCTGAATGAATCAATCCCCTTGTCCACGTCTGCAATCACATCTTCAGAGAAACACAGATCAAGGATTGTTGTCTGGTGCCCTCTCTCTTCGAGTGAAGACGCCACGTATTCGAGGCCTATAGGGGGAACCGGCGGCGACTGGAACCTGTTCGGATTGATCAGGAGAATTTTCATGTATGTATCATCCCTGTAGAAAAGAATCTGATAAAGGGAAAGGGATCAATTTCTGAAAGACAGATAAACTAACTATGTTTCGTGCAAAACTTTATCTGACTGGAGTGGTTATACGCAATGCATAATTGAGGCTTTCGCTTCGTCTTCAGCCTCATCGAAGTTACCCGTGATCTGTCTTTCAGAAATTGATCCCTTTCCCTTTATTTTCACCATGTTAATCCTTGCTAGTATGCCAAATCAGCTCCGGTAAATACGATCTCATCCCTGAAGGATTTTATCAGGTATATGGCGCCCCTTACGGAATCATCGAGAATGTCCACCATGGCTGCGTCAAGACCTGCGCCGGCAAGATAGAGGAGCAGGGACGCTTCGATGGTTTTTTTCAAAGGTTTCCGGATACCGAGGGAAATATTTCCGACCCATGCAATGGTATTAACCGGCGGTTCGATGAGGTCGGTCAGCACTTTTATGCATCCGTAAGAGTTTGCCAGGTTTTTCTGTCCCATTCCTCCTACCATATGGACAATTGAAGGGTCTGCGTATAACCGCGAATTCGGAATATCCGCTTCGTTTGCCAGCTCGATCAGCCCTTCAAGTATCTGGAGTTTCGCCTCGATCGAGTTCGGTATGATGCCCCTTGAGGCCCTTATCACCAGCGATGCTTCAGAAGCTGCTACAAGTGACAGGAGCGCGCTATGGTCTTCAGGCTCGGTCTCCGAGAGAAAATTGACGAGGGGAGGCTTTCTGCAGTTCAGGAGACTTGCTTTCAGAGCTTCAACATTCCTTGAATCGAGAGAGAGACGGATATCTGTTTCGGCGCTGATAATTCCGGTTATCCAGGGCAGAGTCTTTTCATCGCCCGCTCCGTCCAGGGAACATTGAATATTCATTATGTCGGCGCCTGCTTTTACGACTTTCTGCACAAGATCGACCATTGTACCTTTGTCCTTCTTTTCCAATGCTTCCATGTAGAACCTGTTTCTGGTGTTCAGGTTGTCAGCAATTGCAATCATAATGCCCTCCTTTCATTGATGATACATGGTTTTGATGATACATGGGATTGATTATTCAATTATAGCATCACCCTGTAGCTGATAGTTCATGGCTCATAGCTGATAGCAAAAAACCATGAACTATGAACCATGAGCTATCAGCCATGAACTATTTGCTATTTTCTTATCCCCATCTCGATAATTTTCCCTTTTATCTCTTTTATCCTGTCCCGTATTTTGGCTGCCCGTTCGAATTCAAGCAGCTTTGCAGCCTCTTTCATCTCTGCCTCGAGTTTTCTCAAAGTCTCATCGTCATATCCGTATTCCGCTGACGGTTCAGCTGCTGCGGGGACTGTCCAGTAATCAGATTCATAAATCGAACTCAGGATATCCTTAATATTCGATTGTACGGTCTCCGGAGTAATCCCCATCTTTCTGTTATACGCTTCCTGTATTTTTCGCCTCCTGGCAGTTTCATCAAGCGCCCTCTGCATCGAGCCAGTCACTCTGTCTGCATAGAGGATTACCTGGCCGTTCACATTCCTGGCAGCCCTGCCTGAGGTCTGGATCAGGGAGCGTTCCGAACGGAGGAAACCTTCTTTATCGGCGTCAAGAATTGCGACGAGAGAGACCTCGGGCAGGTCGAGCCCTTCGCGCAGGAGGTTCACCCCGACCAGAACGTCGAAGTTTCCCAGCCTGAGGTCTCTTAATATTTCGACACGTTCAAGCGTATCGATATCTGAATGGAGATACCGTGCCCTGACATCCAGTCCCGTATAATAATCGGTCAGATCCTCTGCCATCTTTTTGGTGAGGGTTGTAACCAGCACCCGCTCCCTCCTCTCTGCCCGTTTCCTGATCTCTCCAAGCAGATCGTCGACCTGTCCTGATACAGGACGAACGGTCAGGGCCGGGTCAAGAAGCCCCGTCGGGCGGATGATCTGTTCGACGACACAGCCCTGCGACTGCCTGATTTCGTATGGCCCCGGCGTTGCAGAAACATAGATTGCCTGATTGACCCTTTGTTCAAATTCGCCGAATTGGAGGGGACGGTTATCAAGGGCGGACGGCAGTCTGAACCCATAGTTAACTAGTGTCTGCTTCCGTGAACGATCGCCTTCGTACATCCCGCCAACCTGGGGGACAGTGGCATGTGATTCATCAAGGATGATGAGGAAGTCTTCGGGGAAATAATCGAGCAGCGTATACGGCGGCTCACCGGGAACCCTCCCACTCAGATGCCGTGAGTAGTTCTCTATCCCGTGACAGTATCCGAATTCCCTGAGCATTTCGAGGTCGAACCTTGTCCTCTGTTCAATCCTCTGTGCTTCAAGGGGCTTACCCTCCTTTGTAAAGTATTCGACCTGCTCCAGCATCTCCTTTTCGATGTGTACAAGAGCAGGCTCAAGCCTTTCCCGTGGTGTTATCCAGTGGCTGTTCGGGAAGACGGCCGTCTTCTCAAGTCTCCGTATCTTTTGGCCGGTCAGCGGATCGAATTCATGGAGGGCGTCAATGTCATCTCCGAAGAATTCAATCCTGATGCTCTTATCCAGAGAAAAGGAGGGATACACGTCCACACTGTCGCCTCTGACCCTGAAGGTGCCCCGCTTGAAATCGCTGTCAGACCGTACATATTGTATATCAATCAGTCTTTTTAAAAGATCGTCACGTTTTGTCCGCATCCCTTCTTCGATGACGAGGTGCATGTCCATATAGTCCCGGGGAGAACCGATGCCGTAGATGCAGGAAACCGAGGCCACGACAATTGTATCATTCCTTTCAAGGACCGCCCGTGTAGCAGCATGCCTCATCCTGTCTATATCGTCGTTGATGAGGGCGTCTTTTTCGATGTAGGTGTCCGATGTAGGGAGGTAAGCCTCCGGCTGATAATAGTCGTAATAGCTGACAAAGAATTCAACCGCATTCTCCGGGAACAGCTCCCTGAATTCTCCGTACAACTGGGCTGCAAGCGTTTTGTTATGTGCTATTACGAGGGCAGGCTTGTTGATTTGAGCGATAACATTTGCTATGGTGAAGGTCTTGCCGGAGCCGGTTACGCCAAGAAGCACCTGGTGCTTCCTGCCTTTGCCCAGTCCCGATGTAAGTTCTTTCATAGCTCTTGGCTGGTCGCCTTTTGGGGAGAAGGAGGTTGTGAGGTGAAAGGTGTTCATAGTATATATTTAACCATTGCTGTCTAAAATATTCATGCATAAGGGATACAGCTCAATTTCTGAAGAGAGCTAAACTGTCTTTGTTTGTGTGCCTGCCTTTATCTGAGTGTAATGTTTTTGCTCTAATCATACGTGAGGCTTCCGCTTCGTCTTCAGTCCCGAAAGGCTGCAGCCTGTTCGGGATTACCCGTGACCTCTCTTCAGAAATTGAGCTGTATCCCTTTTATTCCCAATAGATTAAACCATTTATTTTGGACGGATATGTTTGTAAACTTGAACTCGCAATAGAAAATTTACAAATACGCTGGTTTATGGAATGAATGGTTCCAACGGACAGCTCTCACATTTCGGTCTTTGCCTTTTGCAATATATTTTCCCAACCTTTACAAAGAGCGCATGGTATTCATTATAGAGAGGTGCATCCCTTTTCAGTGATCTGTGGAAAAGCATCTGAAACTCTGCATATAGCTTTTCGTATTTCATGATGCCATGCCGCGAGAGAACCCTCTTTGTATACGCATCGATAACAAATACCGGCTTTTCAAAAGCATAAAGGAGAATAGAGTCAGCGGTTTCCGGACCGATGCCGTGTATGTTCAGAAGCTGCGACCTCAGTGTGTCCGGGTCGTTTTTCCCCATATTCTTCATGCTGCCGTGATATTCGTTCATGAGAAAACCGATGAAGGCCTTCAGCCTTCCTGCTTTCACGTTGAAATACCCTGCGGGCCTGATCAAGCCCGCGAGTGTTTGCAGCGACATGGTATGGATGGTCTGCGGCGCAAGCGCCTGATGGTTCTTCAGGTTCTGGATCGCCTTCTCAACGTTGCTCCAGTTTGTATTCTGTGTGAGGATGGCCCCGACAGCTATCTCAAAAGGAGTTTCACCGGGCCACCAGTGCTGGGGGCCGAAGAAATCATAGAGACTCCTGTAGATATCAGATAGTAGCCGCATTCCTAATAGTAGCATGACTTGTTTAGAAAGAGCTAAATTGCCTATAATATCAATCTGAATCCTTTCACTATCTGGAGGAATTATGCTGATCAAAGGCAGGACATGGCGGTTCGGGAATGACGTCGATACCGATGCGATTATCCCCGCACGGTATCTCAACACATCGGATCCCGGTGAGCTGGCAAAACATGTGATGGAGGATGCGGACAGGGAATTCGTTAAGAAAGTGAAACCGGGGGATATTCTTGTCGCAGGCAAGAATTTTGGATGCGGCTCTTCAAGAGAACATGCCCCGATTGCGATCAAGGCAGCCGGGATACAGGCGGTCGTCGCAAAAAGTTTTGCGAGGATATTCTACCGGAATGCTTTCAATATCGGGCTTCCGATCTTCGAGTCGCCTGAAGCTTCGGAAAAGATCAGAGAGGGTGACGAGATCGAGATTGATGCAGATCAGGGGATCATCAGGAACAGGACAAAAGACGAGGCGTATCATGCAAACCCAATCCCGGTTTTTATGCAGGAACTAATTGCTGCAGGGGGATTGGTAGAATGGACAAAGAGAAAATTAAAAGTTCAAAGTTGAAAGTTCAAGGTTAAGGATATAGGAGAAGAATTCATGAAATCTTATAACATAGCGCTCATCCCCGGCGACGGGACAGGGCCCGAAGTTATCCATGAGGGGCTGAAAGTTCTCGAAGCAGTATCCGGAAGATTTGGGATCGGATTGAATTTTGAGCACTACGATTTTGGAGGCGGGCGGTACCTGCGAACAGGGGAAACCCTGCCGGATGGCGCGCTCGAAGAACTGAAAAAATTTGATGCTATTTATCTCGGTGCGATCGGACACCCCGATGTCAAACCGGGGATCCTCGAAAGAGGAATACTCCTGCGGCTACGGTTTGAACTCGACCAGTACATAAACCTGAGGCCGGTCAAACTGTATCCGGGGGTAGATTGCCCGATTAAAGGAAAAAAGCCTGAAGATATCGATTTCGTCGTCGTCCGTGAGAATACGGAAGGACTCTATGCAGGCGCTGGAGGCGTACTGAAAAAAGGGACACCCGACGAAGTTGCGACACAGGAATCAATCAACACGCGGAAAGGTGTAGAACGCTGTGTTCGGTTCGCTTTCGAATATTGCAAAAAAAGAAATAAGGCAAAGAAACTTACACTCTGCGGAAAAACGAATGTGCTCACCTATGCTTTTGATCTCTGGGAAAGGACATTCCGTGAAGTAGCGAAGGAATATCCGGACATTACTACTGACTACGCTCATGTAGATGCTGTGACCATGTGGTTTGTGAAGAACCCTGAATGGTTTGATGTGATCGTTACGGATAATATGTTCGGCGATATCATTACCGATCTCGGCGCAATGATCCAGGGAGGCATGGGTATCGCTGCAGGCGGCAACATAAATCCTGAGGGTGTCTCCATGTTTGAGCCAATAGGCGGGTCGGCGCCGAAGTATACCGGAAAGAATGTTGTAAACCCCCTTGCTGCAATATGCGCCGGGGGGATGATGCTCGAACAGCTTGGAGAAGATAAGGCTGCCCGGCTTCTGGAGAAGGCTGCGATGGAAGCAACCGGCAAACACCTCAAGAGCCTCGCTGCCGGGAAAATGGGATACTCCACATCCGAGGTGGGAGACCTTGTCGTCAGACTGGTGACCGAGCTCGACCCTGATTGACAAAAAGCAGTACAATCTGATAGAAAAAACATTCACTTATGCCTACTCCCGGGTAGCTCAGTCGGCAGAGTCCCGAAGGCATTCGGGATTAACCACCCTGAACCATCAAGGCAATCCTCCGAGTTACTAATGCGGTCATAAGTATGAAGACATTGATTATAAATCCCTCCTCACCTCCTCTACGAGTCGCAGACCTTTGCCAAAGGGAGGGAAAGTCCCCCTTTTGGCAAAGAGGGGCAAGGTCTACGACTCGTAGAGGGAGATTTTTCAATTATGATACCTTACTTATGCACTTCTTAGTAATTGACAAAGGAACGCAATATTTGATATAAAAAAAGACCATTCCCGGGTAGCTCAGTCGGCAGAGCAGGTGGCTGTTAACCACCCTGTCGGGGGTTCGAATCCCTCCCCGGGAGCCAATAAAATTTTCCTCTTGTCATACTTTGTTTACATACTACAAAGTGAGTCAACCTCTAAGTACTATATAGGCCATACGGATAATCTTGCTCGTCGAATCTCTCAACATAACGATGCTGACTATCAGGGGTCGAAGCATACAAAACGGAATAAGGGTCCATGGAGGAGTATTTATACTGAGAGCTTTGATGCAAGGTCTGAGGCAGTGGTAAGGGAGAAGGAAATCAAAAGAAAAAAGAGCAGAAAGTATATTGAGTATCTGCTCAGTCGGCAGGGTCCCGAAGGCATTCGGGATTAACCACCCTGTCCCGACGGATGTCGGGAATCCCTCCCCGGGAGCCAATGCTCCTCTCAGCAAAACTTTTTAAATAAATTTCGTCTGGTGAAGCTTTTTTTTATTCTTCCTTCCTTTTAGGTAAAGAGCCATATATTAATATATATTCCTTCCATGTCTTGAAGTTCGGCTGGCTTGCAAACTGCGACTACTTAACCACAGTTTCGAGAAGTTGAAATAGTCGAGGATTATCAGTAAATATACTCAACTGACAAAATCAGAGATACATTTCACGCTTCTGACGTTTTGATTTGTCAGCGTCAAAAATAAGAGGAATAGATATTTTGAGAAAAAATATATGGATCGAAGAATGGTTCAGATAAAACAGATCAGAAGAACGTTACAATACGATCAAAGGACTTTCTCAATCGATCTGATACGGTAAGGAGCATTCCTTTCAGGAGTTTGGCCCCCAATACAGGATTTGTGGCGATCAGTTTATCCAGGTTTTCCTGAGTAATAATCGCGAGGGAGACATCTTCAAGTGCTACTGCTGTAACTTTCCTGAGACTGTCATCAAGAATGCATAATGCTCCCTTGCTGTATATGCCCATAATCACATTCATGCCCCCGAACTCCGCCTCTTTTTTTATTTCAACCCCGCCTGAAACAATAAATGCTATATAATCGAAAGGGTCCTCTTCTTTCCACAGTGTCTCACCTGCCGGTATATTCTTGCTTTCAAAAAAAGCGGACAGATTCTTGAGATCTTCATCACTCAGAAATTTGAATACGCTCTTTTCCCCTCTCATAGAAGTATAAAGGTCTTCAAATACGCCATTCATATTAAACCCACTCTCCGTCTTTCCATTTCTTCTTGTATTTTTCAAACATGATAAAAGCGAACCATAGTTTTTCCATACTATCAAAATTATCAAAGTATGATGCATTGTCACCCATCAAAACGTTACTAAATGCTATGGCTAAATCCCAGGGCGTTGCATATTGTTCGATTACTATGTCCTGCAGCTGGTCTTGTCTTGGAAGCCAGACAGCCTTTATTGTTTTTAAGTAAGACACCTTCTTCTCAAGATCACTTGCAATTGTCTGACATGGTGAAGTCAGGCCTAATGACATCGAGACGAAAAAGTCTCCAAACTCAGGTTTCCACTGCTTTTGTATCACTTTTGCACTTTCACACATTTTAATATAGTGAGATGACTTATCCATAAAACCTCCGGATTATTAAATCAGTTCCATGCGAATTCTGCGGCCTGCGTGCATCCCTTCGAACCCATGTGCCCGATTAAGCCTCCCGCAAGCGCTCCTGCGAACCCTCCCAGTATTGCGATAATGGAAATAATTTTCCGATACATGTCTTATCCTCCTGTTAAATATTTAATGTAACGTTTCTTTGTGGCCACTCTACCTGTCATCCCTGTAAATTTTAAATAGATTCCTTCACTTTTTTCCGGCTTCTTCAATTTTATCACCTGCTTTCTCAGCCAACTCTTTTATCTTTTCCCCGGCTTTTTCTACAGTTTTAACTTGTCCACCGTCAAAGATGGTTATTCAAGCCCGGCTTCAAGAGCTCCCTGCAGTGGTTGCTGTGTCAGTGAGTACCCGCGAAAAGGTGTTTCTCAAAGACCTTGCGGAAATGAAACCCGTAGATCGAGAGGGTAACGGCCTGAGGAAGAAGGCGTGGACGGCTGATTGCGGTCCAGAGCAGGGTAATGTCACAAAACTCGCAGTTGAAGGGGCAGCCCCGGGAATACTGGATATTGATTGATGCATAGTGCTTCATATTGATAATCCCCCAGAGCGGAATGGGTGTCTTCCCTATGTCTGCCCACTGATCGGTGGAATAGAAATAGCCTGCATTACCTTNCTCGAAATACTCCAGGAAGCGGGGCAGGGTGATTTCGGCTTCGTTCAGCACCAGATGGTCTACTTCCCCGAACGATTCATATTCGGTCGTGAAAAGAGGACCGCCGGCTACAATCCTGACACCGGCGGTTTTGCATC
>WSSedA1B3DRAFT_1000638_pt1 | contig 10152 bp, 8 predicted proteins | sample WetSurSiteA1Bulk_FD_9468 | JGI IMG/M metagenome (IMG submission 9468)
AGTAGCGGGGAACCTGGTAAGGGCTGTCTGATGACCTACGATATGATCGCCACCATCGACGCAGAATGGCTTAACCGCAATGCCACCAAGGTGTTCGACCAGGCCGCCGCTCAGGCAGGCCAGGAGTTCCATCGCGGTCTGGAGTCGTTTATTGGCATGCTGGATGAGGTTGGCGTGCCAAATCTGGAAAAACGAGAGTTATTCCGTTGTGTCTTCGATGGTCGTTACAAGCTGGTCCGTTACTTCGGGCTGGGTCATTACAACCTGCCCCTCTCGGTTATGGAGCTACAGGCCGATAATGATATCGCTCTCTACGATCTGTTACTGGATCCTGAGGAAATGGACAATCTGGCTAATCCCAAAAACCCCGGCTACGATGAAGCATTGCTTGAAGTGATGAACAATAAGCTGAATGCCCTCATCGAGGCTGAGATCGGGGAGGACAAAGCCCTATTTACCCCCAGCCCGTAAACCCACGGAGGAATGACAAGCAAAGCCTGACGTAATTTTGCCTCAGGATGCGGAGGATTGGACTTCGCAACGGCACACAGCCGTCACCATGTTAAAAGCTACCAACAGGAAGAAGGGGGCAACGATCATCACTGCGTTAGAGTTCTGATTACTTATCTGCACGATCCAACCGTTGACGCTGGGTAGCAGATATCCTCGACTAAAAATTGGCTGACCAGCCGATGAAACATGCTCATTCTAAGGAACATTGGGAATAACACCTGCGATGAGATCAGGAGCTGGTCATCCAAGACATGAATAATAGGTTGCAAGAAAAAAGTCTTTCTCAGGCGTTGGGAGGTACCGACACAAAGTGCATTGAATGTTGATGGATTCCCCATGCGAATCATCAGTGATCCAATGCCCTCATGATGTCAATCAAAAAAGCGTCTCGGATCAATGCCATTACCCAAGTTATCCAATATATGAATAGTGGGATGACAGAGGTTGAGGCAAATAATTCTGTGGGTATGCCATATAGACCGTTCACGTCCGCCTGGTAATCGGTCACTCAATGAGACTAGAAGAGAAAAATCCCATGAATACTGATGTGGAAGACACACGCGCCTTAATGCTTCAATTACTCGATGAAACACAACAAAAGACACGGTTAGCACTCTCTGGCATCGATCCAGAAAGGGTAGTTTTTAACGACAAGCCAATATGGCGGGTTCNGGATGTCGTAGGACATATTGGTGTGTGGAATGGCGAGGCGGCNCATTCGCTCCGCGCCCATGCAGACGGCNGNGANTATCACTGCATAGAATCAGAGATGCAATATGATGAATATAATGCTTCTGCCGTCNAAGAGCGACNTGCCTGGAATATCGATCAGGTGTGGGCTGAGTATGAGGCATCCTACAACCAACTTAAATTACTGGTGGAGACCATGCCGGATCAGAAATGGAATACTGATATGCTGTATCCTTGGAATGAGAGAGGAACTAGCAGAAAATTCATTGAAATCATGATGAAGCATGAGGTTGAACACCGAGAGATCATGTCTGGGGGTTAACACTTTCTTGAGGGGAAAACGGTTCAAACACTGATGCAGGTGCGCGGGCGCCTGCTCCCTACCCAGGTGCCCAGGCGGTGACCTGTGGGGTCTTTAGCACATGGGGAAACTATTCAATTGTTGATACCCATATGTTCGCAAATGATTTTCTTGTTCCCTTATCCCGGGTAAGTTGAAAATCAGTATGNGAGTAGATGTTTTATAAGTTTCAATCCAGGGGGGAAAAGTTATTGCACTCATAATAGAATCTACTATACTGAGATTAGGTTCTATTGCGTAGGCAATAACAGAAGCAAAGTAGTATGGAGGTGTTTCTCTATGCACATAGGACAAGGTAACGACCGCCTGACTCTTCGATATTATTCTGAGGTATGGATCATACTATTTGTCCTAGTATTAATTACTTTGGGAGTTTTATTAACTATCTATATTGGCATTTATAGGCAATGTAACATTAACTACGACCTGATATGTAATATATTATCTGCCATGATAGGTTTGGGTTTGATCATTCTCTGTATTATCATAATTATTATTTTACGCCCAGCCATTTATATCATTGACCATACAGCAGGTGAGCTTACGATATTTCATCGGCGACTCTTTGGAAAACAGGTTGAGCGATATCCGATATCATATATCAATGCAGTAGAGTTATATACTTTCATCTCTCCAACGGCTGCAACTCAAGATTCCAGCTGGCCTTACTACCTAGTAATTTTGTTGATGCATGGCAAAGGTACTAACGGTCGTCTAAAAGCAAAACAACTGATCATATCAGGGACATTAGGTAAAAAAAGGTCTCAGGCTAGGGCGGATATGGTAGCATCTTTTCTAAATCTTGTCGTTCATGAGAAAACAACAGGTGCGTAGCTTTGCTATGATTATTGGGAATTATCATTGGTTCTGCGATTATTAGTGGAACATCTTTATACGATATAACGCATAGAAGCCTACCCCCGGCCCCCTGGTGCCCGGGTGATGCCCGATAGGGTCATCGACTCTCGGGGAAGATATTCAATTGTTGGTATCCCCCTTATGTTCACTTTTGGATTTCTCACCCCCTCTATATAACTAGCAGTCAAACGAGCAGGGGAGAAATAGGTGAATACTTTTTACATGCGAAAAATCGTATTTGATCTAGATAACTTTTTGGATAATAGGTTCATGTAACAAGTACAACGCTGATAATAGAAAGAGGAAGGGTACGGTAGGTGGAACTGCAAGGGAATATATAGATGGATTGGTGAACAAGCAAATATGCCGTTTATGTTACCCATTTACGCCTACCTTACATAGTATTTGCGGTATAACGTAATGCCTTATAATCAATACTTAGTTTCATTCCACTGTTTCCTTGCCTGATAATTATTAGGCAAAGCCCGATCAAAGTACGGCCATACCATAGTTACCCGCGATTTTTCCTCGGAGGTAATCATGAATATGACACACCAACAATTGGATAATGTTATTAGCATGTTCAAAACCCCAGCTATGGCGGACGAGTTCTTGCACTTGTATGACCAGCTGGTCTCTAGGTGGCCTCAGAATGTCATTTCGCGAGATATTCAGACCAGTTTTGGCGCCACTCACGTTAACTCCGTTGGACCCGATGGAACCACACCGTTGGTTCTTCTCCCCGGCTTTGGTACAAATTCCACGATGTGGTTCGCAAACATAATGGCTCTGTCGAAGCACTATAGAGTCTTTGCTGTCGATACTATCGGGCAACCGGGGCGTAGCGTCACACGAACTGCTCTTTCTCCTACTACAACCTCAGTCTGGCTGGCGGAGGTTCTTGACGGACTGTCTATCGAGCAAGCGAATGTTGCTGGATTCTCTTTAGGCGGCTGGATAGCTCTAGATTTCGCTATCAAACATCCCGAGCGAACTAAGAAGGTTGCTCTCGTAGATCCCGCGGCTTCCATAGAACCCATGCCTTTTAGTTTCTTCTTGCATAGTTTATTTCCAATGATGATTCACCCAACAAGAAAAGGCCTACAGCGTTACTTCAGGTGGCTGACACGCGGGAATAAAGGAATGAACACAGAATGGGGTCAATCTATGGTTTTGGGGATTCTGAACTGGAAGCCGCAGCCGCCAATTAGGGTGTCACCATTCAATGATGAACAGCTACGAGCTTGCCAAGCACCCACCCTTCTCTTTGTTGCTGAGAAAAGCGTGCTTTACGAACCAGCAACAGCTATCAAACGAGCGACTCAACTGATCCCAAATCTCACTGCGGAGATTGTACCGGATGCTTCACACGGCCTTGTCTACGAGCAGGCAGACCTGATCAATAACAGGCTTGTGTCGTTTTTCCAGGAATAAACCTAATAGCTGCTCTGGCTGATGATGGGAATTCATGGTGGGAATCGTTAGGTATTCAATGCCCTCGTGAAGTCCATCACTAAAGCCTCTCGAATAAATGCTGTGACCCAGGTCATCCAGTATATAGATGCAAGCATTATAATGGCTGGGGCGGTATAGAATAGGGATGCCTATTTAGAGTGAGCAAAATCCTCCATCCGTGGAGGAACCTACTCACACACAGCATTCGTATTTGCTATATTCGGGTTTCTATTCTATTGGTATGTTATTCTCAGCATGGCGGTATTCTTGTATCATGGGAGGTAGAAAATAAGACACATGTTGGTCTACGAGGAGATTGTCTAACATCGCCTCAAACAGACAGCGACTCGGCTGCTTGACACAGGATGGGTTTACTAGGTATTTTGCAATGTGGGAAGAGTCTCGCCAGCTCTGCAACTGCTGATGAGCCAAACCAAAAGGTCCATTTATGATCGAATACAAGGAAGATGTCATTTTAACGTGAAATGAAAATTATTTTCGACTTGAACTCAAACCTGCGCCTGATTCCAAATCAAATTACTGCGGTTCGTTTCTTTGCAGTCCCGGTGATTTGGGTATGTGCATTTCATGGTCAATTAATATGGGTTGGCATTGGATTGATGATTAGCCTCATTTCAGATCTACTTGATGGTGCAGTGGCACGTAAACTCAATCAAACCTCGGAATTCGGAAGCAAATTTGATTCCCTCGCTGATCAATTCCTTCAGCTCTCGTCTTTAATCTGGGTCCTCATGCTAATGCCGGAGATATTTTCCGAAAATTTATTCATTTCACTCCTTGCGATAATCATATACATAACATCCTTGTTGGTCGGTTTAATGAAGTTCAAACGAGTCGCTGATTTGCACCTATACCTTTCAAAATTCGGAGGATTATTTCTTTATATCTTCTTGATTCATGCATTTATCTTTGGAAAGTACAGTCTTTTTCTATTTATAATAGCCGGGGTTCTATTTATCCTTTCTTCCACTGAAACTCTTATCCTGCAATTAACTTTGCCGAGAGTTGATTCAAATATTGGATCTATCTTATTCCGATATATCGAGGATGATCATCCGATACGATATTGGTTATCGCGACTTCCATAATTTTGATTAAGTATGCCTAAAAGTGTATATAGCTGGCCAGTTTGCTGGCTGTGGATTACCGAGCTTGCTGGGCTTACCATCCGATCAATTTACTTTGAGTGTTCTACTGAACCACCTAACTTCTTATATGCTTCTCGTCAGGTTTCGGGATACGATCAAGTAAATTTACATTCACATTTCATCCAATTCCCTCATGAAGCCCATCACCAAAGCCTCTCGCACATGCGAGAAGGGGTACTGAACAATAGTTTCTACAATCGTGTGTGTTGAGTTGGCCTGATTGTGTGTATACATGGTTTAGCCTCCTGACTAAACGTCTAAATATGGGGGCAAAACCATCTTTTCCCGATTTTATGTACTATATATGGGGGTTGCTGCTTCCGGGCAGGCTACGATATGCAGCACCGACGACTCAAAATCGTGGTCCGTAAGGAATAAGGGTTCGATTCCCTCCTTCGGCACCATGGGAAAAACCACTTGAGCGATGATTTTATCAAGTGGTTTTTTTAATTGAATTATGGATCAAATCAAATCAATTCCTGCTAGGCGGCTTTTGTAAAAACATTGAACTTAGGCGGATTTTCCAGGTGCTTTTTCACCGCGCATAACTCAGCTGAGCGGATTAAGGAAGGCAAATACTTCTCCGGGAAATCAGGTGGGGTTTAATTTCCAGGTCTACATTCTCAATCATCCCGGTTTGAGGGTTTCGATGGGAGCGTTGGATGATGCTCATCCCTTCCGTGGGCAGGTTACGCTGCCGGCAAAAACCAAGCACATAAATCCCCGCACAGGTGGCAATTGACGCCATAAATAAGGAAAATGGCGTGGGTGCTGAACCATCTTTACCACTTCTATCAGGCTGGTCAGTCATGACGGTATACGGTCCAAAATGAGCGTCCACGCGATCGCCACCCGGAAAATCAATCATCATTTCCATGAATATTCTCTCCTATAATTTTTTTTACACATCGGTATTGGTTTAGATGCAAAATTTTGATTAAAGTTACGTTTCTAAAATTCCTGTGCACAGGATATATATTTACGGTGCAACAACCATGGGAGGAGCGGTTTCCTGCCTCTCACTTTTTCGCAGCCAAAAGAACCAATACATGATTACTGCGAAAGTGTATAGGATAATGGTACACAAAAAAGGTGGCCCAAATCCATAGCGTACCTGAAGCATCCCGCTGATTGACGGGCTGATCGCCCAACCAAAGTTCCACGCCATACTCGTCAGACTGGCAACCATTGCCCTGGACGATGAATCTACCTGCTCCATGACAAAAGTCTGGTATACCGGACTGCTCATATTCATTAACGCGACCCTAATATAATAAGCTATAGCGCTGATCCAAAATAGTGGGGCGAACCCCAGAAGAATCAGGAATGGGATAGAGAGTCCCTGTGTGATAACCACAATGCGTATCTTGCCATAGCGCTCTGCCAGTGGAGGGGCTGCCAACAAACCCAATCCCATAGCCAGGGATCCCCAGGCAAACAAAACCCCGATTACCTGGTCTGATTGGTTATATTGAACGCGGAAAAACACATTCATAAATGGCATGATCAACCCCGCCCCAATCGAAGTGATAAGCAAGGGTAGAATGAGCTTGGTCAATTTCATCGGGTTTTTCGTGGCAAAAGAAATGGGTGCAAAGACGGTTTTTTCTGCGTGTGCGATGCGGGGTACCTGGATCAGGAGCAGTGGAATAATGCCTACGGCCAATCCTATTGATACAAGCATGAGTGAACCGGCGTATGCCTGACTGCTGACCGGATCGACAGTGAGACGGCTCGCAACCCAGGTCGGCAGGTAGCCTCCGATCCAACTGCCCACGGAAGCAGACACCATCTGTAATCCAGAGGTGATGCTGAATAAATAAGTCCGTTCGTGCTCGCTGCTGTTTTCCATTAAAAACGGGCTCATCGTCACACCAGCCAGGCTTTGTGCGATACCCGAGAGCATATTCATGGCATAAAGGATGACGGTTGTTGGCCAGATGACCAGCAAACCAACTGAGACGCTGATAACTACCGCTGATAAGAGCAAGGCTGATTTGCGACCCAGCAAATCGGCCAGGTAGCCCATGGGTAGGGCAAAGATCAAGGCAGTGAGGCTGCTGACGGTGACCAGGTTTCCCAATACTTTCTCGTCATAACCCAGGCTGAGAATATAAAAATTGAATAACAGCCGGAAGATACCCATAGCTATGCCGGTGATAATGGCATAGATTAAATACAGGCGCGCGTTTGGACGGAAAGCCGCCAGGTGATCCCCGTAGTCCATAATGTTTCGCCTGATACTCGTAATCATGGATTAATCCCGACAATTATTCATATAAATCTATTCATTGTCAATGACAATAATTACCCTTGCAAGTGTTATTTAAGATACAATAAAAATCCATAAATCTTACCTTTGCTTGCCTGCTTCTCAATAAATTGTGGATAACTCGGGAAATTCTGTGGATAAACCATCCAAAATGTGGAAAACTCCCTTAATTTTGTGTGTTTTTTATGGAAAATTATTTAGTCTGTGTGTACAAAAGATGGTAATTTCCCCAATATCAAAGCTTTTACAAAGACTTGAATGGACCAATGAGACATATCCACAAGATACATATCAGGGGTGTGAATAAAATTTTATGTCAAGATATCCCATATATACTGAAAATACCTCCCTTACCACCACCTGTAGGACAATTTTCACTCACGATACAAGTTCTCCACATATCCACATACACTACTACGACTACTATTAATACATATAAAATATTTATATTGTGTATATAAATGTTCTTACATCTCCACTGAAAACGATGGATTTGAGAGATGGATGGATCATCAATAGCTATTTTGTTGACAATTACTTCTTTTCCACCAATGGAAGAAAGAAGTGCTGAGACATTTGCAGGCAACTTCCAAAAAAGTCAATCGTTCTTTCCAAAACAGCTGAGCGGCCAGACAAGCTCTCAATGGTTTCTAATGGGTATCCCAGGAAGACAGTGTTGAAGCTGGCTCCAGCATAACTCACAGCCGCATTGCCCTGGTTGCCGTAAAAGGCTAGCTGTGCCTGTCCATCAGGAGAAACCCGATCCGAGTAATTGGTGAATGGGTATGAAAGTGTATATGGACCCAAACCGCTATATACATTCTGTCCGGTTACGTTTGTCTGACGGACATCGTTGGTAAAAGACCCGATGTGCAGGTAATTCTCGCCAAAGGAGGTTAGACCGGCATTATATAAATAATCCTGGCTGGAGAGAAAGAAATTTCCGCCTGAATCCAGATAAGATTCCACTGAAGCTTCATTTTGGCTGGTGAAAGTAGAAGCATAGGGATAGCCAGTGAACCACATTACCTGCTGATAGCCTTCCAAATTGGTCATGTTCAGGGTTACCTTGCGTGATCACATCCCAGATGCTATACCCAACACCGAGGGCATCCAATGCAGCGGTATATGCGTTACGCACATCCGGACCATCCTGGTCATCATCCACCAGCAGGATACAGGGGAGTGGTCCAAGAATAAAGTTTTGAGTCTGGTTAGCATCGAGGACGAGGGGGCGCACTTGAGGCTGGTGATTGGAAGAATGTACCTGCATCGTGTACTCACCTTGAGGTAACACTGCAAAATAATAACCGGAACTGGAATCTGTATATGCAGTCACGGGAGAGCCTTCAANGGTGATATCTGCCAGCAGAGGTGAAGCAGTTCCACTCTCGGTGACTGTGCCTGAAACAATATAAAATGGTGCAGTGAACATCGAGAAGTCCAGGGTGGTGGCAGGATCCGTGGTGATTTCCACCCCATCGATCGTGGTGGGAAGGTAACCATAAGCGGAGGCGGTGACGGTGTAAGTATCTGCCATCAGGATGCGTGTATAGTAGCCACTGGCGTCCGTGATGGCAGGGTAGGAACGACCCCGGCTATCTTCAGCCGAGACTGTGGCACCTTCGATGGGTTCACCAACAGAAGATGAAGTCACATGTCCATCCAGGGTGCCTACTCCGCTGGGGATAAGACAGTCACTCTTGTGAGCAAAGGTAGCTAGCGAAGCTTTGACAAAATTGGTGAAGTATGACAGATCGGTATGGGCAGGGGTATCTGCAGAACCGTGGTAGTAAGGGTTAAAATCGCTCATGTCTTCGATGGCAAGGATCGAATTATAGCCAAATTTCCAAAAAGAGGCATGGTCACTGCCGGTTACGCCTGTAACTAACCCTGGTAATAGATTGAGGTCATAAGCACTGACAACGTCAGAAAAGAGTTGGGCAAAGGTAAAAGTTTCGGGAACATTGTTGCTATAGTATAGGTCAATGGCTGGAGCGGAGTCGGGTGTATTCCAGGCGATCATATCCAGGTTCAAATAGCCATCGATATTCTCCCTATTATTGAATGACCGTTGGGCATAGGCATAACTTCCATCAAGCCCCTGCTCCTCTCCCGTCCAAAAGGCAAAACGAAGGGTGCAACCCCATTGATATTGAGATAGGATATCTGCGGCAAGCAGGGTCGCCACAGAGCCACTGGCATTATCGTCCGCACCAGGTGTGCCTTGAACATCATCAATGTGAGCACCGATGATGAATACATCGTCCGGATTGATCAGCCCGGTAATCTCTCCGATCACATTCGGATAGGTCGCCCCACCCCATGTGTGATATTCGACATCCAGTCCCAGATTCTCCAGGTGTTGACCCACATAGTTGGTAGTTTTCTGGATAGGTAAGCCACTATAGGTGTAGCGTGAAGGAATGGTATACCAGGCTCCATCCACCCAGACTGGCAATTCACCCGCAAGCTGACGATCATACGTGCTTACCTGATCCGAGTTGACCTGGTCAATCATCGCTTGAATGATGGGATCGGGAGCGACTGCCTCTGGAAGGACCTGCTCAGCCTGAACAGCAGGAATTGGCTTTGGGGAAAGGGTGATCCTCATCAGTTCAGTACCCGCCCGGGTGAGAGCATCAACCTGTGCCGGGTTCATGCGGAGCAGGACACCATTGGTAGTCTCAAGCAGTACCCTACCATATAGGACAAAATCAGGAGCAGGGCGGCTGGATCTTGTTTCAGCCAGGTAGTAAGTGCCAGATCGCAAGTCAGGATCGACAACCTGAAAGTTCAAGCCCGCATCACGCAGCTTTTGCTGGTCAGACTGG
>WSSedA1B3DRAFT_1000640_pt1 | contig 10148 bp, 10 predicted proteins | sample WetSurSiteA1Bulk_FD_9468 | JGI IMG/M metagenome (IMG submission 9468)
ACAGACACCGGAGTTCATGCCCTTGGTCAAGTTGCAAATTTTCATACTCAAAGTCAAAAGGGACTTTCCGAAATAGAGGACTATCTTCATAAATACTTTCCAGATGATATTAATCTCCTAGACATCCAGGAAATGCCTGAACGTTTCCATTCAAGGCTAAATTCAAAAGGAAAAAAGTACTTATATCGGATTTGGAACCATCCTTTTAAAAATAATATTTTCAACAGGGGCTATTATTTTCACATAAAAAAACCTTTGAATATTGAAAAAATGAAACAGGCTGCGGATTTGTTTGTTGGAACCAAAGACTTTCGGAGTTTTACGGCCTTGAAGTCCAAGAACAAATCGACCGTTAGGACACTCTCAAATATTGAAATTCTAAAAAAAGAAAGTGAAATCACTATCAATTTCTCTGGAGATGGTTTTCTTCATAGAATGGTCAGAGTGATTACCGGGACGATTATTCAAGTTGGTTTAGGAGAGCTTTCTGTTTCAGAAATTGAAGAAATGATTGAAAAGGAAAAACGCTCAGCGGCCGGCTTTACAGCTCCTCCTCATGCCTTGTTTCTGGTTAAGGTCATTTATTGAACCTGAAAACAGTCTGTTTTTTTTAGTTTTATTTTTGTAATTAGCAGTTTTATAATGCGCAATCAAATATCGAACTGGTTATGTTAATGTTATGCTTTATTTCTTTTGTTAATCATCAATATTTCAGTCCAATCGGATTATTGCCTTGTAGGTGCAGGAAATAAAAAGGCTGTGCATAGTATGGGGTGAAGGTCGCAAAGGGGGATATGAGGGCTAAAAAATAATAGCTCCTTTCTGTTATAAACGCCTCGGAACCCTTATATAATTGTGCGTAGTACTATTGAAAACAGTGACAGGAAAAGAATAATCTGGATATGTATAAAAAAGAATGTTGGATTTAAAAAGGAAACTTATGCGAATAATAAAATTAGTTGCCATTATCACCTTCTTGATTATCTCCAATTTAGCATTGGCAGCAAATAAAGAGCCAATAGGAGAGCCAGGAGGGGGAGGAATCGTTTACGGAAGTGAAATCGGCATAAGTGTATCGGCTCCTGCCGGTTGGATTTTTGATAGTAAAAGCGGCTTAAGCCAGGGACTTAATGCGGTTATGTATCCTGAAGGTTCATCTTGGACTCATTCCAGTCAAATGATGTATGTGAACATAGAGAAGATGGAGCCTGGCGGAACGCTGGAAAAATTTATTCAGGCGGATATCGAGAGGTTTGTCAAAACCTCACCTGATTTAAAAGTCGAAAAGTTAAAGACTCTAACAATACAAGGTGATTTGAAGGCTGAAGTGCGGCAATTTACGCGTGACAAATGGGGAAATTATGAACTTATCGCATACGTGCAAAAAGGTTCCAACGTTGCAATATATGTTCTTTCAAGTAAAAACCAGGATGGCTATTCAAAAAGCATCGATGCATTCAAAGGGATGGTAACAAACAGTTTTATAGTTAACATGATATTTGAGAAATAACTATTCAACAATGCGCTGGTACGGTCAAGTCACACAGTTCCCATTCTATATAACACATTTTTTGTCTGCAACATATCTTCCTACTACTCCCCTTTTGATCCTGATATAATTATGTTGAGTATAACGAGAATTGATGAATTTGATAGAAAGTTATGGAGCATTAATAAGCGTGAACTTCCTATTTGTTAAGCAGTGGAGAGACAATGACCAACCCTGAAAGAACAATTATGGCAAATAAGGTTCTTGACATCTTGCACCCAGCCGCACCATTGCTGCAGGGGACTCTTAACGCAACAGTGCCCCTCTCTGCTCTGATTGCCGTTGTGCGCTCTACTCTTGCAGAGAAACAGTTTTTCCCTCCCGATTTGAGGCCTGAAGGTCTTGGGGATGGTGCCATAATTGAACAGCGCGGCAAGCATCTTTTTTTAGTGCACGAACGGTCTGAGGTTGGGCAACTGAAGTACTCCGAAGTTTCATCTCGTTCCTATCTTTTTTTGCGAAGTGCGGTCCTGCGTTACCTCAGGCACTACAGTTCACTTTTGCGAATCAAAGGGGTCTGCATCGGAAGATGGTCATGAGGCAAACAGTCTCAACAACTGAAGCACGCACTCGTTAAAATTTTGATAAATATAAAGAATCCATTCAGGAATCCACATCTTTAACTGCCATTCAGTTTATAATTTAATGAGGTAAAGGATGGTAGAGAAGAAAAATTAATGTCTGAAATTACAAAACGCCTGTCTTTTCTTGATAGATTTCTCACGCTATGGATATTTATTGCAATGGCGTTCGGGGTCGGTATTGGTTATATATACCCCCAAGTGAAAGACTTCATTAATCTTTTTCAAGTTGATACAACAAATATTCCTATAGCGATAGGTCTTATCCTCATGATGTACCCGCCTCTTGCCAAAGTAAAATATGAGGAACTTGGAGAAGTTTTCAGAAACAAGAGGGTACTTGGTCTTTCCCTAATTCAAAATTGGGTCGTAGGGCCCGTTCTGATGTTCATTTTTGCTGTTATGTTCTTGCAGGGATATCCCGAATACATGATTGGCTTGATTTTAATTGGGCTTGCCCGCTGCATAGCTATGGTTATTGTTTGGAATGACCTTGCGTGTGGAGACAGGGAGTATGCAGCAGGACTGGTGGCATTCAACTCGCTTTTTCAAGTATTCTTCTTTTCAGTTTATGCATATATATTCATAACTGTCCTTCTACCATTGTTAGGCTTGAAAGGTGCAGTGGTAAATATCACTATGGGGCAGATAGCAAAGAGTGTTTTCATATATCTGGGTATTCCATTTATTGCAGGGATAATAACCCGTTTCAGTCTTATAAAAATCAAGGGGAGACAATGGTACGACAAAGCATTTATTCCTAAAATCAGCCCTATCACGTTGATTGCTTTATTATTCACGATAGTGGTGATGTTCTCTCTTAAAGGGGAGTATATTGTTCAGTTGCCTTTTGATGTTATCAGAATAGCGATTCCACTCTTGCTTTATTTCATAATCATGTTTTTAGTCTCATTCTATATGGGGCGAAGATTTGGTGCTGGTTATGAAAAGACAACCACACTATCTTTTACGGCTGCGAGCAATAACTTTGAACTTGCTATAGCTGTTGCTGTGTCCGTTTTTGGGATAGATTCTGGGCAAGCGTTCGCTGCGGTTATCGGTCCATTAGTTGAAGTGCCAGTATTAATAGGGCTTGTTAATGTGGCATTGTATTTCCAAAAGAAATACTTTCCGAGTCAATATTGTAAGGTTGAGAGTCTCAAGCCTCCTTTGTAAAGACGTAGAATCTTCATAAAAGCCAAACAGGCAATGTTTCTCCTGTAAATCGGTAGTTCTCATTATCTCTTCAAACGCAATACTTGTAGGTGGCAGAGAGAAAAATGGTATGCGCCTTACGCGGTGAAAGAAACACCACCATCCAGAGAGTACGTAGAAACAAACANCCTTCCTGTAAGAGAGATTCTAAACCTTTACTTTCAATACAANAGTACAATCAGCAATCAATAATAAAACGATGTACTCGCCCTACCCAAGTAGTATTGACTTGCTGATCAATAATTGATAAAAGGTTTAAAATAAAAANAGAATATCATTGGCATGAAAGTTACAAAAAATTATACTAATTTGAAAATAGATTCAAAGAATGTATAAAAAAAGACAACAAAAGAGATTTGTAGAGCGATGTAAAATAGAATTTACTGCAAATGATGTAACTTATAGAGGAATATCCAGCGATTTCTCTTTAACCGGACTTTTTATAAGAACAAACCATCCATTACCAAAAGAAACAATAATTGACATAATAATTTATTTACCTAATGGCTTAATCTCTAAATTAAAAGGAAAAGTCAAAAGGTCTTTGAAAATACCTTTTGAAAGAATAATGGAAACACAAAAATATTTAGGAAAGGGAATGGGAGTTGAGATTACAGAAAAAGATTCTAATTATCTTCATCTTATCAAGGCGTTGCTTGAAATCGAAATCCTCAGAAAAAGATATGCATGGAGCGAGATAAGTAGAGAGGAGTTCGAAGAAAAAAAGAAAGATTTGATGATCTAAAGGCAGTAAATTTGGACACCCCATAACTTCCTGTTATCAACGCCATTGTCTTAACCTTGTGGTCTGTTAGTTATTTCCGGAAATCATGAAGGACAAAATTCCCCATGTTTTACCAACTTCCCTTTTTGTACTTATTACCGAAAAATGCCAGAAGCGAAAAATTTCTGCCCCTTGATTTTTAAATACATATTCTTTTTATACAATCCTATTCATGATAGAATTATGCCATGAAGAAGAAAAAGACCAACTTGGTGAAACGCTTTTTAAAAAGAAGGCGCGCTTTTAACCGAATTACTACCAGTATTGTTATATTCGCTGTGCTGGCGCTGTCGGCGTGCGTTCCATTGCCGTTCCCTTGGCCGAGCAGTACTCCTCGTTACTCCCCCGAGCAAATTGCGAAGATTCAGGAAGGATATTCTTCACGAGATGAGGTTGTCTCTGTGCTTGGGGTAGGACGTATACGGCGTCTCGATCGCTACTGGGTGTATCACTGGAAAGTTGATAGTGGAAAGTGGTTTATAATCGGGTTACCGCCGTTATACGGATCCGGTCCTCCCATTGTTTCAAAACAGTTCGTTCTGTTTCTCGAATTTGACGAGAAAGGCACTCTTTTAACTAAGAAGTTCGGAGACAAAATTGGGAACAAGTACTGTACAGTGAGTGGCTTGTGCCTCGAGCACGAAATTTATATGGCTCCAAACAGTCGCACAGAACATTCGTACGACTTTGATAACAAAGGTAGTGCTTTTACGATCAGTGGTTCGAGTAAGGATTCCGTGCCTTGGCCGGTGTTGGGGAGCGACAGATGTGTTGTCGTGCTTTGGCTTAACGATCAGGATTGGAAAGATATGCAAGGGCTCGAATTGACTATCGGGAATCCTCCACAATCCCATCAAAACTCTTTGTTGACGCCTGCTCTTGCTTATATGCCTACTTATATGCCTGTCAATATGTTGCCGTTCTGGTTGCCCGTAGGTGCTTATGTGACAATAGTTTTACCGTACGGCAAACAGGCTGTGTTTGCAACAAACGATCCTCGTTATCCAAACGATGTGTCTTTTAATAGTGTCGAGAACTTACAATGTGAAGCGAACCAAACAATGTACATGAAGATAGAAAAAATTTCAAAAAGCAGAGGATGGCTTAGTAAAGATAAAGTCTCAATCGTTTTAAAAACTGTCGATCCGGAGACAGGACGAAAGGTTATCGCTGAAATGCCAAGATTGTTGCCCCCATAAATGAAATGCAGACTGAAATAGACGATCTTTTTGATACAACCTTCTTAAAGGAGTGAAGTGAATCCGCATCGGGTTGAGAATATTTAACGTGCGCATTTGATAAAGGATTCAACGACTTTTCAATTTTATACAAGTGTTGATAAGCAGGGTGAACGAAACGAAAAGTCTATGCGTAGTTCGGGACAAAGGTCGCAAAAATAAATAATGTAGGTTCAAAATAACAACTATTTCATCAACTCCCCTGAGATGATTATTTGAGAGCCACAGTACACATAGTAGTGTGTATCCCTGAAACATTTCTACATCGTGTAGCGTTTGAAAATATTCAGTCTGCCAATTTTTCTACAAATTACTATTGTTCGCTGATGTGGCACATATCAAGCGAGGAGGGGACCACTTCAAGATCCCATTGGTGACGGGATCCCTCATCATATTATTGTCAAATAACCAACTGATGACATAGCGGCGCTTGACGCGTTGCAATTCATGGAAAAGCTGCTTTCCCCCGTGCCGTGCAAGAAGATCCATGGAATAATGATATGCCGCTTCGATGCGACTATTCCATTCTCTCCAGTCAAGATCCGAGGCCGGCACCCCCCCGAGCCGTCTACTTAAAGAAACGACATGATAGAAGGCAGGCGTAATGTCCAAGCCTTTCACCTTGATCCTTCTCCTAATAAAATGCTTCGCGCATTCCACCAATCGCTGCAGGAGAAAATAGTCTCGCCGTGACGGTTTATTGATTATGAAGTTCCTTCGCAGATTCTGAAGCGATTTATGAATATCCACAAAACCGACTTCCCAATAAAGAGCACCGGCACTATCGATGAATATCCCAGTTTTGATCTTAACAGTGAGTAGCCTCCCGGGATCGTATAAACGTATGATTATATTAAGCGAAGTGCTTTCCGGATCACCCATGGGACTCGAAAAGACCAGGTTGGAAGAATGGTAAGGCAGCTCGCCACGAAGGGGACTCAGCAAAGGAAGAAGCTCTGACATTATTTCTTCCCTAGTGGCGAATATGCTGGAGAGATCGCCTTCGGCTCGTGCAAACAATGCTTCCAGTTGTGCCTGCACTCTTGCTTCGCTTCTCGTCTGGAGCAATGTGTGGTACGACCTTTCTGTTTTGCAGAGGTTTTGGCCTTCCGCAAGAATTTTCGATGGGTCGGATGAATAGGCGTTCAACAGGAAACATAACTGGCTATACCTCGCACATAAGGCGCTTATGTCAAAAACAGCCGAATCTGGCCTGTTCACACGTGATCGACTTGAGCCCGTTCAAACATTCATGCGGGCTAACTCTTCGTGATGCTGAGACGCGCCTTCAGTCCTGTCTCGTCCCAGTCATTCGTTGCCCAGACGATCTTCTGGTTTGCGATCCTGAATCGGGTGAGTCCGGTAACAGCCTCGTTTCGGTTCGTGGGAGACAGATTGTCGAGATTGCCCGTATTAGTCCCCTGAGCCGACCAGCGAACGTGAATCTCCTCACCATTCCGGTCAATGGATAATACGTTAAAGCGAAGATCGGGAAAGGCCCGGCGATAGCGGTCAAAGATTCCCGGGCAAAAAGATTCTAATCCAGGATGCTTCAAAAAGAATCCTCTGTTTCCGCTGTTCCATCCCTCTTCAAACAAGGCGCGCACAATCTTCTCTTCCTCCGGTGTGACGCGAGACTGCTTTACGGGTAAGTTTCGCTGTATAGGTGCAAAATTCTCCGCCGCCCTGGAAATGGATCGGAACGGTATCATTACAAGTGAAACTACCCCGGTGAGAAAAACCATTATGAATCGACGTCTTCCTTGCATGGTCATTACCTCCCTTGTCAGTTTTCTTCCCTTTGTCTTAATCTTAGCAACGGACATAAAAAAATACAATCGTCTCGGAATGTGATCAAGAAAGCTTCTTGTGTTGCGGTAGCATGACGTATGGTGTTGGCCTTGAGATCATCGAACCGCCTTCACAATATGTTTCATTCGTTATATCTCTGCATTCAACCCCTTCTTCTACACCCTAACTTATTCCCGGCGGTGCAGGTTTCAATTGATAACGTTCAACTGTTTCGTTTTCCCACATCTATTTCTTTGTAGGTGTCTTTAACAAAAATGGAGTGTTCCATTTGGCAAGAAAGATGCGAAATGAAAAATTCGTATCACGGAGGCAAAACTACTTTCTGGACAACGCACTTCTCAAAATCTACAAAATGGTGCAAGTTATCATTGGTAATCAACGGGGATATGTTGTAGAGATCGCTCTTCAGTTCAACTTAAGCCCATGCCATGTTAGGAAGATAGTGAATGATGAGTAGGACTCCAAATAAAAAGAGCCATCTTAGGGGGGTTCTACTTCTCGGTACAGCCTATTATCTTCTTTTCGGCTGTTCCACCCTTATATGGCTCCAGAATAACTTGCGATCTCAGTCCTGGGATACCTTGAACTCTTTCGTCTAAGTGGGTGCTTCGGCAGATGCTTTTAGGTTTCCCCCTCGCTTCCGGAGGCTTACTCACCGGCATCTGACTCCTGCTTCCCCTACTATCTTTGATTCTCAGGTTCAATCCCACACTGAGTATCGCAATCTCTTTTCCTAATTTTAGTATTACTCTTTCCAGGATATATTACAATAGCTGATTCGGGCGAAAGAATAGCGTTTATGATTGTTTAGGGCAGCCTCTGTTCGTTTATGATAATTCTTCATCGCTTTCAGCAATTATAATGATATTTCATGCGCGATCAGATGATGAAAGAATTTCAGTGAAATTATTGGATTTATTTGTATCTTCCTGAAGCAAACGTAATCAACATATGATATAATCCTGCTGAGTACAACAGCAAATCAAACGTTTTGTCATTATTTTTTAACCTTTTTGCTTGACAATGTTACCAAACGGTATAATGGATTTGACAGGCAAAAGAGATGAGAGTATGAACTCTCAAGATAATGTTTCAGCTGTTAGCGCCTTTATTATTTGGAGGGATTGTCATGAAAATTAAAATCATAGTTGCAAGTATTTTTCCTTTAATCTCATTAATTGGATATTCTTATGCTGGTGTTTCAAGCGGTACAGTTAGTGGAGGTTCAGTTACCAAGCCTCCCGCATCGGCAGCTCCGGTGCAGATAACTCAACAGGTACCTTTTGCGCCCAGCAATCTTATTTTAGAGGTTGTTTCTTCTAACCAGATAAATGTGAAGTGGAATGATACTTCGACCAATGAATTAGGGTTTGCAGTTGAGAGAAAGACAGGGAACGGTCAATTTATTGAAATAGGGAGAGTCGGGCAGAATATGGTCATATATAATGATAAAGGACTCTCTGCCAATAGCACTTACACATACCGTATCAAAGCTTACAATAACGCAGGTTATTCCCCTTACACTGAGGCGAAAAGTGCTACAACACAATCTCTGAAATCTATTCCAACGACCGATTCCAATAAAAGTATCAGTGGTCAGAATGTTTCAAAAGACATTTTAGCTAAGGCAAATCAGACGTTAGCGTTTAAATTACAGGAGCAAAGTCAAAAGAAACTCTTTGAACTTCAAAATGCCGAAAATAACAAAAAAATTGCAAGGATACAGAATTTAAAACTGCAGTTTTCGGCTCAACACAATTCTGTGCTGCAATCTGCCTGTATAGGAACAGCAATTAAATCTTTTTATCCGACTGAAGTATACCCTGGTGATCCTGTAAATATCGAAGGCTGTGGATTCCAGAACGACGAAGGGATGGTTGTGCTGAGCGAGTATAATAAAAAACTAATTATAACCCACTGGTCGGATACATGGATCCAAGCAGTTATTCCGGATGATTTGGCTGGGTTTGCTGATCCCAAAAACATATCAGTTAAGGTTGCGACGCTACAGGGAAACGTAGTTGGTTCACAATCTATTCTTCTTAAGCCGACTATCGAGGTTAAAGATTATCACCCGATAGTATCTTGGATAATAGCCCCTGATACAGCTGATTGCACAGGATTTGGAAATGATGGAACAGGTAGTTTCTTTTATGCCAGTGCCATGCATTTTGATCAATATAATTCAAATATTTCCTGCATGGGGGCGGATATAATGGGACTGAATCTACAACCTCTGCAGAACAATTGGATTTATACTTCATTAGATGTTAATGTCAGTTGCGATGATAGAAACTGGGTACCAAGTAATTGTTCGGGTGGGATAAGTGTATCATCGAATATACATAACTGCATCGGTAGCAAATCATGTCCAAACCAAAGCATAACTGTTAATTGGAACTTTAATGGAAAAGATAATATAACGCTGTATTATCTTCCTCAAATATTCATCGCCGGTCCTAAAGGGACAAGCCCATATTAATTGATTTTCGCTATCATTGAGCATAATGAATTCAAGAGTTGCTTTTATAACGTTGTTATCTTAAACTTGCCTAAAAAAAACGCATATTACTATTGTAAGTGCTTAATTATCAGGATCGTCTTGAATTGTTTGTGTGTAGGCGCAGGAAAGATAAATGCTATGCGTAGTATGGGGTAAATGTCACGCACCGTTCCTGAGGGACCTGAGAAGCACACATACTTCCTTCTACGCACTTTCCCTCCATGATATAATTGTGCAAAGTATAAATGAAAATTAATATTTATAAAAGCTACAAGATTACTATCTTAGCGATTTCAATTTCAGTATGCCTACTTTCATTTTTCCTATATATATTGACCTCGAATATCGATGCAACATCTCCGTTTAACATCATCGAACCTATAACTAAGCCAGCTTTAATTGTATCTTTGATTGGAAGCTTGCTGATATATTTTCTTATTAAGAATCCTGTTGATACTCGGGAACT
>WSSedA1B3DRAFT_1000641_pt1 | contig 10137 bp, 7 predicted proteins | sample WetSurSiteA1Bulk_FD_9468 | JGI IMG/M metagenome (IMG submission 9468)
CAATTGCTGGTAACGGCCTGAATGTTACGAGCTTTGGGCCAGACGATGCTTTCGATGCGATTTACGATATCAGCTTGGGGGGCACTTGGGGTGAGATTTTCGGAACTCAACTTAACCTTGTAAGCAATAGTAGTGTTATAGTTCAGCTCGATAATGATAACAATGGTTCAGATGCATTTTGGGTCTATGACGGGGCCAACAATCCAGTATTCGGAGTTGGTGAGAACGGCGATGCTGTAGTTACCGGCAATTTAGGTATTGTTGGCATTATCGCTGGAGAGTTACAGATTCCTAATGGAGACGTCAGACCCGCTTGCAATTCAACGTTAAGAGGAAGAATATGGTTGGAATATGGTGCGCCTGCAGTTCCTGGGCCGGGGTCAGCTGATACCTTTGCTATCTGTACGAAAAATGCAGACGATTCATACACATGGAAAGACCTATACTAATTTATGGAGGATTTTTATGAAAATAGTGGGATCTGTGATCCTGCTACAGGAAAAAACAGGCAGGTGATAAAATGAGAATGCATAGAAAAAGGCATAGGAAGTACCTATGCTTACTTATCTCAGCAACGATGTTGCTCGCATTTGCCGGAATCCTCCATGCAGCCTCTACGAGCACAAACTTTGTCATACAGCAGGATGTCATCTCCGGAGGAGGTGGGGATTCCTGGTCAGACAGTTACGACCTTTTTTCAACGATCGGTCAGGCTCCTCCGTTGGGAAATGCTTCAAGCACAAATTTTGTGAATTATCCGGGATTCTGGAACGCAGTCGCACAGAGTCTGATTGTTGAAAATTTCAACCTCAGAGTATACATCATCCCACATGGAGGTGGTGTTGTAACCGGACCGGGAATCAATTGTCCGGGAGACTGCACCGAGTTATACGAACCCGGGACACCGGTCACGCTCACCGTTACCCCTGATTATGACCATTTCCTCTTTCTCCACTGGGAAGGGTGCGACAGCATATCAGGCATGACGTGCTCTTTGACCATCGGTGACACTATAAGACAGGTAAAGGCCGATTTCGCGGTGAAAGAAACCGTCGGTCCGGACCTGACAGGTGAATGGATATATGTAAATCAGGCATGCTCTCTAAACGACAAGGATGAAACTATATGCACCCTGAAGGGCAAACTGACTGTTACCAATCTCGGCAGTGAGAAAGCCACAAAGTCCAGGATACGATATTATCTGTCAGACGATGCTGTATTCGATCCGGGGGATGCTATCCTCAAAGAGGTAAAATTCAGCAAAATCAAAGCCGGAAAGAGTAAGTCTGTCAACTTCAAGCACAAGCTGACCGGAAATATCTCAGGGAGATATATCATTGCGGTGATGGATATCTATAACGAAGTCGCTGAAACCGATGAAACAAACAATGTGACGGTATTCGGCCCTGTGTATTAAAAGAAATCCCACTGATGCCCGGCCGGAGATAGTACCTATCAATGGCCGGGTATCTGCTTCTTTAATCACCCTCTCCTCTTCCTTCTCATCCACTTCTCAACCTCAACTGCAAAGAATACGATAGTTGACAATCCAAGCGTGGTTGCCAGTTCAGCAGCACTCAGCGGCTGGGTCTTGAAGATTGGGTTCAGGAATGGCACATAAATCGTTGCCAGCTGAAGCAGTATGGTCACTACAAAGGCCCCGACAAGCGGCCTGTTCGTGAATACCCCCTGAGTGAAGAGCGATTCCTTCTCTGACCTCAGGGCCAGTACGTTTCCCATCTGGCTGAGGCAGAGCACTGTGAACACCATTGTCTGCCAGTGTGCAATTCCTGATCTTATCGCCCATGCCTGGGTGAATATCGAGACTGCACCCATGAGAAGGCCGACCCAGATTATCTCCATCCACATCCCTGCAAAGATACTCTCCTGCGGATGACGCGGAGGCCTTTTCATGATATCTTTTTCAGCCGGTTCGGCGGCAAGCGCAAGACCGGGAAGGCCGTCGGTTACCAAGTTGATCCACAGGATATGTATCGGCAGGAGAGGGATTGGCAATCCAAGAAAAGGCGCCAGGAATATGGTCCATATCTCGCCTGAATTACTGGTCATGGTGTATCTGATGAATTTCCTGATATTATCAAAAATCTTCCTTCCCTCTTTTACAGACCGCACAATGGTTGCAAAGTTGTCGTCGAGAAGAATCAGATGTGATGCTTCCTTTGCTACATCCGTTCCGGTAATGCCCATAGATACACCGATATCAGCCCTCTTTAACGCCGGGGCATCATTCACGCCGTCACCTGTCATGGCGACAAACTGTCCCTTATCCTGCAGCGCCCTGATGATTTTCAGCTTCTGCTCGGGTGCAACCCTTGCGTAGACCCTTATATTCTCAACCCGTTCTTCGAACTCTTCCAAAGGTAATTTTTCGAGCATCCTGCCTGTTATGACAGATTTCCCGTCAGACTCTATGATCCCAATTCTCCGTGCAATTGCAGTCGCAGTAACAGGATGGTCTCCTGTAATCATGACCGGTTTAATGCCTGCTGTCTTGCATGCAGCGACTGCCTCTATCGCCTCTTCCCTGGGGGGATCCATCATGCCTACAAGACCTAATATGATCAGGTCTTTCTCAACACTCTGAGGGGTAATATCATCCGGTAAGACCTCCCAGATTCTTATTGCAAAACAAAGGACTCTCAACCCTTCAGAGGCCATAGTTTCGTTGATCTTCAGAATCTCCGCCTTATTGACAGGTTTCAGACCGTGAGAGGTAAAAATGTGCAGAGCTTTTTCTGCGATTACATCTACTGCCCCTTTTGTAAAAGAAACAGAGGTGATGGCTTTAAAGGCACGGGTGTTGTGGATAGTGGTCATGCATTTTCTTTCGGAATCAAAGGGCAGTTCAGACACTCTGGGGAAATCTTCTTTCATCTCTTCTTTTATGAATCCCGCCTCTCGTGCTGCACTGTAGACCGCTGTTTCCGTCGGGTCGCCTATTACGTTGCCATCCTTATCCAGAGCAGCATCATTACTGAGAGCCATTGCAGTCATCAACAAAGATTTCGGGTTTTGATCAATCAAGATCTCCGGTGATTGATCGGCCTTGCCGATTACTCGCCCGAATTCCTGAATCCCTGGTCCCTTGAATATCTCTCCGTCAGCATATATTTCTTCCACCGTCATTCTATTCATTGTCAGCGTGCCTGTCTTGTCTGAACAGATATAGGTCACTGAACCGAGCGTTTCAACAGCCGGCAGTTTTCTGATCAGAGCATGTTGTTTCACCATCTTTTTCGCTCCGATGGCAAGGGAAATCGTGACAACAGCGGGCAATGCCTCGGGTATCGCCGCAACTGCGAGCGATATGGCAGTAAGGAACATGCGGAGTGTCTGTTCTCCACGCAGAATTCCGACAACAAAAATAACAGCGCAGAGCACAAGAACTGCAATCGCAAGCTTCCGTCCAAACACAGCAAGCCTCTTCTGAAGGGGGGTTTTTTCTTCCTCTTCTTCCTGCAGCATTGTTGCGATTCTGCCAAGCTCGGTATGCATCCCTGTCTCCACCACGACCCCCTTGCCTCTGCCATACGAGACAATCGTTCCTTTATATGCCAGGTTCTTCCTGTCGCCGAGGGGAAGATCCTTATCATCCAGAAGGGTTTCGAGTTTCTCAACAGGGACAGATTCCCCGGTAAGAGCCGCTTCCTCCACCTTCAGATGAGCCGTCATTACCAGACGCAGGTCCGCCGGCACGATCTCTCCTGCCTCAAGGACGACGATATCTCCGGGAACCAGTTCAGTCGCCGGTATGTGCATGTGCTTCCCTTCGCGTATTACCGTTGCTGAAGGAGCTGCCATCTTTTTCAGTGCCGCCATCGCTTTTTCAGCCCTGTATTCCTGAACGAACCCGACAATTGCATTTAAAATTACAATGACGATAATAGCGATGGTATCCGAGAGTTCACCGACTACCCCGGAAATAACTGCCGCTGCGATCAGCACAAGAATCATGAAGTCCCTGAACTGGTCAAGGAACATCGCAGGCAGTGATTTTCGTTTCATTTCCTTCAGGGTATTCCTGCCATATTCCTCAAGCCTTTTTTCGGCTTCCGCACTTGAGAGTCCCTGAAGCGATGACTGTAACTCCTGAATTACTGTCTCAATGTCCTTCTGGTGCCAGTGCATTGCTCTCCTTTTCGCAATCCTGCTTAATTCTCATTTTTAAGAATCATTCTGATAACTATACCAAATTGAACATCTTTGATGAACCAAACCTTCAGGAAAAGTGTATCATGAACCCCGGTTGATTTTGTCTGCGTATATCCATGGAATAGCGCTTTCTTACTGAAAATCTTTCATGAAACTGCCCTATTCCGTTTCATGGAAAAATTATTCGGTCAGGCTTTTTCGGCATGGCGCTCTACTCACTGCAGAAAAGGATTTTCAATGTGACATGATTCTTGCTTATAGAAAAATAACATCGCCTCACCAGGGTGATTGCGNCAATGGGTGGCCGTATCGGGAGAGGTTCAGGTGTGGCGATAAGGGAGGTGAGTACTATGGCAAAGATATTGATCGTCGATGACTCAAGTCTGGCGCGCCGAATCCTCCGGAGCATTCTTGAATCTGCTGAACATGAGGTCATCGAGGCTGCGGAGGGCAAAGCAGCACTCCAACAGTATTATAGCGAAAAACCGGATCTCGTTGTTCTGGACCTGACCATGGAAATAATGGACGGCCATCAGGTCCTTGAGAAACTGCTCGCTATGGACAAACAGGCAAAAGTTATCATTGCCTCTGCTGATATCCAGCGATTGACAAGGGAAGAGGTTCTTTCAAACGGGGCTACAGCATTCCTGTATAAACCGCTCGTCGCAAAGGAGATTCTGCAAACAGTCAACGCAGTCCTGCAAGGCGGTGATCAATGATCCAGTCCGAAAAACAGATAGATGCCTTAACGGAACTGATCAATATAGCTTTCGGGAAAGCCGCTTCTTCGCTTTCCGAACTGACACGGCACAGAGTATTTCTTGAAACACCCAAAGTCACCATGTTTCCCATGAATGAACTGAAAGGTTCCCTGCAGAATTACATAAAAGGCGACATCACAACAGTGCACCAGATATTTCAGGGGCAGGTAGCAGGAGATGCCCTCCTTCTGCTGAATTATGAAGGGGCAGTGGCGCTGACAAACCTCCTTGCGGACAGAAGCATGAACGAAAACCATCTGAATTCGGCCTCACAGGAAGCGCTTATCGAAATCGGGAACATACTCCTGAATGCTTGCCTTGGGACATTCGGTAATCTTCTCGAAGTGCAGATCATGTTTTCCGTTCCCCGTCTCAACCTGCAAGGGCTTACCGCGATGCTTGATTCCCTTACCATCGAAAATGAAGAGCTGAGATTCGCATTAATAGTAGCGACAAAATTCAGATTGCGGGACAGCGAAATTATTGGGTATCTCGTTATCATTCTCGGAGTAGCTTCACTGGACAGACTGCTCCGGGTACTCGATACCCTTGGATGAGCACAAGAATGAACGCATACGAAATACAGACCAGTACAGGAAAGATGCAAAACAAACTATTCTTCGATAAAGCCCTGCTCCAGTTGCTTGAGACCATTGAGGAACAGGGCATCTTTACGACCGATGCAGAGTTTAAAATACAGCACTGGAACCTCTGGCTCGAAAACCTTACCGGATATCCTGCCGGCAGCATAGTCGGAAGAAGTATCCTTGAGGTATATCCTGACCTGAGCGCCCGTAATATGGATGAGTATTTCAGCATGGCGCTGAAAGGACAGGTATCGGTTCTCTCTCAACGTTTCCATCGGTATCTCATTCCGATCACGGTACGTTCCGCTGATTCCCAGCCTGCATATATGCAGCAGTGTATAAAAATCGCCCCGCTTTCAGAAAATAATACCATTGTCGGCACAATAACAATTATTCAGGATGTAACAGAACGCGTCGAACGGGAAAAAGCCCTTGTACAGGAAGTAGAAATAAATAAAGCCATTGCTGAATTATCAAAAATGCTCCTTTCGCCGGTAACAATCGACGATATATCATCAATTGTTATGCATTTCGCCAAACAGTTGACGTCCAGTTCATTCGGCTATATCGGATATAGAGACATCCGGACAGGCTCCCTCGTCTCATCTTCTCCTACTGATGATGTTTGGAATATATGTCCCGCGCATGACAGGAATACCGTATTGAACGAATTTTATTCTTTATGGGGCTGGGTTCTGGAGCGCAGGAGTTCGGTTATCATCAATAAACCCTCGGACGACCCCCGGGAAACCAAGAGCACCGATCACTTCATAAAAACCTTTCGTTTTCTTGCTTCACCTGCAAAGATCGGGAATGAACTCGTGGGACAGATAGCATTGGCAAATTCCGGGCGTGATTATAACGATCAGGACCTCAGCATCATTGAAAGACTTGCCGGGTTGTATGCAATCGCCATACAACGAACGAGAATGGAAGAAGAACTTCGCTCGCTGTCGCTCATTGACGCACTGACCGGCCTCTATAACAGAAGAGGATTCGAAACCCTTGCGAAACAACAGATCAAGACCGCGGAACGCATGAAGAAAGGCCTTTTTCTTATCTTCGGCGACCTTGATGATCTCAAGAAGATAAATGACACATACGGACATAAAGCGGGCGATACCGCGCTCGTTGAGACTGCTAAACTACTCAGGGAGGCATTCCGTGAATCGGATATCATCGCACGGATAGGGGGTGACGAATTTGTCATCCTCGGCATCGAATCATACCGCATTAAAAATAATATTTTTCTCCAGAGGCTCAACAAACAATTTGCGACCTTTAACGAGCATGAAGCCCGGTCTTTCCTTCTCTCCATCAGCCTTGGTATCGCCGAATATGATCCCGATAACCCCTGCTCCTATGAAGAACTCTTATGTCGTGCAGATGCAGGAATGTACGACGTAAAAAAAAGAAAGACGGAACATATAGCGTAAGTAGAGTACAAGTGCCTTTGGTATTCACAGATTGTTCCTCCCGCACTTACTCTTTTTCTCCAGCCCATGGACAAATTTGAACACTTTTGTTATATAAATAAACAGGGGGAGAGAGATAAGGCAGCGACTCAACCATGTCATCAACAAACCGTAAATCAAAGATTTCTCCGAGGCAGGTATCATGTAACCCGCTGAAGCCGGTTACCATTCTCCTCGCGCAGGGACAGTCCGTTATTCATGCGGGTGTCCGCTCCCTGATTCAGGACATCAGCGGCATGAGTATAGTTGCCGAGACAGATAAAGGAGATGAAGTTCTTCAGTTAATCGCAGCAAAATATCCGGACATTGTCCTTATTGACAGTGCGCTCTCCGGATTCAACGGTCTGGAACTTGCGGCTAAAATAAAAGCTGATTTCCCTCATATCCGGATTATCATCCTTTCTCTGGACGAAAACACGCAATCTGTTTGTCAAGCGCTCCGGGCCGGAGCTTCTGCGTACATCCTGAGTGATGTTGATATAGATGAATTGTGTTTAGCCATACGATCTGCCATGCGGGGAAGTATCTACGTGGGGGCCTCAGTATCGCAACCGGCATTTACCGATATTTTGTTCAGAGAACCCGGCCCCCCGGTAACGCCGGACATGGGGAACAGTTCTCTGGAAAGTCTTACCCCAAGACATAGAGAGATTCTCCGGTTGATGGTGGAGGGCCTGTCGCTTAAAAAGATCGCTCAAAGATTGAGACTCAGCATAAAAACAGTCGAAGCCCACAAGCGGCAGATTATGGACAGGCTGGGGATTCAGAATATCGCAGATTTTGTCCGTTATGCAATACGGTCAGGGATAATTAATGAAAAATTAGAACGGAAAAAATGAAAGTGAAAAGCTATGTTTTTTCCAGCAGAAAGAGCAACTGGCCTTCAACGACAAAGCTGTTGAGTTTTACACAAACCTCGGCGATCTGCCCATCGAAGGGAGCAACAATAGCGTTTTCCATTTTCATTGCTTCGAGGTTGGCGATTTCTTCGCCCTTGTGAACGATGTCACCTACCTTGAGCGCCCCCCTCTGGGGATTCCCTATTCTCCAGATATTTCCATTGATCGGAGCGCCGATCTCGTTTACCCCTTTCGCCATTCGTATTTCAGCCTTTTTGGCGCGCGGGGTTGCAACAGAATATACCCGTGTCTTGTTGTTCACCCGCATAACAACATGAACAATCCCTTCATGTTCTGCTCCAACCGAAACGAGCTCAATACTGTATGGTTTTCCCCAGAGTTCAAAATCCACTTTATCCCCGGGGTTTTTCAGTCCCTGCCTCCAGACGTCGGTCGGTAACACAAGTGGAGCCGCCCCGAATTTTTCTCTGAATTCAATCATTTCGAGAGCGTCTTTCGGATGCATAAGGTAAAGGATAAATTCTTCCTCTGTCGGCTGTCTGCCGAGTTTTTCCGATAACTCCTGGCTCATCTTTTCAAGGTCATCGTCGGACATCGAATCAAGGGGTGAAAGCTCGACGCGCTCTTTGATCCTGGTCTCCCATTCATCGCCAAAAGTGCTGCGATACACCCATTCCGGCGGCCATCCCATAGGGAGCTTGCCGTAATGTCCGAGGATAAGATTCCTGAAATCGCCCGGTGCGTTCCTGAAGAGATTGAGCAGTTCTTCCTGTTCATTCATGTCCATTGCCGTAAAATCGAGCAATTTCTCATCTATAAACCTGGTAAGCAGATCAATAAGATACCTGACCCCTGTCTCTCCCTTGGCTTTTGCATACTTGTTTACGATACCGCTGCAGGTCACCCATGTTATCTGTGAACCGGGGGTAACATCAAAATAGTGGATAATCTTGTTATACATCGACATCACTTTGAGAATAGCAGGCATAAGGGTAAGGAATCCTCCCTTGTCTGCCTGTTCGAAAGAACTCGGAAAAGCGCCGCCGGGCATCTTATGAAAAATTACATTATGGTCAAACCCCTTGAAAGGAGATTCAGCCCAGTCATAGAAGTTGATCCATTCCCTGACCTTCAGGACTGCTTTTTCTGTTTCTTCCCTGTTCAGATTTACCGGGATACCCGCTTCTTTAAAATAAGCCTCTGCGCCGAGTATCGGAGAATGCCCATAAAAACGAGCAAGCGAATCTTCCTCCACATCGAATATTTTTGCGCCGGCCTGTGCGGCAGCGAGCAGCGCAGGCATGGCAAGACCATCGGTAATATGCCTGTGGTAATGGATGACCAGTTCCGGATATTTTTGCTTTATCGCGTCTATCAGACTCTTCACCCTGGTGATACTGCCGACGCCGGCCATATCTTTTACACAGAAAATAATTTCGTCCATGCCGCCGCAGAGGTCAACAATATCTTTCACCACACAGAGGTAATACTTGTCTGTGGTCCAGTCAGCCATAGTAAATGATATTGCCGGCTGAAAAAGTTTTCCCCTTTTCATGACTACTTCAGCAACCGTCCTCATATTCCTCACATCATTCAGGAAGGAAAAACATCTCCATACGTCTATGTCAACAACCGAAACAACATGTTCGATAACATTCCTGGGATACGGCCGGTATCCCCACATGTTTGTCTCACGGATAAGGGTCTGCAAAAGGACATTCGGCATAAGTTGTCTCAGGATATCGATCTCCTCAAACGGACTCTCCTTCCTGTTCATTACGCCTACATGCCAGCGTGCACCGCCATGGCATTCGGAACTGAACAACCCCATTTCGTTATAAAACGGCGCAAGGGTTTTCAAATCGTAAATGCGATGCCGGTTTTTGAAATCAGACTGTCCTGCGTCACGCATGCCGACCGAGGTAAAACACACTCCTTCGAGAGAACGGACCGCCTTGACGATCTCTTTAGGGGACATGCCCGGCTTTACAAAAATACAGTTCTTATCTCCGATCATCTTTTTCATAGGTTTTACATCCAGGGTTGCGGTCCGAGCGCCGATATTTCTGCAACGTAGTGAGCAATCTTCAGGATCTCGTCCTCACTGTTCTTTTCCTTGAACATGGATATCAGTTCATCCATATGCTCTTCGATAAAACGGGTCGAGAATTCTCCTGCAATGAACTGGGGGTGTCGTATGATGCTCAGGAGCAATGGAGCAAGAGTTTTTATCCCTTCGATGCGGAGATTTCTTCCAAGCGCCCTGTCCATCACCCTGATT
>WSSedA1B3DRAFT_1000644_pt1 | contig 10113 bp, 6 predicted proteins | sample WetSurSiteA1Bulk_FD_9468 | JGI IMG/M metagenome (IMG submission 9468)
CCATTAGGATTCGCGATCGGATTTAATCCGGACGGTTCTACTTATTTCAGTAACGGCATATTCAAAGTTGAGTTCCTGACACCTGAAAAAGGGAAAGGATCAGATAAGGCCATAGCGATAAGGGCCCTGAAAATACGCGCAACTCCATTGAGGTTCCTCCAGATGCTCTTTGACAATACAATGAACATCGAGGTCGGAGGGAAGTCCTTCGCTATTCCGAATCCGTGGACACTGGCCTACCACAAGATACTCGTATCAAAACACCGGAAATCCGGCGTAAAAAAGGACAAGGATCTGATGCAGGCCCTCGCGATCCTGAGAGAAGTATTGAAAAGACCTGATTTGTCAGGAAAGGCTTTTGCATATCTGGAGAAACTCCCTCAAAAATGGGCGAAGCAGATCAGGTTAGTGATTGCCAAAGAGATTCCGGCCTTTTTGAAAAAATAGGGGTATCCTGTATCTGCAGTGTCCGGGGTTCACACCCTGCACCGCCACCAATCTTATTGTAGTAAGGACTCAATGGCCCGGGAAAAAGTTAGCTCTCCTGCCTTTATCCTAATTCTTTTATAGCGCATCTATTGGTAAGAGGATGAAGTCAGCAGTGCATTGAGTTCGAAGAGAAACCTCGTTTCCTGGCAAGAGATAGACAAATGAAGGCAATTCGGCAATTCATTGTTTTTTCCCAATTGCCTTGAAAAACGTATAGCAAAAAACCCCGTCTGCTTCTGTTGTTCTGTACAAAGCCTTAATGCCGTCATCAAAGGCTTTTTCGTCCATCAAGCCAGCTTCGACAGAGGGTTGCCGAACGCCCTCAATCATTGCCGTGAAAGTATTTTTTGTGAAGCCCTCGACAAGTAAGGGTTTGCCCGAATCAACATAGACCATACGTGGAGATACGTGGACAGAAATGAACCCCTCTCCGTTCAAAAGAGGATAGAGCTCTCTGCCTATATTGGCATTCCCTCCAGCTCTTTTTTGCAGCTCGACCTGGCACAGAATAGCTCTGTGCGCAGCATCACTATCAGGATAAAAATAAGCAGATCCATGATCTCCCTCGATAACAGTGATTGTACCACCGACCCTGAGCAGGTTTTTTAGGCAGCGGAGTGCCTCACCCGGCCGTACCAAATGCTCAAGAACAAAACAAACAAAAATGTGATCAAATGATTCCGGGTAAAAAGGTAAATTAAAAATATCACCCTGTTGAAAGCTAACATTTGTGTAGCCGGCTTCTTCAATTTTTTTCCTGGCTTCAGAAAGCGAGTTATCGGATATATCAACCGATATGATAGTGGCATGGGGGCTGTTATGGGCCAAAGTTATGGTTTGTGCGCCGACACCACAACCAGCTTCAAGAACATGGCTCCCTGCCGGATACGATGTATCAGAGTGCAATAATTCGACAAGAGTTAACGCCTGGTCCTGCAAACGAATGTTTTCTCTTTGATTATATCCATGAACGTATTTCATAATTTGTACCCTCAATTTTCAATCTGCTAAATGATGATTATATCAAGATATACCAGGTTAATGTATTGAAAGAATAATTATCCATATTGATTTTCGATCGAGAACACCAAGCACCTCTCAACTCGATACGCACCGCGTGGAATACAGGAANCAATAAACCGGAAAATCTCACTTTCTGAAGCATCCTGAAGCAGACACTTCAAAAAAATGTCAAAATATCGTAGATTATATTCAGCATGAATAAATAAGATATTCCATAACTGCAATGAGAAAATCAAAGACCAACCGGAAAAAAGAAAAAGAANCTGCNAAAGAAACTAATGCACAAATAATNAAAGNCATNGNACAGNCAGAAGGNATCATTTCTGCAATAGGTGATGGTATNCGTATNNTGGACAGGACATTTATGGTNCTCTATGACAATCAGGTTCATAANAATATGATGGGTGACCANATTGGTGAATACTGCTATAAGGCATACAAAAAGCAAGAGAGTATATGCAGNGATTGTCCTGTAGAACTTGTATTCAGGGATGGAATAGTACACACAGTGCGAAGAGAACTACAAACTGATAAGGGAAAAAGGTATTTGGANATTACTGCATCTCCTTTAAAAGATAAAACAGGGAAAATCATTGCNGGGATAGAAATTATAAGAGACATCACTAAACACAAACAGGCAGAAACCGGCGTGATGGAAAGCGAGCAGAAGCTGAGAAATATTATTGAGCACAGCAATGAGCTTTATTATACTCATGATATCCATCATGTGCTTAGCTATGCAAGTCCGCAATCCTTGCAGATCCTTGGCTACACTCCTGAAGAGATGATGATAGAGTGGACGAGGCTTGCCACTGACAATCCGATCAATGAAAAGGGGATTGAAGTCACAGAAAAAGCCCTGAAGACAGGTGAAAGTCAGGGCCCTTATCTGCTGGAACTATATAAAAAGGACAGAAGCAAGGTATTGCTTGAAATTGATGAGTCTCCCATCAAAGACGATAAGGGAAATGTAATTGGAATAGTCGGTGCAGCAAGAGACGTCACTGAACGCAAGCAGGCAGAGATTGCACTGCAATATAGCGAAGAAAGATACAGGTCCACTATTGATTTCTTAGACGATGCCATTCATGTTACTGATAAGAATTTAACTATTATTCTTGTCAACAAGAAACTCCTTGAATGGCACCAGCGGTTTGGACTCGAAGAGGATGCCATTGGTAAAAATGTTTTTCAGGTTTATGCCTTTTTACCAGACTCAGTGAGAGAGGAATACGAAAGTGTCTTTAAGGCAGGTACTCCGATAACGACAGAAGAGTCAATGCATATTTCTGGTCGTGAAGTAATAACTGAGACAAAAAAGATACCAATTTTTGAGGGAAGTAACGTAATCAAAGTTATCACAATAATGCGTGATATTACCGAACGCAAAAAAACAGAAGAGGAGATGAAAAGGAGTAGAGCAGAATTAAATGAGCGAATTAAAGAGCTTGAAGAATTTTATGATATGGCTGTCGGAAGAGAATTAAGGATGGTAGAATTGAAAAAAGAGATAGAGCAACTGAGAGAGCAGCTTGATAGATATATGAAAGCGCAGCATTTTTCATCGTAAAAGTATCTTCTGTTATAAATGCTGTAAAGAGGCTGTCGAGATACGACAAGGTTTCTATTCATATCGCAGCGCATCAATCGGGTTCAGCATGGATGCCTTGTAGGCGGGATAGAATCCGAAGAACAGCCCAACCATACCGGAAAATCCAAAAGCAAGGAAAATCGACAGGGGAGATATGATTGTTGACCATCCGAAAATCATTGCTATTATCCTGGATGCGGAAATGCCGGTGATGATTCCGGCTATGCCGCCGATTATTGACAAGGTAAGCGCTTCGATAATGAACTGCATTCTGATGTCCCAGGTCTTCGCCCCTATTGCCATACGAATCCCGATCTCTCTTGTCCTCTCGGTAACCGACACAAGCATTATGTTCATAATCCCTATGCCGCCCACAAGGAGAGAGACCGATGCAATTGCAGCGAGCAAAAGGGTCATAACTTGCGTTGATTGTTCAGCAGTCTGCATGATCGAGGTAAGGTTTCTGACAGTAAAGTCGTTCTCCTGCTTGGGTCCGATATGGTGTCTCTGCCTGAGCAATTCGGTTATCTGCTTCTCCGCTGTCGCCATGTCTTCCTGGCTTTTTGCCTTTACCATAATCCTCCTCACCATGCCGGGGAACATTGTGCCGAAGAGTTTTTTCTGGGCTGTTGTGATAGGGACGTAAACCGAGTCGTCCTGATCCTGTCCCTGCGGAGACTGCCCTTTCACAGAAAGCACCCCTATTACGGTGAAGGGGACTTTTTCGAGCCTGATTACCTGACCGACCGGATCGGCTTCTCCGAATAAATTTTCAACAACAGTCATGCCGAGCAGACAGACTTTTGCAGCGCTTCTGACATCCTGCTGGGTGAACGGTCTTCCCGATTCAAGCGGCCAGTCCCGTATCGCCAGCATGCCCGGTGTTGTTCCGGTCACAGCAGTGGACCAGTTCTGGGAGCCGAAGACAACCTGCGCAACCCCGTTGTGAACAGGGGCAACTTCTGAAACAGCAGGGCACTCATTCTGTATCGCTTCTGCATCGTCAATAGTGAGGGTGGTCTGAGTGCCTGATCCCATCCTCACGCCCGCAGAGGTCGTCGCACCCGGAAGGATCATGATGAGGTTGCTCCCGATGCTTGATATCTGGTCGGCGATCCTTTTACTCGCTCCCATACCGATGGAAAGCATGGCAATCACTGCCCCGACGCCGATGATTATCCCGAGCATGGTGAGTGCGGAGCGCATTTTATTTCTTTTCAAGGCCCTGAACGAGATCCTTATCGCTGTCGGGATATCGATCATGACCTGCCTGTCCTTTCATCGCTGATGATCCTGCCGTCAAGGAACCTGATTATTCTGCGGCTATACTCAGCGATATCCTGCTCATGGGTCACGAGTATTACCGTGATATTGGATTCCGAGTTCAATCGGGTAAAGAGCTCCATCACCTCGGCACTCGTCTTTGTATCGAGGTTGCCTGTCGGTTCATCGGCAAGGATGATCGCCGCGTTGTTGACAAGAGCCCTTGCTATGGCAACCCTCTGCTGCTGCCCGCCGGAAAGCTGACCGGGATAGGATTCTTCCCTACCTGCAAGTCCGACGTTTTTCAGCGCTTCTTCTGCACGGCCCTTACGGTCTTTCGCCGGAAGTCCGTTATAGAGCATAGGCAATTCAACATTCTCGATGGCAGACGTCCGGGGCAGAAGGTTGAATCCCTGGAAGACAAAGCCTATCTTTTTATTTCGTATGTTCGCCCGTTCATCCCTGTCGAGAGTTCCCACATCGGTTCCGTCAAGTCGATACTGACCGCGTGAAGGAGTATCAAGGCATCCGAGGATGTTCATGAACGTGGATTTTCCCGAACCTGAAGGGCCCATAATTGCAACAAATTCTCCTGCCCCTATGCTTGCAGAAACATTCATGAGGGCATTCACCTCGACAGAGCCTGCCCTGTATATTTTACAGATATCTTGAGTTTCTATAAGCGTCATCTCAGAAGAATCTCGGTCCCGGAGGCGCCTCCTGCTTCTTTTGTGCTCCGGCAACCGACTCGATGATTACCTCCTGTCCCTCACTGAGGGTATCTGAAGTAATTTCAGTATAACTTCCATCGCTGATACCGGCAGAAATAGTGATACGTTTTGGGTTACCCTGTTCCAGTATCCATACTCCCGGACCGCTCACCGTCTTTTTCTCAGCGCTCTTTTTTTCATCTCCATTAAGCTTGAACCTCAGGGCTGCGTTCGGTATTTTCAGGACATCTTTTTTTGTTGCGATTATGATCGACACGTTGGCGGTCATTCCGGGTTTGAGTTTGAGTTCAGGGTTATCCACCTGAATCACCACATCATAGGTAACCACATTCTGAACCGTAATCGGAGCATTCCTGACCTGCCATACCTTCCCTTTGAATGTAAGATCAGGGTAGGCATCCACGGTAAATTCAACATCCAGTCCGACGTTCACTTTTCCGATATCCGCCTCATCCACGTTCGTATCGATCTGCATTTTTGTGAGATCCTGGGCAATGGTAAATAAGGTAGGCGTCTGAAAACTTGCAGCCACTGTCTGTCCAACATCTACACTTCTCGATATTACAACCCCATCCACAGGGGATACTATCTTCGTATAGCGAAGATTTGTCTCAGAAAATTCCAATGCCGCTTTCGTTTGCGCAACCTGCGACCGGGCAGCGCTCACCGATGCCTTTGCAGTCTCATAGTTCGTTTCTGCCGTATCCAGATCGCTCCTTGCAATAAGATTCTTTGAGAACAATTCAGCATTTCTTTCCATAGTCCGCTTCGCGTCTACGAGGGTTGCTCCGGCCTTTTCAAGATTCGCTTCTGCCGCCAGGAGGTTCGCTCTTGCCTGCTGCACCTGTGCCTGAAATGTAGAAGGATCTATCTGCGCAATGATCTGGCCTTTTTTCACCGGAGAATTAAAATCGACAGAGATATTCTTAATCGTTCCTGAAACCTGAGTGCCGACAAGTACCGTGGTGACTGCATTCACCGTCCCTGTTGCAGTGACCGACATTACTATCTCACCTTTGGTAACCTTTCCTGTTTTGAATTTAATGTCACTGTTCTTGTTTTTGAGCAGAAAGAATGTTGCTGCAGCAAGCGTTACCCCTATGATTGCGATGAACAGTATCTTTTTCATTTCATACCCATAGCTTTCTCAAGACTTGCCTGGGCAACCTTGTCGGCATAGAGGGACTGTATATAATAGGTTCGTGCGTTCGCGATACCCACCTCTGCATCGGTCACCTCGATAGGATTCCCCACCCCTGCCGAGTATCTGCCATTTGCTATGTCCAGATTCTCCTGCGCCTGTTCTACGCCGAGTTTTGCTGTGGGGATCGCTTCTTCTGCCGCCCTGAGCGTTAAGTATGCCTCTTGAACCTCGAGGAAGATCATTTGTTTCAGTGACTCTTCGTTTGCTTTGATAACATTCAGGTTCGCCTTCGCCTCTTCCACCTGGTATTTCGTAAGAAAACCGCTGAACAGGGGGAACGAGAGCGTTGCCCCTACATTCCATCCATGGTCGAGGGGGAATTCTTCCCCTGACCAGGTATAGCCTGCATTTCCGTTCAGTACAGGATAGTAGCCTGTCTTTGCAAGGTCTATGGATCTCTCTGCCGCCAGCCTCTGTGAAACGATTGACTTCAAATCGGGTCTGTTTTCATATGCCTTTGTCATTGCTTCTTCCAGAGTTATTTCATATTTCTCAAAATTCATTTTTTCATCGAGCGTGTATTCAGGCGCATCAGGAACTCCCATTGCATTGTTCAAATTAACGATAGAAACCTTGAAAGCGTTTTTATTTTTTATCAGATTGAGCTTTGCGGTGCTCAGATCAACCTCTGCCTTTGTCACATCAAATTTTGGTTTCGTTCCCACCTCATAAAAACCCTTTGCCTGCTCCAGATGCTGCTGGGTCTGCTTTACTGTATCTTCGGCGACTATCACATTATATTTTGCCTGCACAACCCCGTAATACGCCTGCTTGACTGCAAGGATAATCTGGTCGGTGGTATTTCTTAAGTCTAAACGGGATGAATCGAGATTGAGTCCCTGAATTTTTACCTCCGTCGGCGTTTTCCCGAAGTCAAAGATCAGCTGACTGAGATTAAACCCTGTGGAATATTCATCAAACGAGTCTCCTGATGACCTGATTGAAACCCCCGGAATGCTTGATGATCTGGATGAACCTCCTGATGCCGGTGATATCCTGCTGTAGCTCGATGACCAGTTGACCTGCGGGTAATAATTTGACTTTGCCTGGCCGACGCGGCTCTCATTTATAATTACAGTATTTACGGCTGCCGCCAGGGTCGGCTGCATTTTCAGCGCTATTTCGATACACCTCTCCAGATTAAGGGTTTCGCCCTTTTTTATAATCTCTTCCGCCCCTACATGAAGAGGCTTGATGCAAATGAGAAATACTATGAAGGGCATGAGATATTTCATTGTTACCTCCTGTACTATAAAGTTCATAAGTAAAACAAATTATCCGGTATTATTATCTGTCATTCTGGCTTGTCCGCCAGACTTACGGCGGACTTGTCCGGAATCCTTCTTATACACAATTTTCTCTCTTCTGTTTTCCTGAATGGGAATTCAGAAAGATTCCCGACAAGCGGGAATGACAAGCAAAGAGTCTGACGTATGAACTCCTGAGCAGTTGTCTTTACAATCTCAGACATTTTTCTTTTTCTTGCGTTTGCCAAGCCACACACTGATTTTTTCCTGAACCCTGTCCATGTAATAAAACACCACCGGAGTGATATACAGGGTCAGGAGTTGGGAAACGACGAGCCCGCCGACAACAGCAAGACCAAGCGGACGCCGCGACTCAGCGCCTGCGCCAAAACCGATGGCAATGGGGAGCGTGCCCATTAACGCTGCCATAGTGGTCATCATGATCGGGCGGAAACGTATCAGGGCGCCCTCGTAGATAGCATCTATCGCCGCTTTCCCTTCTTTCCTTTGTGCTTCGAGGGCAAAGTCGATCATCATGATAGCGTTCTTCTTGACAATCCCCAGGAGCATAATGATGCCCACAAAGGCATAGATATTCAGATCCTTATGAAAAAGCATAAGGGTTAAGAGCGCGCCGAACCCGGCAGCGGGAAGCCCTGAAAGAATGGTTAAAGGATGTATGAAGCTCTCGTAGAGTATACCCAGCACGATATAAATGACCAAAAGGGCCATTATCAGGAGCAACCAGAGCCCTTTCATTGAAGACTGAAACGCCTGTGCAGCCCCCTGGAAGCTGGTGCTGACGGTCTGCGGCAACGCATCATGGGCAAGGGTTTCAACAATGGTAACGGCGTCACCGAGCGCTACGCCCGGTTTGAGGTTGAAAGAGATCGTGACTGCAGGAAGTTGACCGAGGTGATTCACCGTCAGGGGACCGGTATTCCTTGTCAGGGTTGCGAGAGTGTTTATCGGCACCAGTTGTCCGGCAGTGGACTGGATATAGAGCAATGAAAGGGCCGAGGGGTCTGCCTGATATTGAGGTTCCAGCTCAAGAATGACCTGATACTGGTTGTTGGGCGCATAAATAGTCGAAACCTGGCGGGAACCATAGGCATAATAAAGAGCATCTTCTATCTGCTGTGCTGTTACGCCGAGCGCGGATGCCTTGTCACGGTTGATATCAATATTGATCTGGGGATTATTTATCTGCAGGTCGCTGGTCACATCCTGCAGCTGGGATAATGCCCGCATCTTGCCTTCCAGCTCCATGGCTGATCGATACAACTCCCCCGTATCCGGACTCTGCAGGGTGAACTGGTACTGACTCTTGGTCAACGTACCGCCGATGCGGATGGCGGGAAGATTCTGCATGAACATCATGATGCCCGGCACCTGTGATACCTTTGGCCGCAGTTGCTGGATAATCTCATCTGCGCTCAATTCCCGCTCGCTGCGCGGTTTAAGCCTCATGAACATCCGTCCGGCGTTATTGGCAACACTTATTCCGCTGGCGCCGACAGCGGACATAAAGGCATCGATGTTGGGATTCTCTGAAACTATTGCAGCCAGCGCCTTCTGGTGCTTCACCATATCTTCAAAGGAGATCCCCTGTGCTGCCTCGGTAAAGGCAAATATCTGGCCGGTATCCTCTGACGGGAGAAATCCCATCGGAATTTTTGTGAATAAAAAACCGGTTACTACAGTAAGAATAATGGTGACCGCAAGGACAGTCCGGCGATAATGGAGGACGAGTTTCAGGGTCCTTTCATAGGTGTGCAGCATCCCTTCAAAGAAGCGCTCTGTGAAAAGATAAAGGCGGCCGTGCCGCACAGCAGCGTGCGGACGGATGAAACGGCTGCAGAGCATCGGAGTGAGCGTCAGCGAAACAAAACCCGATATCAGGATAGCCATGCTTATGGTCACCGCAAATTCGTGGAGGATTCTGCCGAGGATTCCACCCATGAAGAGCACCGGGATAAACACTGCAACAAGAGAAAGGGTCATGGACAAAATAGTAAAGCCTATTTCTTTTGAACCGGTGAGAGCGGCCTGCAAGACCGGTTCCCCCTTTTCGATATGGCGCATAATATTTTCGAGCATTACGATAGCGTCATCCACTACAAACCCGACCGACAGGGTGAGGGCCATAAGCGAGATGTTATTCACGCTGAACCCCATCAGGTACATTGCGGCAAAGGTGCCGACAATAGAGAAAGGCAGCGCAAGGCTCGGGATAATGGTCGCGGAAATATTTCGCAGGAAGAGAAATATGACCAGAACAACGAGACACAGCGCAAGGAAAAGGGTGAACTTGACGTCCCTGACTGATTCGCGAATAGACACCGAGCGGTCGTAAAGGGTATCCAGCTTGACCGAAGGCGGTATCTGGGCCCTGAAGCCGGGAAGGAGTTTCTTGATGCTGTCCACCACTTCCACGGTGTTCGTGCCGGGCTGACGCTGGATCGCCAGGACTACAGCGCGTTCATTCTTATACCAGTTTGCCGTTTTGTCGTTTTCTACACTGTCGATAACCCTGCCGAGTTCCTCAAGGCGTACAGGAGAGCC
>WSSedA1B3DRAFT_1000648_pt1 | contig 10083 bp, 6 predicted proteins | sample WetSurSiteA1Bulk_FD_9468 | JGI IMG/M metagenome (IMG submission 9468)
ATATTCTGAATTTCCTCCTTATCACCAATAAATATAGGCTCAATAATATCATCTTTCCAGGCCCTTAATACAGCACTCAGTGAATGTTGATCCTGGGCAGCAGCAAGCACAAGTTTCTTTCTGGGTTTACCTAAAACAATACTTTTAAGGTCCGACATGCTTTTTAAAACCATCTGGCTATAATTTTAAAAATTAGTATTTAAACTGTATGATGCTCAACTATATACTTGGTATCCGATGCTATAACAAATTCCTCGTCAGTCGTAACGCACATTACCGTAACTTTTGAATCGGGTGCTGAAATCACCTTATCCTTTCCGGTGACCTTGTCATTGGCCGTAAAATCAAATTTAATTCCCAAAAATTCCATATCCGAGCATATCATTGCTCTCATTTTATAATCGTTCTCTCCTACTCCGCCTGTAAAAACCAGAAGATCGAGTCCGTTTAAAACTGCTATATATGACCCAATAAATTTCTTGACTTTGTAAGCATACATATTAAGGGCAAGAATAGCTTTTTCATTACCTTCAGCTTTAGCAGCTTCCAGATCGCGCATATCTGAAGAGAGTCCGGAAATACCTGCCATACCGCTTTTTTTATTGATCAGGTTATTAACTCCGGTGACGTTAAGATGCTCCTTATCAGCAATATAAATAAGGACTCCTGCATCGATCTCTCCTGTTCTTGTTCCCATTATCAGCCCGTCGACAGGTGTAAAACCCATCGAAGTGTCTATTGAACGGCTGCCTTGAATAGCTGTAATAGAGGCTCCGTTGCCAAGATGACATGTAATGATTTTCATGTTATTGATATCTTTTCCCAGCAGTCTTGCAGCTTTTGAGGCTACAAATTTATGGCTGGTACCATGATATCCATATTTTCTGATCTTATACTTATCATAGTATTCATAAGGCAGAGCATACATATATGCATAGTCTGGCATTGTCTGATGAAATGATGTATCGAAAACCGCAACCTGTGGAACGCCAGGGATAAGCTTTTCAACTGACAGAATACCCTTAAGGTTTGCCGGATTATGAAGCGGAGCAAGTTCACTGCAGATCTCGATCTGTCTCTTTACCTCATTATCAACAAGTACGCTCTCTTTGTAACTTTCTCCTCCGTTGACGACACGATGACCAACTGCTTTGATCTCATTCACATTTTTTATTACTCCGTGCTTAGGATCGGTAAGGGCGGCCATTACCAGGTTTATTCCTGTGGTGTGATCAGGAATATCATTTATCATCTTATAAGGTTCCGCTCCAGTTGGCTTATGGGTTAAAATACTATCATTCAAACCAATGCGTTCAAGAAGTCCCTTTGCCAGCAGTTTATTTCCATCGGTCATATCAAACAGCTGGTACTTAATTGAGGAGCTTCCGCAATTTAAAACAAGGATGATCATTTGTGTTTCTGTTATAAGTAATCTAAAAATATCTATTTTCTCCCTGCAGCCTGGTTACATGTGATTGCAATCATGCTCACAATGTCACTTACCGAACAACCGCGCGAAAGATCGTTTATAGGGGCTGCCATTCCCTGGAGAATCGGCCCAATTGCCTCAGCATGTGCCAGTCGCTGAACAAGTTTATAAGCAATATTTCCGCAATTAAGATCGGGAAAAACCAGCACATTTGCATGACCTGCTATCTTGCTGCCGGGAGCTTTTTTCTGCCCGATCGATTCTACAAGCGCTGCATCGCCCTGAAGCTCACCATCTATCATAAGATCCGGAGCCATCTCTTTTGCGATTCTTGTAGCATTAACAACTTTATCGACAAGTTCGTGACTTGCACTTCCTTTTGTTGAGAAGCTTAACATTGCAATTTTTGGCTCAAAGCCTCCGATGGCTCTTGCCGTATGAGCGGTAGCAATAGCAATTTCCGCAAGTTCCTTATCAGTTGGATTTGGATGAACAGCGCCATCTGCAAAAATCAGAACGCCATCTTCCCCGAAGGTCTTTTCAGGAAGTATCATTATAAAAGCACCTGACACCACTGAAATTCCAGGTGCTGTCTTTACATAATGAAATGCTGGACGAAGAACATCTCCTGTTGCATGATCTGCTCCCGATACCTCCCCATCTGCATCTCCGTTTTTAATCATCAGAACTCCGAGATAGAGAGGATCCTCAATAAGACGTGATGCCTCTTCTTTTGTCATCCCTTTGTTTTTTCTCAGCTCAACCATCATATTGATGTAAAGATCTTTCTTTTCATGCGATTTAGGATTGACAATCATTGCTTTNGAAAGATTCTTTAATTCAAGCTTTGCAGCATGAGAGGCAATCTCTTCCGGATCCCCAATCAGAATTATTTGTGCCAGTCCTTCTGCGATAGCTATATCGGCTGCCTTTATGTTTCTTTCTTCATACCCCTCGGGAAGAACAATCCGCATATTATATTTCCTGGCTTTCAGCTTGATACGATCAATTAATTCCATTGTATATCAGTATTTTAAATTTTGCAACATTCTGCTCTAAATGTAAGAAAAAAAAGTCCTATAAAACAATTATGTATATCATGATTATCCTTTCGAAAGCTTTTTTCGTAAAAAAGTACCTGACTTACCCTTTTATTAAAAAAGATGATAAAATCATTTTCTAAATTTGCGGATTCAAAATTGATATATAAATGGATTCTTTTATTACCCGGCTGAACTCCCTTAAGGAGACTCTTGATGGCGAACTTAAATATGACCTGATAACTAAAACCATCTACTCGACAGATGGATCAGATTATAAGGAACAGCCCACCGCTGTGGCATGGCCAAAAGGGAATTCTGACATCAGGAAATTACTTTTATTCGCATCCGAAGAAAAAATTGGTGTTACTATGCGGGCAGCAGGAACATCACTTGCCGGACAGGTTGTCACTTCTGGTATAATTGCAGATATCTCAAGATATATGAACCGGATTCTTGAAGTGAATACAAAGGAAATGTGGGTAAGGGTTGAACCTGGTGTTGTGCTTGATGAACTGAATATGTTCCTGAAACCTCTTGGTCTTTTTTTCGGACCCGAGACATCAACTTCAAGCAGGTGTAATATGGGGGGTATGGTTGGGAATAATTCCTGCGGGTCACATTCCCTTGTATACGGTTCAACCAGGGATCATACCCTTGAGCTGAAAACAATTCTGAGCGACGGAAGCGAAGCAACTTTCGGTCCGATCGATAAAAGTACTTTTCAAAAGAAATGCCGGCAGGATAATCTCGAAGGGAAAATATACAGAAACATAAAAGAAATATTGGATAATCCTGAAAACCAGAAAAATATAAGAGAAGGTTATCCTGATCCAAGAATACCCAGGAGAAATACCGGTTATGCGCTCGATCTTCTGCTTGATTCTGAAGTATTTGATGACAAATCTGACAAACATTTCAATTTCTGTAAGCTCCTTACCGGATCTGAGGGTACTCTTGCTGTCTCAACCGAGATAAAACTGAATTTAGTTCCTCTTCCACCGGCTTTCAAGACACTTGTCTGCGTTCATCATCGCGACCGCGATGAAGCATTTAAAGCAAACCTTGTTGCTCTGAAGTTCAAACCTACTGCGGTTGAACTGACAGATGACAGAATTCTTGAGCTGACAAAGGATAATCTAAGCCAGAAAAACAACCGTTTTTTTCTGGACGGAGAACCAGGAGCAATAATGATGGTTGAATTTGCAAGAGAAACAAAAGAAGAAGTGGAATCTGTCACAAGCGAAATGATAGAAGCCCTGAGAAAAGCGGGCTACGGATACTCCTACCCTGTTATAAGAGGCAAGGATATGGCTAGGGCATGGGAGCTAAGGAAGGCCGGACTGGGTATTCTCGGAAAAATGAAAGGTGATGGCAGAAGCGTTTCACTTGTTGAGGATACAGCAGTCCGGGTTGAAGACTTGCCCGCTTATATGGACGATTTTGCAAAATTGCTTGCTAAACATGGAAAGGATTCTGTTTATCATGCGCACATTGGTACCGGAGAGCTCCATATAAGACCTGTCCTGAATCTGAAAGACCCTGGAGACGTTGAATTATTCAGGACAATTGGGATTGAAACAGCAAAGCTGGTAAATAAATATAAGGGATCATTGAGCGGTGAACATGGCGACGGAAGGCTCAGAGGTGAATTTATCCCTCTGATCCTGGGGGAAGCCAATTATGAATTGCTTAAGAATATTAAAGCGATATGGGATCCTGAGAACATCCTTAATCCGGGAAAGATCGTTGACACACCCCTGATGAATACAAGCCTGAGGTACCTGCCTGGTGAAGTAACTCCTGATCTTGAAACTGTATATGATTTTTCATCAACTGAAGGCATAATAAGAGCAGCTGAGAAGTGCAATGGTTCAGGTGATTGCAGGAAATCACTGAAAATTGGCGGGACTATGTGCCCAAGCTTTATGGCAACAATGGACGAGGCAAATTGTACCAGAGGAAGGGCTAATATTATGCGTGAGTTTTTAAGTATTACAAACTCAGATCCATGGAATCACAAGGAGATTTATGAAATACTGGATCTGTGTCTTGCATGCAAAGGCTGCAAATCAGAATGTCCGTCAGGCGTGGATATGGCTAAGATGAAATCGGAATACCTTCAGCATTGGTACGATAAACACGGGGTGCCTCTCAGGACTCTTTTAATAGCCTATATTTCAACATTTAACAAGATTGGTTCATTTGTCCCAGGGATTTACAATTTCTTTCTGAAGAACAAAACCCTTTCCGGCTTATTTAAAAAGAGTATAGGATTTGCAGCTGAAAGATCAATACCTCTTGTCAGTAAAACAAGTTTAAGGAGCTGGCTCAGCAGGAATCTGTCTTTACTGAATCCTGTAAATCCAGTCCGGACTGTTTACCTTTTTATTGATGAATTTACTAATTATCAGGACACTGAGACAGGAATTGCAGCAGTAAGATTACTGACTTCGTTGGGGTACAGGGTCGAAGTAACCCATCATGATTTAAGCGCAAGAACATTTATCTCAAAAGGTTTGCTGAGAAAAGCTAGAAAGATCGCGGTTAATAATATAAATATTTTTGCTGACCTTATAGATGAAAATAAGCCGCTGATAGGCATTGAACCATCTGCAATCCTTGGTTTCCGGGATGAATATCCTGATCTTGTAAAAGGCGATTTAAAAGAAAAAGCAACGAAAATTGCCATGAACTGTTTTCTGATAGATGAGTTTATTGCAAACGAATACAGGGCAGAAAGAATAAAAAGGGAGTCTTTTACCGGAAACGAACTCCGGATATTATTACATGCGCACTGCCAGCAAAAGGCAGTTGCTTCATCGGCCTGTTCAATCGAAATGCTTTCAATTCCCGAAAAATATACTGTTTCTGAGATCCCCTCGGGATGTTGCGGTATGGCCGGTTCGTTTGGGTATGAAAAGGAACATTTCGAATTGTCGAACAATATCGGTAACCTTGTATTATTTCCGCAAATAAGGAAAGGCGGCAGTGAAGTAACAATTGCGGCTCCCGGAACAAGCTGCCGTCATCATATTAAAGACGGGACCGCAAGAATCGCAAGGCATCCGGTGGAAATCCTTTATGAAGCACTTAGATAAGGCGACTGACTGAGAGCTGAAAGCTTAGGGTTAAAGGCAAGAATGGGAGAAACGGGGAATAGGAGAAGCTGCATGAAGTTCCGCTTAACTCAGTGGAACTCCGTGGTTTAGGATATTAAAATCATCAGCATCATTCATAACAGGGAATTTTTCACGGAAGTCAGATAATTCCTGCATTGATATATCTCCATTAAGAACACACTCTTTATTCCGTTCACCTGAAGCAATAATTTCACCTTTAGGACCGACAATCATTGAATCCCCACAGTATTTAATCCCTGTTCCATCAATCCCAATCCTGTTAACTCCGGCAACATAACACTGATTTTCAATTGCTCTTGCTTTAAGCAAAGTAATCCAGACATCCCTTCTGCTTTCGGGCCAGTTTGCCGTATTGATGAGAAGGTCATAATCATTCCTTGTTCTGCTCCATACCGGGAAGCGCAGATCATAACAAATGTTAGGACAGATCCTCAAACCTCTGAATTTAAAAATGACACGTTTCTCCCCTCTCGTGAATAACTTATTTTCTCCACTCACACTGAAAAGGTGCCTCTTGTCATAATTCCATATTTCATTTTCTGGTGAAACAAAAACAAAACGGTTATAGAATTGATTCCTTTCCCGGACAATATAACTTCCACAGATACCAAGAGAATATTTTTTTGCAATACCCAGCATCCATACCATAGTGCCGGTTAACGGCGCTTCAGAAAGTTCTGCAGGATTCATGGAGAAACCGGTATTGAACATTTCGGGAAGAATTACTATATCTGTATCTGCAGGAACTGCAGATATTAACACTTCAAGTTTCTCATAGTTCTTAACCTTGTTTTCCCAGATTATGTCAGTTTGTATAAGAGTAATTTTCATTTCAATCGAATTAAATCAATATTAAAAGTACGGTAAACATACAATATTTGACATTATTACATATTCTTAATCCTTCCCCTGACCTGAGCCGCCCATTAAATCCTTACTAATACATTTAAACAAGTTGTCAGCATTTTAGTTGCGAATTATAATTCTTTGCCACCNAGATCCCGGATATACCGGATTGTATTCTTATGTGGTTAATAATGATATTGTTACAGGTAAAAAATATATTGTAACAGGTATATTTTTTATTGTAATACAATATTTAAACAGTCCTTAATATTATGTAGTGTCTTATTAATTCAAGTTGCTTGTTGCTGGGTACTTGTTGCTAGTTAATCTCCTGTAAAACAATAACTTGTTTGGAACAGAAATACGATATGTATCCCTGAAGGTGCTTTGGACCGATGGACTGAGCATGGTTCCTGTGGTCGACAGGAAGAGTTTATAAAAAAAGGTATCTTGTTTTTAGATACCTTTTATGAACATAACCAGAATAGTCTGATCTATTTTTTTGTATTCAGTGAATTGTAATAATCAGTAAAAATTGCGTTTAAGAGAGGCTTATAATAAAGCCAGAAGAATCTCCTTGTATCTTCAGACTTGTCCGAATATTTGAACCATTTGAGCTTATCAAAGCCTTTAAGCCTGGAGGTACAGAAGGTAATCTTATTTGAAGCAAAATCGCCGGAAAAATAATAAATCCTCCGGTTTACAGGTTCCTGGATAACTGCAGGGAAAATACTGCTGAGATTTCTGCCAGTCAATAATGTATCTCCGACAGCTGTTGTCTCAAGTTTAAACTCTGATATAACATTGCTCTGCATCGGATCGATTATATCGAACCATTTATCAAATGTTACTGAGGACGGAACTCCATATTTTTCGCAATTTGCAGTATCGGTTATGATGTATGGCAAGGCATTTTTCAGATGAGTTCCTTCCTCGAGAACGATAATATTTTTTTCACTAAGAAGAACAACTCCCGGCTTTTTAAATGTCCAGGGCTTATTATATTCTTTCCTGTACATGGAAGTCATCCAGATCGGAAAATTCTTTTCCGTTGAATCCAGTTTTGGAAAATACTTTCCCGACCAGCCTGTAAAAGTAATACCAAGTTTTTCCTGAGTCCTGAATGATTCAAATGCTGGCGTCGGGTAATCGAAGGAGTTGTATTCAAGAATTATCAGCTTATTTCTGTTTTTCATTTCATTTATAAGCAGATAATCAGTATTGTTAAGGCCTCCATAGATCTTCCTTGATTTCCGGCTTTTATTTACACCTGCGTACCAGTCATTAAAAAATACTCCATATGTGTCAGCAAAATAAATGGCATCTATTTTTTCAGGGAGATCGATCATTTCAGACAGATGATATTCTTTCCTTATGCTCCCTCTGTCTTTCAGGGGCCTGGTTGGTGAAAATCCGTAATAATCCTTTTTGAATGAATAGCTTCTTTTATTGTCTTTTTTGACGAATCTTTCGTTGTTAAGAATCCATGTGAGTGATTTATGGTTCAGGCGCTCGAGGGTCGGTACTGTCTTATCTAGAATAACTATATCTATTGGTTTTTTCTCCTGGAAAGACCACCGGAAAAAGTTAATCAAAGGTAGAGCAAGAACCAGAACGAGGATAATAATTGTTATCAGAAGAGGCTTTTTCATAACTTAATAAATATCTGAAAGTATTCAAATACTATTATATATACACTTTTATAGACAGTTAATAAACTGATAAATGTATTAATTTATTTTCTTGACATAAAATTAATTTATAGTAAAATGGTAAATTTCCACAAAATCAGGAGGTTTTAATAGCCACATGCAGTATTATTCCCTCTCCAGTCGGCACCGCTGGTTTTCCTTCCTTCGGGCAAAATCAAAATGGCATTAACCCTCCCTATTGAAGTCCTGGGTGCGAAGTTATGACCCATGTTTTTTAGTCTTATAATGGCTGCACTGTCAAGTGAATTACTTTCAAAGCTGATAAGATCGGGCAGCCACTGGTGATGGAACCTTCCTGTATCGACTGCCTGTCGGATGGACATGTTATAATCAATAACATTGATAATAACCTGCAATACCGACGTGGGGATTGTTGAACCTCCCGGGGAGCCTGCAACCATAAATAATCTGCCATCCTTTTCAATAATGACAGGCGTCATGGAACTCAGCATTTTTTTTGCCGGCTGAACCGAATTTGCCTCACCTCCAACCAGCCCATACATATTAGGGGAACCCGGCTTAATTGAGAAATCGTCCATCTGATTATTCATCAGAAAACCGGCGCTGTCGACAACAATGCTATTACCGAAGGTACCATTAAGTGTAGTGGTGGCAGCCACCGCATTGCCCATCCTGTCAACTACAGAATAATGGGTTGTCTCTTCACTTACTACTGGAAGAGGTGAACCTGGATTTATCTCAGATGAAAGAGAGGCAGAGTCAGGATTGAAGCTTTTCATTCTCTCTACCAGATATTCTTTATTCAACAAACCGTCAATGGGAATTTCAGTATAATCAGGATCTCCGAGATATTCAGAACGATCAGCAAAGGCTCTTCTTTCTGCCTCAGCGATAAGATGAACTGACTGCCAGGAATGAAATCCGGTCTCTTTAAAATTAAAAGGCTCTATCATTCCCAGTATCTGGAGCAGGATAACTCCACCTCCTGAAGGCGGCGATGCTGAAATGATCCTGTAACCCCTGTAATTACCTGAAACAGGATCTCTGAAAACCGAATTGTATTCAGAAAGGTCCTTGAATGATACTACCCCGTTTCCTCTCTTCATTTCTTTAACAATGAGTCGTGCGGTAGTCCCTGAATAAAAGCCATTCCTTCCATAATCCCTTATCCTTTCAAGAGTTCTGGCCAGGTCAGGTTGCCGGAGTGTATCTCCTTTCTTCCATGGGATATCCCTGACAAAAGAAGGCAGAGACACGTTTCTGTTAATAAAGTTTTCCCTGTTTTTATTTAAATCGTCGGCCTGGCCTTCAGTTACAGGAAATCCTTTTCTGGCCAGGTCAATAGCAGGCTGAATAACCTCTTTGAATGAAAGAATACCGTATTTGGCATGTATATTAAGCATACCATCTACAGTCCCGGGGACCCCTGAAGCCTTATGTGTTTCTGTGCTTAATCCCGGGATTATATTACCTGAAGGATCCAGATACATATCCCTGAAAGCTTCAAGAGGTGCTTTTTCGCGATAATCAATAAGGTCAGTCCTTCCGGAAGCTTCTCTGAATAATAAAAAGCCTCCTCCTCCGATGTTTCCTGCTTCCGGATAACAGACAGCCAAGGCAAATTCGGTTGCTACAGCAGCATCAACTGCATTACCTCCCCTCTTCAATACATTTACCCCGATCCGGGAACTTTCAGGATGAGCAGAAACCACCAATCCGCTGTCAGCAATTATATTCCGGCTTTCAGATACGCCGTTTTGATTTTGACCTAAAGGTGACTTACAGCCGATAAAAATTCCTCCGAGAAACAAGAAAATAAGAATCGCTCTGATCATATTTACTAACATAAATTATATAATGCAATGATAACAATAATAACGGACTGATAATGTAAGTGAGGAACCAGGTCATTAATCAATCATTGTTTTTTCTATTTTTACACAAATATATTT
>WSSedA1B3DRAFT_1000649_pt1 | contig 10078 bp, 7 predicted proteins | sample WetSurSiteA1Bulk_FD_9468 | JGI IMG/M metagenome (IMG submission 9468)
GTGACGGGAGTGGCGCAGTTACCGGAAGGGGTAGAGATGGTGATGCCTGGGGATAATGTAAGCTTGTCGGTAGAGTTGATATCGGCGATAGCAATGGAGAAGGAACTGAGGTTTGCCATCCGTGAAGGCGGCAGAACCGTTGGTGCAGGTGTCGTCACAGAGGTTCTTGGGTAAAAAGACATGAGAGATATCATATTATTCCAATGCACAGAATGTAAAAACAGGAATTATTCAAGCATGAAAAATAAAAAAAATACCACTGAAAAACTACAGTTGAAAAAGTACTGCAGAAATTGCAGGCGGCATACTGTACATAAGGAGACAAAGGCATAGGCCAGTAGCTCTAACGGCTAGAGCATCGGACTCCAAATCCGAGGGCTGGGGGTTCGAATCCCTCCTGGCCTGCCACTCGAAAAAAGTTATAAGTTAAAAGTTAAAAATTAAGAGTTAGGAAAAAAGAAAACATAGCTTGGGAAAAATATAATGGTAAACAAAATTAAGGAATTTTTTCGTGAAGTGAAAGTCGAGGTCAAGAAGGTTGTCTTTCCTTCGAAGGATGAACTGATCGGGTCCACGTGGGTTGTAATAATAACCGTACTTATCATCTCGCTATTTCTTGGGGTTGTTGACATCGGCCTTTCAAGATTAGTAGCGTTGGCACTGAGATAGCTATGGGAAAAAACTGGTATGTTGTTCATACATATTCGGGGTTTGAAGAAAAAGTAAAACTCACTATCGAGGAAAAGGTAGACAGGCAAGATTTGCAGGAGAGGATTTCAAGGATATTAATCCCGACTGAGCGTGTCATAGAATTAAAGGCAGGCAAAAAGAAGGAAAGTGATAAAAAATTCTACCCTGGATATATCCTGGTCGAAATGGAAATGGATGACGAAACATGGCATCTTATCAGAAGCACTCCAAGGGTAACAGGTTTCGTCGGCGGGTCCAATCCGGTTGCGATTTCCGAGGAAGAGGTGTCCGTGATACTCCAGCAGATCGAAAAAGGCCCTGTCCCACAGGTGAAAACACAGTTCCAGAAGTCCGAAAGTGTCAGGATTATCGACGGGCCCTTCACAAACTTCCTTGGCAGCGTTGAAGAAGTAGATATAGACCATGGCAGACTTTGCGTTATGGTCAGCATTTTTGGCAGGCAGACGCCTGTTGAACTGAACTTTTTCCAGGTGGAGAAAGCATAACAAAATTATGATACAAAATTATCAATTATCATTTTTACATGCTCATTGCCAATTGCTAATTTTGAATTGTACGAGGGGGTTTTATGGCTAAGAAGGAAATCATTGCTCAGGTCAAACTCCAGATACCGGCAGGGAAGGCAAATCCCGCGCCGCCTGTAGGTCCTGCACTCGGTCCGCACGGGGTAAATATCATGGAGTTCTGCAAGGCATTCAACGCACAAACACAGGCGCTCGGCGATACGATTATACCGGTAGTATTAACCGTATATGCCGACAGGTCCTTCACTTTTATTACGAAGACGCCTCCTGCCTCGGATCTCCTGAAGAAGGCTGCCGGCATAATAAAAGGATCAAGTACTCCCAACAAGGAGAAAGTAGGCAAGGTGACNGCTGCTCAAGTCAAAGAGATAGCACAGAAAAANCTTCCGGACCTCAATGCATACTCGNTTGAAAAGGCAGAACAGATTATTAAAGGCACTGCGAGGAGCATGGGGGTCGAAATCACNGAATAAAGAGGGCGACATGGGGAAAAAGTTAAAGACAGTCCAGGACAAAATTGAACAGGGAAAGGAATANGTTCTCGAAGATGCAGTCAAACTCGTCAGGGAATGCTGTTACACAAAATTTGACGAGACTGTTGATCTTGCGGTAAATCTCGGGATTGATCCGAAAAAGTCAGAACAGATGGTACGGGGGACGGTTGTTCTTCCTCATGGCATGGGGAAAAAAGTCAGAGTGCTTGTTTTCGCAAAGGGCGAAAAGGAAAAGGAAGCGTTAGACGCAGGTGCAGATTATACTGGGGCTGAAGACGTTGTTGAAAAAATACAAAAAGGTTGGCTTGATTTTGACAAGTCAGTCGCTACCCCCGACGTCATGGGCCTTGTGGGAAAACTGGGTAAAATACTCGGGCCGAGAGGTCTGATGCCTAACCCTAAACTGGGGACTGTGACGTTTGATATTGCCCGTGCTGTGAAAGAGATCAAGGCAGGAAAAGTTGAGTATAAAGCCGAAAAAGGTGGTATCGTTCATGTCCCGATTGGAAAAGTCTCTTTTGAGGCAGACAAGCTCATGGAGAATGCAAAATCGGTTCTTAACTCGATCATAAAGGCAAAACCAGCGACGAGTAAAGGGAAATATCTTAAGAAATTATTCATTTCTTCAACCATGGGACCAGGGATTTCTGTGGACGTTTCTTCCCTGGGGAAGGGGGTATAAACTGAACAGGTCAGAAAAAGAACAAGAGGTACAACAGTTACGGGAAGAGTTTGAGAAATCAAAAGCCATCATCTTCGCTGACTACAGGGGGTTGACTGTAGCCGAGTTGTCTGCATTACGCAAAATGCTGAAGGAAGGAAATATTGATTTTAAGGTAGTAAAGAACACGCTTGCGAAGATAGCTGCGGAGGGAACATCTGTTGCTGCTGCGAAGGATTTCTTCAAAGGTCCGGTGGGTATAGCTATAAGTTATGAAGACCCTGTCGCAATAGTAAAAAAGATGCTCGAATTCTCCAAAAAGAATGACAAGCTCAAGGTTGGAGTAGGTCTGATCGAAGGGTCGCTATGCGNTTCAGCGGANCTGAAGGCAGTTGCTGATATCCCNTCAAGGCCGGTGTTNCTNTCTATNATGGCNGGTGTTTTCCAGGCGCCGCTTTCGAAGATGGCATCTTTATTGAATGCCACAGTCAGTAAGTTTGCATATGCACTTGAGGCAGTGAAGAATAAAAAGAGTGAATAATAATAACCGTTTAGAGCATCCGGTATCGGTCTTTGACATGACGACTGGTGACCATTTGCTGAAGACGGAAAAAGGAGGACTTTAAAATGGCTGTTACAAAAGAAGAGGTATTCGAGTTTATTGACAACATGACAATCCTTGACATGTCGAAGTTCATTAAAGAGTTTGAGGAAAGATACGGAGTGACAGCTGCTGCACCTATCGCTATCGCTGCCATGCCGGGCGCCGGAGGCGGAGCTGCGGCACCGGAAGTAGAGGAGAAGACAAGCTTTGATGTTATTCTTGGCGCTGCAGGCGAGAAGAAAATTCAGGTAATAAAAGTTGTCAGAGAACTTACCTCACTCGGCCTGAAAGAAGCCAAGGACCTTGTTGACGGAGCTCCGAAACCGGTAAAAACCGGCGTATCGAAAGAAGAGGCTGAATCGATAAAGGCAAAACTTGAGGAACAGGGAGCAAAAGTAGAAATTAAATAAATAAAAGGAGACATATGGCAAGGGTTTTGAGAAAACGAGAAAATTTTGGAAAAGTTCCCCAATTCCTCGAAATCCCTAACCTCATTGAAATACAGAGAAAATCTTTTGAGAAGTTTCTGCAGAAGGATGCTTCTCCTGATAAAAGGGAAGAGTCCGGGCTGCAGGCTGCATTTTTAAGTGTATTCCCGATTGTAGATTATAACGAGACCGCATCGATAGAGTTTTTGGGATACACTTTTAGTGAGCCCAAGTTCGATATACGCGACTGTCTACAGAAGGGGATCACCTTTGCAGCGCCTCTCAAGATTAAAGTCAAGCTGAATTTATGGGAATTTGTTGAACCGAAGGGGAGTAAGAGACTAAAAGAATCAAGGGAAGAAGACGTCTATATAGGCGAAATGCCTTTAATGACGGACACCGGCACTTTTGTCGTAAACGGTACCGAACGTGTTGTTGTGAGTCAGCTTCACCGCTCACCCGGAGTCTTTTTCAGCCATGACAAAGGCAAGACCCATGCAAGCGGCAGACTATTATACTCTGCCCGTGTAATTCCCTCCCGGGGGTCATGGCTTGATTTTGAATTTGACACAAAAGACATCCTTTACGTGAGGATTGACAGACGGAGGAAATTACCGGCTACGATTGTTATGAAGGCTCTCGGCTATTCGAATGAAGATCTCTTAAAGATCTTTTATCCTATCGAATCAATCCAGATCAGCGGCAATAAGTTTTCGAGAGCAGTGAGCGAGGTCCTTGTTGGAATAAAATCACTGGTCAACATAACTGCACCGGACACGAAAGAACTGATTGTAAAGGAAGGGAACAAAATTACCCGCGGCGCCATAAGAAAGATGGAGGCTTCGGGAATCAAAAATATCCCGATTTCGAAGGAAGAGATTATCGGCAGGATTACCCTGAAGGACATTATTGATCCCTCCACAGGAGAGGTAATCATAGAGGGGAATGAGCCTATCACAGAGGAACCTCTGAACAGGATCCTCTCGTTGAAAATTGATTCGCTCAGTCTCCTCTTTATAGACAATGTCCATTATCTTCCTTCTCTGAGGGACACCCTCCTGACAGATAAGGTGAATACACAGGAAGAGGCTCTGATCGAGATATACAGAAAATTAAGGCCTGGAGAACCACCGACTGTAGCTGCAGCCAAAGACCTCTTCAACGGGCTCTTTTTTGATCCCAAGCGGTATGATCTCTCACCGGTAGGACGGTTAAAACTGAATAAAAGACTCACTATTGATGTGCCTTTAGATACCAGAGTATTGACAGATAACGACATCGTCGAAATCGTCAGATATCTATTTAACCTTAGAACCGGCAAGGGTGAGGTTGATGATATAGACCATCTCGGCAACAGAAGAGTGCGGAGAGTCGGCGAACTGTTGGAAAATCAGTTCAGAATAGGTCTCGTCAGAATGGAAAGAACGATCAAGGAAAAAATGACCCTGACGGATCTTGAAACAGCCATGCCGCATGACCTGATCAATGCGAAACCGGTCATGGCAGCTTTAAAGGAATTTTTCGGCTCAAGCCAGCTCAGCCAGTTCATGGACCAGACGAATCCCTTATCAGAGATTACCCATAAGAGAAGGTTATCCGCCCTGGGTCCCGGTGGGCTTACCCGCGAGAGAGCAGGGTTTGAGGTGAGAGACGTTCACCCTACCCATTATGGAAGAATATGTCCGATAGAAACACCGGAAGGTCCCAACATCGGCTTAATTACCTCTCTGGCCACTTATGCACGGGTAAACGACTTCGGATTTATAGAGGTCCCTTACCGGAAAATTTCGAACGGGAAAGTTACCAAAACCGTTGACTATCTCTCAGCAATAGACGGTGAAAAATATATTATTGCAGAAGCAACTTCACTGATTGATGACAAGGGGAACCTGATTGGAGAGACTGTTTCAGCAAGAGTAGGCGGAGATTTCAGGATGGTGTCACCCAATGAAGTTGAATATATGGATGTATCACCCAAACAGATTGTAGGAGTCTCTGCTTCTCTGATACCGTTTCTTGAAAATGACGATGCAAACAGGGCATTAATGGGGTCGAACATGCAAAGACAGGCTGTGCCGCTTCTTCAGCCTGAAGCTCCTATTGTCGGCACAGGCATGGAACATGTTGCAGCCAGGGACTCAGGGGCGCTTGTCCTTGCCAGGCGGGGAGGAGTTGTCGAAAGCGTTGACGCATCCCGCATTGTTGTCCGCTCTTCTGAAAATAGAGGTGGTGTGGATATTTATACCCTTGTCAAATTTCAGAGATCAAATCAGGCTACCTGCATTAATCAGAAGGTGGTGGTAAATGTTGGAGACGCTGTAAAACCGGGAGATATTCTTGCTGANGGATCATGTACGGAAGCAGGAGAACTTGCCCTGGGCAGGAATGTCCTCGTAGCGTTTATGCCTTGGGGTGGATATAACTTTGAAGACGCAATCCTCATCAGCGAAAGACTTGTCAAGGAAGATGTCTATTCCTCCGTTCATATAGAAGAATTCAGCCTCGAGTCCCGGGAAACCAAGCTCGGCCCGGAAGAGATCACACGGGATATTCCCAATGTCGGAGAAGAAGCGCTGAAGAACCTCGACGAAAGCGGAATCATCAGGATAGGCGCCGAGGTAAACCCGGGGGACATCCTTGTCGGGAAAGTAACTCCAAAGGGTGAAACACAACTGACACCCGAAGAAAAACTGTTGAGAGCCATTTTTGGCGAGAAAGCAGAGGAAGTCAAAGAAAGCTGTCTGTACGTCCCTCCCGGCATAGAAGGGACAATAGTTGACGTACGGATTTTCTCGAGGAAAGGCGCCGAAAAGGACGAACGGGCAAAGAGTATAGAAGAAGAAGATATCAATAGATTGCAACGTGATCTTGAAGAGGAGATCAGGATTGTAAAAGAAGAAAAGTTCAAAAAAATCCGTAGTCTCCTTGCTGGTCATGCGGTATCTGAGGACGTTAAGGATTCCAAGACGAAAGAGGTTGTCTGCCAGAAAGGGAAGAAACTGGCAGAAAAGCAGCTTGAGCGGGTAAAGGATGAACACCTCATGCGCATCAAGCTTGAAGACAGCGTAGCCCGGGAAAAAATAGAATCCGTCAATAATGAAGTCAATCAGTATGTTCGTTACCTTGAAGCACGCTATGATGACACGATCGACAGGCTCAAAAGAGGAGATGAACTTCCACCCGGCGTAAATAAAGTGGTGAAAGTATACATCGCCATGAAGCGGAAACTCCAGATCGGGGACAAAATGGCAGGACGGCATGGAAATAAAGGGGTCGTCGCCATGGTTCTCCCGGAGGAAGATATGCCTTATCTTCCGGACGGCACACCTGTTGATATAGTGCTCAATCCGCTCGGTGTTCCTTCCAGAATGAATGTAGGCCAGGTTCTCGAAACACACCTTGGGTGGGCAGCCAGGACGCTTGGGCTGAATGTTGCGACCCCGGTATTCGAGGGAGCAAAGGAGATTGAAATAAAAGATCTTCTTAAAAAAGCGCACCTTCCGGCAACGGGACAGATTACCCTTTACGACGGAAAAACAGGTGAAGCATTCTACAAACCGATTACTGTCGGATACATGTATATGATGAAGCTCCATCACCTTGTTGATGATAAAATCCATGCACGTTCGATCGGTCCTTACTCTCTCGTTACCCAGCAGCCCCTTGGCGGGAAAGCACAGTTCGGCGGACAGAGACTTGGAGAAATGGAAGTCTGGGCGCTGGAAGCATATGGCGCATCCTATACGCTCCAGGAATTTCTGACGGTAAAGAGTGATGACGTTTCCGGGAGAGCTCGCATGTATGAGGCCATTGTGAAAGGTGACGCAACCCTGGAGCCAGGGGTGCCGGAGTCTTTCCATGTATTAATAAAAGAACTCCAGAGTCTCGGACTCGATGTAGAGCTTCTGGAGAAGAAAGGCAAGGGGGAGTAGTTTGACAGAAGATATTTATGCAATTTTTCAGAGGCCAAAAGATCCAACTGATTTTGAGGCAGTCAGAATAAGGCTTGCTTCGCCTGAAAAGATCAGGGAATGGTCCTATGGCGAAGTGAAAAAGCCTGAGACCATCAACTACCGGACGTTTAAACCGGAAAGGGATGGGCTGTTTTGCGCAAAGATCTTCGGACCGATAAAGGACTGGGAATGCATCTGCGGCAAATATAAACGGATGAAACACCGGGGAGTAGTCTGCGACAAATGTGGAGTCGAGGTTATTCAGTCCAAAGTCAGACGCGAACGGTTAGGTCATATCGAACTTGCAACACCGGTAGCCCATATCTGGTTTCTCAAAGGTCTGCCGAGCAGAATCGGCACCCTTCTCGATATGACTATGCGGCAGCTTGAGAAGGTTCTGTATTTTGAGGGCTACGTTATTATAGACCCTGGTGATACAACACTTAAAGAGAAAGAACTTCTTTCAGAAGATGATTTCAAGAAGAAAACTCTTGAATTCGGCACACGATTCAAGGCCGGGATGGGAGCTGAGGCGATAAGGGAACTGCTGAGACGGATAGACCTTGAAACCCTGTATCATGAGCTCAAGGAAAAAATTCATGAAGCCGTTTCGATCGGCGTCAAGAAAAAACTCACTAAGCGGCTCAAAGTCGTCGATGCGTTCAGAAGGTCGGGGAATAAACCCGATTGGATGATCATGGACGTAATTCCGGTGCTGCCTCCTGATTTAAGGCCTCTTGTCCCGTTGGAAGGCGGCCGCTTNGCCACTTCCGACCTGAANGATCTTTATCGGAGAGTGATAAACAGGAATAACAGGNTGAAGAGGCTGATGGAACTGAAAGCCCCAAGCGTNATTATAAAAAATGAGAAAAGGATGCTTCAGGAGGCTGTTGANGCACTCTTTGATAACGGAAGACGCAGCAGNGTTTTGAAAACAACNACAAAAAGACCANTGAAGTCCCTGAGCGANATGATAAAAGGAAANCAGGGGCGNTTCAGGCAGAACCTGCTGGGGAAGCGGGTTGATTATTCCGGAAGNTCTGTTATCGTGGTAGGTCCTGANCTGAAACTCCATCAATGCGGTCTTCCNAAGAGGATGGCGTTAGAGCTCTTCAAGCCGTTTATCTTTAATAAACTTGAAGACAAAGGCTATGCCACAACAATAAAAGCAGCGAAAAAACTGGTAGAAAAAGAAAGTGCGGAGGTATGGGACGCCCTGGAAGAGGTTATACGGGAACATCCGGTTATGTTGAACCGTGCCCCAACGCTTCACAGGCTTGGTATCCAGGCATTCGACCCCATTCTTGTTGAAGGGAAAGCGATAAAACTTCATCCGCTGGTATGTACTGCATTTAATGCTGACTTTGACGGCGACCAGATGGCGGTGCATGTCCCGCTCTCGATTGAGTCACAGATCGAAGCCCGCGTGCTTATGATGTCCGTGAATAATATCATGTCGCCGGCGAATGGAAAACCTATAGTTGTACCGACTCAGGATATGGTTCTCGGCATTTACTACCTTATGAAAGAGAGAAAGGGCGCCAAAGGTGAAGGAAAGACCTTTGCCGACCCGGAAGATGTGATAATTGCGTATGATGCCGGGATTATTGATGAACATGCCGGAATTAAAGTGAAAATGAACGGCGAGTATATTGAAACAACAACCGGGAGGATCATTTTCAGCGACATTCTGCCTGAAGGCATATCCTTCTCCATGGTCAACAAGGATATGACCAAAAAAGAATTAGGGAAGCTCATCGAATTTATTTATAAGAAATCCGGGAAGCGGAGTACTGTTGTGTTTCTTGATAACCTGGAACAACTTGGCTTCAGATACGCTACAAGATCCGGCGTTTCCATATCGATGGCTGATATGCATATCCCTACTACAAAGGCAGGGCTTATCCGTGCTGCGGAGCAGGAAGTCATCGAAGTGCAGAAACAGTATGCAGATGGTCTTATAACACACGGTGAACGGTATAACAAGGTTATTGACATTTGGGCAAATGTGACCGAAAAAGTTGCTGACGAAATGATGAAGGAACTTGGCGCTGAAGACGGCAAACAACTCTCCGAAGAAGAACTCTGGGAGAGAAGGTCGTTCAACAGTATATTCATGATGGCGGATTCAGGCGCGCGTGGAAGCACCGCCCAGATCAGACAGCTTGCCGGTATGAGAGGATTAATGGCCAAGCCATCAGGTGAAATCATAGAAACGCCGATTACCGCTAATTTCAGGGAAGGGCTGACGCCCCTCCAGTATTTTATCTCAACACACGGCGCAAGAAAAGGTCTTGCCGACACAGCGCTGAAAACCGCGAACTCCGGGTATCTTACGCGACGGCTTGTCGATGTGGCGCAGGATGTCATCGTGTCGGAAGATGACTGCGGCACAACAGACAGCATCAGCGTAACTTCTCTCGTTGAAGGCGGTGAAATTATTCAGCCTCTTGAGGAGAGACTGTTGGGAAGAACCGCGGTTGAAGATATAAAAGATCCCATAACAAAAGAGACTATCGTCAAGAGGAATCAGGAAATAGATGAAGAACTGACGCATAAAATCATCGATGCAGGCATTGACAGGGTAAAAATACGTTCGGTGCTTACCTGTGAGTCGAAATATGGTGTCTGTACAAAATGCTACGGGCGGGACCTTGCCCGCAGTGAAGTTATCGAAAAGGGTGAATCGGTCGGCATTATTGC
>WSSedA1B3DRAFT_1000651_pt1 | contig 10073 bp, 5 predicted proteins | sample WetSurSiteA1Bulk_FD_9468 | JGI IMG/M metagenome (IMG submission 9468)
GGGTGTAATGGGCGGCCAGAGGGGAAGCATTCATCAGAAGATCGGTGAAAGCCTTGCCGACCTCTGTCTGGTAATCAAGCCGTCTCTCACAGTCCTTGACGCAATCCGTATTCTCACTGCGAACGGACCGCAGGGTGGAGACCTGAAGGATGTTAAGAGGCTTGATACCTTGATTGCCGGTGTGGATCAGGTCGCTATAGATTCCTATGGCGCTACCCTGTTTGGCATGAAAGGGTCTGACCTTTCCTATGTTAAGGCCGGCAATGCAATGGGGATAGGCAGCATGGACATTTCACGGCTGAAGATAAACAGACTGAATGTCTAAGCAAATTCTTCGAAAGATCTCGCAGGGTCTTTTCCTGCTGCTTTTCCTTTTTCTCTTTATCCGGACAGAGTCGAAGGGAAATGATACACTCGGTTATCCTGTCAGGCTCTTCCTTGACTTCGATCCCCTGATTTTCCTCACAACACTGTTCGCCTCAAGAGGCGGGCAGATACCTGCAGGATTCTTCCTCTCTCTTATCACGATCCTTGTGACTATTGTCCTTGGAAGGGTATTCTGCGGCTGGCTCTGTCCCCTTGGAACTCTAAATACAATTGTTGGTTCATTCAGAAGACGACAATCCATTCCTCTGGATGCTAAGTGGCACAGGCTAAAATATTACATCCTTATCGTGCTTATTGTATCATCTGTTTTCACACTTCAGATTGCAGGGATCATGGACCCCTTATCTCTCATTATCAGGTCGTTTTCCGTGAGTATCTATCCCTTAGCGGACAATGGGATCAGGGCATTATTTGACACAATATATAATACAAATATATCGGGACTCGTTGACGTTTCAGAGGCAGTTTACGGACTTCTGAAAAAAAGCCTGCTCGCCTTTCGGCCGCTTTTTTATCTCCAGGCTGTTTTCACCGGGGTTATATTTTTTTTGATCCTCGCTATGAACCTGATCGAAAATAGATTCTGGTGCAAGTACCTCTGCCCGCTCGGCGCCNTGCTTGGCNTTTGTTCCNGGTACTCTGTCCTGAAGAGGGAAACAAGCGAGGGATGCACCGGTTGTGGTATNTGTGCTAAAGCCTGTCAGGGCGGGGCAATATCTGAGAAGAATGATAACTGGAGGAATACGGAATGCCTTGCATGTTTTTCCTGTGACGACANCTGTCCCCAGAACGCTGTGAGTTTCGGATTAGGNAAGCAGAAAAATCAGGCTATGGACCTCGGNAGGAGANAGGTGATGGCCTCAATGNTGTCGGGCGCTCTTGCCGTACCNTTGCTNAGGTCTACTCCTCTGTCAAAAACTACTTATTCNAATCCTGATCTGCTGAGGCCACCGGGGGCGCTTGAGGAAAAAGAGTTCCTCAAAAGATGTGTTAAATGCGGTGAGTGCATGAAGGTCTGCATAACAAACGGCCTTCAGCCTACGCTCCTTGAAGCAGGTCTTGAAGGCATATGGTCTCCGCGTCTCATCCCGAGGATCGGTCACTGCGAGTACCGGTGCACACTCTGCGGACAGGTCTGTCCTGCAGGCGCGATCAGGAGAATGCCGCTTGAGGAAAAAACAAAAGTCATTATAGGCCTCGCCATGATCGACAAAGGAAGATGTCTGCCTTATGCGCATGCAATCCCCTGTATCGTTTGTGAAGAGATGTGCCCGACTTCTCCAAAAGCTATATGGTTCGAAGAGACTGTTGTGCGCAGGAGAGACGGCAAAGAATTGATCGTTCAGCAGCCCCGCATTGATCTTAATCTCTGCATCGGTTGCGGTATCTGCGAAGCGAAATGCCCGGTTGGAAACCGGGCAGCTATATATGTTACAAACATCGGCGAATCACGTTCTCAGGCTAATCAGTTGCTTCTCTGACATAGCAGTGCTTCATCATGAAAAAACCTATTCTGTAACTATTATTTCTGCATAAGCAGGGTCACTGTCTGTCAAACCGTTATTCACAATTAGTCTAACTTTGTACGCTCCGGCAACATCTGCTTCAAAAGAGGCTTGCGGATCTGATGATGAGGCGATTATTGCAAGACTGCTTTTTGGTGACGATAACAAAGTCCAGCTATAGTCAAGATTCGCGCCACCGGGATCTGAACTGAGAGTCCCGTCAAGATATACCGTATCCCCAACCTTAACTTTGAGAGTTCCATCAATCAGGGCCACGGGCTTTTTGTTATCTGATGTACTTTCAGCGCCATGGGCTGAAACAATTAATCCCAAAAGCAGGCAAAAAAGGATAAGCATACAAAACAAAATCTTCCTTTTCATTTTTTACTCCTTAATTTATTTATCGTATTGTAAAACTTAACCATAGAGCACACACTGGAAGCAGTTTGGAGGTTATATGTGGTGGTTCAGACATCTTAATCTATTCTTAGGGAGACTTAATTAATCAAGGTTTTTTTTGATACCTTGATTTTGTTGCCCACCCCTGATGGGAGGAGGGTTAGCAAGGAAGGAGATATATATTCCTAATTATTCCCATCAGGGGTGAGTTATAAAATACCAATTACCAGCTATAAGCTGCGCCTAATCCATAAATCCACTGATTTTTCTCGCCACGTTCCTCAACTATCGGGCTGTCTGCGGCATCGCCTAAGAGGGGCCGCCATTGTACCCCTGCCGCAAGATGCCATGACTCGCTCAGATGAAGGACTGCGGCAGTGTTAACTCTGGCTGTATAGAATGCAGCCTCTGCCTTATAATGATCAAGCCCTGTGCGAGCAGAATCCTCACTGTCAACCCCAAAATAGGTCTTCATATAATTATCACTGGCATAATTGATTCCGGCGCCGAACATTATGTCGACCGGCTTACTGACAGGTAACCAGTAGCTGGCTGACAGAGCAAAATTATACCCGTTGTATTCGCCACCAACATCTGAAAGAAATTCAACCTGGGCAATAAAGCGCTGGCGGGGATTATCCTTGTCAACAAGCTCCACACCAACAAAAGCTCCTGCCTCGATGGTGCCGTCTATCTCTTTCATGTGTTTTACAACTTTATCCTCTATATCATCATTACGGCCAAAACGGTAGTTGATTGCCGGGCCAAGACGCAACCACGGGTGGTTAATAATATTGGCCTGAAGATCAGTAGCAATAAGACGGAGATAATATTCAGTCTTGGGCAGGGTAAGTCTGAAAAAAGGCGCTCCTCCAACCATGTAATCATTGGAACCCTGGTAATCAGGAAGCCCGCCTATTCCCACCCCAACAACATTCGGCACGTTTTCAATGTCGAACGGGCTTTGCTGTGCCTGAGATGAGGAAACTAACATTAACGAACATACAACCAAAAAAACAGCGAGAACAACTTTGTTGATAAAACTCATTTTGTTTTCTCCTTTCTTTTGTTAATAAATTATACCCTGGGGTCTCTGCCGCAGGGTTACCTGCAAATCCTCTTTAGTGCATCTGCTGTTTGGTAATCGAACACTGCACATTAAGCCTTCAACACACACGATTAATAACTCCTTTCCTTTCTCCTTTCATGCTCATTTTAAAGTCTTCATATTGAAATATGGCAACTAAACCGAAATATTATAGCAAATTATATCAAAAATATCGAAATATGCCAAAGCATTGCCTGGCTCTTCTCATGTCAGAGCTATAGTCTTCATATCGAATTAATGTCGGCAGATTCCTGTTCCAATTCTCCTTCAGATATCCATGCTTTTATAAGGACATGTGAAACCGCCAGCACTACCGGGCCAATGAAGAGTCCGATGATACCGAAGGCAATGAGGCCGCCGATGACACCGGCAAAAATCAACAGCAGCGGCAGGTCCGCACCTTTCTTGATAAGAACCGGACGAAGAAAATTGTCAAGAATAAGGACCGGGATCGACCATGCAATCAGGACACCCCCCCAGACGGGTTCACCTCTCCAGAACAACCAGGCTATCGAAAGGATCAAAACCAGGGCGGGCCCAACTTGCGCTATGCAAAGTATGAACATCACTGCAGTCAGTATGGCCACTCCTGGAACGCCGGTGACAGCAAGGCCTATGCCGCCCAAAACCGTTTGGATAATTGCAGTGAGAACAACACCGAGTGCGACACCCCTGACTGCCTTTGACGCCAGCACTGCTGTCTCGTCCCCTTTCTGTCCCGCCAGGCGGCGGGCAAAACTCCTGACGCCTCCAGCAGCTGTCTCGCCTTTAGCATACAGAATCGCAGAGATGATCACGGTAAGAAGGAAGTGAAGAATTATCATGCCGATGCTGCCGGCCTTGGCAGCAAACCATTTCAGAGCATTCATTGCATGAGGAGTCAGCCTCGCTGACAGTTCTTCCGGCGCGAGAGCTGCATATTGTTCCCAGTGGCCGGCAAGATTTTTCCCGAACAGAGGAATTTTTCGGACCCACTCAGGCATCGGTGGAATAGTGAACGTACCCAGTGATTTGACCCAGGCGGCTATTTCATCCGCACTGTCAATGATAGCAGCTATGGAGAGAAATAATGGAATGACCAATAACAGAAGAAGTATGACTGTCATCACTGCTACCGCAAGACCTCGTTTGTGCCAGAGCAATGCCTGGAGTTTCAGCAGAAGCGGCCATGTGGCCACAACAATAATGGTTGCCCAGATAAGCGCTGTGAGGAAAGGTTTCATGACCCATAAGCCTGCAGCGATGAGCGTGCCAATGAACAGGACAGTCAGGGTTATGCGGGTAACATCCCGGTAAGCAGATACATTCTTATTCATCATCTAGTTTATCTTTTCACTTTCTCCTCATAATAACCCCTTTATTTGTAAAATCCCTCCTATGAACATCGGCTCCTTTGATTTAAAGAATAGCATAAAATCTTATTTTGTTGAAGTAATTACAATGGCAAATGGCATATCAGACGGAACTTTAATGAATTTCTGATGTATAATAAAAAAATTCTACCCAAAGAAAGAGGTAATTGAGCCATGAAAAAAATGGGAAATAAAAAGCTTATTGCAGTAGTTGTCATTGCGTTTGCTTTAATGTACTTGTTATTGCTAATCCCAGAGCGTGAACCATCTTTATCATTCTCTAATACCGGTTCTCAAACAAAACAACCGTTTGCATGGAATCAGGATTCGTACTGGCAGGCACTGGAAGGAAAATACAGACAGCTGCAACAGTCCGGCTGCAGGGATATCGAGACCCGGATTGCAGCTGAACTTGTCGAAGCGGGAAGAGCACTGCTTAAGATAGCGCAAAAGAGCATCGGTCCTGATGCCCCTGAATTCGCAGACCTTGAGCGGAGAATGTTTGAAATTGGTCCGCTCGTAAGCGGATGCAATGTATTTATCCCTGAATACATCCGCTTTGTAACCGATATGCGCGATGTTGTCAAAAGGCAATCGGAACGCTGGGATATGAATGCCGATGCATCAAGGATAACCCTTTACAGGCTTCTATACGGCGGCCGCACTGCAATCGAGGAGATTATGCTGCAGTCGACGCAGGACGCATTTCCTGTTTTGATCAAAGATATGGACGCACCGTCTCAGACACCTGCGGCTGATGTCCGGAATGTGAAAATACACAGCGGGGATATCCTCGTTTCACGGGGTGGCGCACCAACATCCGCGCTTATCTCACGCGGGAACGACTATCCCGGTAATTTCTCCCATATTGCATTCGTCTATGTCGATCCCGGAACACATGAGGCAAAGATCATTGAATCGCATATCGAAGTAGGGGTCGTGGTATCAACTGTTGAAGAGTATCTGAAGGACAAGAAATTGCGCGTAATGCTTCTGCGCCCCAGGGCGGATCTTCCTCAGATTATGAAAGACCCGATGCTCCCCCACAAGGCAGCAGAATTCGCCTATAAACGTGCAAAAGAAGGACATATNCCCTATGATTTTGCTATGGATTACAAAGACCATTCAAAACTCTTCTGCTCCGAAGTAGCATCAGCAGGATATGAGCAGTTCGGCATTCATCTGTGGGCCGGCATCTCTCATATCTCATCCCCGGGATTGAGAAAATGGCTGGCTGCTTTTGGTGTGCGTCATTTCGAAACGCAGGAACCTTCTGATCTTGAGTACGACCCTCAGCTTGTGGTGGTTGCAGAATGGCGCGATCAGGCGACCCTTAAGAAAGACCATTATGATAACGCAGTGACGGAAGTAATGCTTGAAGGTGCAGAAAAGGGAGATGAAATCTCTTATCAATGGTATCTGCTTCCCCTGGCGCGTATTGCTAAAGGATATAGTGTTGTCATGAATCTTTTCGGCAGACCCGGGCCTGTACCTGAAGGCATGTCTGCAACCGCAGCATTGCGGACACAGTATTACGATAAACAACACGAAGCCATCAAAGAACGGCTTTCTCTCAAGGCCGAAGAGTTTAAAACGACCCGTGGTTACGCGCCTCCATACTGGGAACTCGTAAAGCTTGCCCGGATAGCAAAAGACGAAGTGGAAAAAGGCAGGTAATTCAGCTATCCGCTATTTATGATTATCAGTTTAATAAAATAATATGGTTTAAAAAAACTGGAAGAAATTCTATTTTTTTGCCGGCAGTACAGGCTCTATGATGGTGATTGGGAGTTTAAGGGTCCTTTCTATAAATCCGAAGAACGCAGAACCAATTGCAGAGGGTGATAAGAAGGTAACCTCTGGATCGTTCAGACTCCCTTTGATCTTTACAGGGATAGATACCAGGTTGCCTCCCAGTATATGTCCCACGACGGGAATTTTACCAACGATACGCTGAACGCTGTTCACCGGGGCTACAAGGGCATTGAGGTCCATAGTCTCTTTAAATAGATTAATTTCTCCCCGGGCGAGGATTCCAAATTTTGAGGCATCAAGTATTCCTTCATCAACCTTCAGTATATTCCCTTTCATTGTACCGCGTATGGTTAATTCACGATAACTGATAACTGTCTTGTCAAGATCAGGTAATTTTCCCTTGACGTTTTCGGTTTTATTTACAAGATCCAGGGTTTTATCCAGCGATTTTGACTTATAGATTTTCCCTTTTTTTGCAGTAATGTCAAAAGTGCCAACAATGGATTTCACAATGGTATCGATTTTCCCCTTTGCTTTGATATCAGCTTTAATTGCGAATGTGCCGGTCATATCTGCTTTCTTATCCGAAAGACATAGAATGGTCGGTTTCAGTTCAAGTTTTTTGGCAGACAATCCTATATTAACCTCCGCCCCCTGATCGGTGATATAGACATCTCCGATGGTGGATATCCCGCAGAGTGCTGCCTTTTTTGCCATTATATGTATAGTCTTACCATCGAAAGATATATCGGCCTGAAAAGGCTCCCACTTGAATTGACGGTATTTAAAGAAATCTGAATGTAGCCTCAGTGTTCCTTTCAGCGGGAAATTTTCAAGGGATCCGGCTTTCTCGATATCTTCCGTCTTTTTAGTGCCCTGTACAATTTTTTCTACAGTCTCCCAGTCGATGCTATCCGAAGAAAGGTCTATGTCAACGGAGAACCATCCCGGTGAGGTATCTACGGTCCCTTTTCCGGTGAACAGCTCTTCTCCTATCAGGAGTTGAGCGGAATTTACTGAAACATTTTTTCCACGTGCTTCAAGGGAAATATTTTGAATGACCAGCGGAAAATCGTATTTCCATGGGACAGGTATATTTTTCCCTGCGATTACTCCATCAACCATAGACTGCAAGGGGTCATTAAAATTAATATGTGTCCGGAAATCTCCCTGCAAAGAAGAAGTAGAAAACATATTTTGTGCGAATATGGTATTGAAGGTGTCTGAAGTCAGCATTCCTTTGAACGCGATATCAATCGTTTTTTTGCTGAGCATAAAATTTGCCGCAACGTCAGTGTCCCTGTCCTTGATCGACATTTCACGCACTGACAGCTCGTTCGGAGTCTTTGTAAGTTTGAGAGAAACATCTGTCCCCTTGCCGAATACAAGCTTGCCGTCAAAAGTTGTTTTTTTACCCTTTTCCCATAAGAGACTTGAGTACGAAACAGAGAAAGGAGAACGTACTGCGAAGTCCGGAGGAAGCTTAATCAGCCCGGATATCCACACTGTGACTTTTGGCCCGATTTCTCCCTGCACGGACATACCGATAGTGCTGATATCTGTGGGGAATTTATTGAAAGTGCCTGATATATTGAGAACGCTGTCACTGATCCTCGTCCGTATGTTCTCCAGGCTCAGTTCGTCACGGGTGATTCTGAACTTCCCGCTTGTTTCCTCCGCCCTTCCGGGAAGGAAGGCAGCATTAAGTGTAAACTTATTTGTCTCGCCGTGTACGGTGAACAGCAAGTCTTTTGGCTGCCTGAGGGGTCCTCTCAGGTTCAGTGAAGTTATAGTGATTATTCCACCCATTGATGGAAGATCTTTGAGAACAGGCTTTATCTTCTCAAACGATGTAATCCACGGATATATCTCATCTGTATTCACCGACATCTGTCCGTCAATGATTTCAAAATCAGCCTTGTCATTGAGATCGAGCTTAGCTGTCAAATTAGTGAAAGAAGAATTTCCAAGAATACCTTCCACCCTGGCAATCTTTATACTTTTCTCATCAAAGAAAAACTGTCCTCCTGTTATCATAAGAGGAAATGGCAGCGGTTCATAACGGGTTGCGATATTCATCTGTGAAATATCAGTGACAACATGGAGCGAATCCAGCCGTTCACCGAGGATCAGTCTACCCTGTGCGCTGCCCCGGGTATCGGAGAGACGGTCCATTTCCTGCAAGACAGCGGTATTTTTTATCAGGTTCTTCTGTCTGAGCAATGAAGGCAACTCAGCCACATCTGCCTTCACCCACATATCAAGATGGAATGGAGCATCTTTTCCCTTCAGTCCGATTGTAATTTTCCCTTCGCTGCCCTGGTGATTTTCAAGAGATGCCCTGATATTTTTACCCTCAAGGATTCCTTTTGAAATAACCACATCGCCTGCAACATTTTTAAAACGCAAATCCTTTGCCGGGATATAGATATCTCCACTGAGCATCTTTCCGTTGATCCGCATACTCTCTAACCTTCCGAGATCACCCGGAGATTTTCCGCCTGCGTGAAAATGCAGAACAGGAATCCTCCCGCCTTGCACAATATTAAAAATATTCTTGATAACCGGAACGTCTCCTCCGATAGAAAGTGCTGAACTGCGCGTTGATTGCACATCAATTGATTTCCCTTCTAAATCGAGATCCATAATACCGGAAGTTCGATCAAGAATATATTTTCCGGATATCTTCAAATCCGGATGGGCGCTGCTGAACTCATTGAGCAGTACTGAAACGCTCTTTGAATCAGTCTCAATGGCGCCTTTGAGGTTCATGTCCTTAATCATTACCTGTTGATTCCCTCTGATGAGAACCAGACCCGTAACCGTGTTCTTTACTTCAGCCTTTATCTGCTGTAATCCCAGAGTCTGAAATTTTACAAAAAGGTCTGCATCAGCATCTCCGATATGCCCGGCCATTTTTGGAACGAGTTGAGTTAAAAGATTATGAGGCTGGAAACCGTTAATCTGAACTGTTCCACTGCTTTTCAAATCTTCTGCATGCAACGATGTATTGAACGAAAGGTTATCCCACAGGTTTGACCTGCAGGTGAGGGAGAGGTTCAGAGATTTCCCCGAGGCAGTGATCCTTGATTGAATCGTATCGAACGAAAAAGCAACACGGTCCGCTTTTGTCAGATCAAGCTTTCCTTTCTGAACCGTCATTATCAGATCGGGTGCCAGAGATGTCAGATCATGCACAAATGATCTGATTTTCTCTTCAATTACTTCAAGGGAAGTCTTTTCCTTATCTTCAGAGAGAGCGACTATGAAATAGGGTGATTCAATACTGAGTTTTGAAAACTGCACATTACCCTTTATAAGTGACCACACGTCGGGATATATACCAAGAGATTGTATAAGACCATTTGCCTTATTAGGCACCGAGATACTCACCTGCTGGAAATCGATGTGGGGAAGCGGAAACAGGTGAATCTCGGATTTTTTAAATGCTATGCTTCCACCTGTTTTTTGCAGGAAATAGGCATTCACTTTCTTCTTCACGACTTCTGAATTGATGAGCTTAGGGACAGAAAAGTAGAGTACTATAAAAAACAGGACAACTGTCCC
>WSSedA1B3DRAFT_1000654_pt1 | contig 10053 bp, 29 predicted proteins | sample WetSurSiteA1Bulk_FD_9468 | JGI IMG/M metagenome (IMG submission 9468)
CTTGACATTATCTTGTTCGTCTAGTGGCATTACATAAACAGGAGTGTTAAAAGCAGGACGAGCTAAAATCTTATTCTTATCTTTTGTTTGAGTACTCTTATTAGGCAGTCCATCAGTCCCTACTTCTCCTGATTTAATAATATATTTAAAACAATCTGCAACTCTATAAATTCTACTATGTAAATCACCAGTTTTAGGAGATACTACAAAAGTAATATGATCACTATATTTTTTATCATCTACTAATACATTAAAACCTGGTTGCCAAACTGTACCTGCTGTCTCTATTTGTACCCTATTCCCGTTATCAATTAATCGTTGTATAAAAACTGGAAGATCCGCTTGTAATAAAGGCTCACCTCCAGTAATTACTATTAAAGGTCTCTTATTACAAAATGCGACCGCAACAGGTAAATGTTTCTGAACATAATCTTCTAGTTTATCTAGAGAATAAGATATTCCTGAATCAAATTCTGTATCACACCAAAAACATTTTAAACAACAACCTTGTAAACGAATAAATAAAGCAGGAGTACCTGAAAATGGTCCTTCACCTTGAATGGTATTAAAAATACTATTTACATTTAAAAAACCTTTTAATTCATAATTTATCTTTACTAATAAATTTTGTCCAAACATCTCTTACTCCGAAGTAAATAAAGAACTGGACTTCGGAGTTTCACAGAAAAGTACCGAAGCTACTCTAACTCTATCCTTCAAAAAGTCTATTTCTTCTAATAATCTATAACTCACTACCTCATAAAGAAATTGTGAAAGATTTTCTGAAGTAGGTACAAAATTAACTAAGGTTAAACCTAAAATCATATCATGGTATTCTTGTTTAGAATTGTCAAAAACATACCCTAAATCAGGGTATCTTATTTCACAATTTTTATTCTTTTCACCTGCTAATTTTTCATGGATCCATCCAGCTCCATTAGGTGCAGTGTATAAACCTGAAAGCAATCCTGGAAGTCCCGGATCATTAATATCTAAAATCATTTTATGGTCTAAGTAAGCATCTAAAAACTGCTTAAACCAATTTAAATGGTGAAAATCTGTCACCATTCCAGCTTCTAATTTTGAAGCCTCTAACGAAATTAGAACTGATCCTTGATGGCCGTGTAAGTGTCTACATGCACAAGAAACATCACAAGATAAATCTGCATCTAATGTTTGGTTATGAACACGATGACCGTAACAAAAATCAAATTGCTTAGTAATACGATGCATTATAATTTCAACCTAATTCGTTGCGGGAGTGATTCACTTGTGCTTTTTGGAGTTACAACCATTCTTCTTTTTCTAGGCTTTAATACTGATCTATTTCTTATAACCTCTTCAGTTTTACCTTTTATAGGAATTCTAATCGTACCACTAAAATAGTCTTTCCAATCCTTCATTACAGATTCAGGATCAATAGAATTACTAGAACAACATCCTTTATTTATTCTACGCTTTTTAATTATACCTTTAGTATTTACATGCTCTACAAAATATAACAAAACAGTTTCTCTAACAATCCTACATAAAAATGGTGGTAAAGGATCATCCTCATCTGTAAATCGTTGATAATTTAAAACAAAATCACCAACTTTAGGAATACTCATTAAAGAATATCTCTGATTTAAATATAATGGCGTTAGGGGTAAGTAATCGAATAGAAGTTGAACATTTACTTAGATAGGATTGTTGTACTTCAATAATCCAATTTGGGGGGATAGGAGTATTCTCGTCTACGTGAGTTACAGCAAATGCCCAACATCCATTATTTCTTATAGCAAGAATACTAAAATGATTTTTTATAGTAAGATTTGCAACAATACCTTCTAAGGTATTAGGTATAGTACATAAATCCGTTACATTAGAATAAACTGGTGTTTTTATCATTAATTTTATGGAATCATTTTGTCCATAAATCATATATGAAAATTGATTTTTTGTGAACATCCTATTCCTCATTAGTTACATTAATTATACCATTGGTACTTTACATATAACATAATAAACACCTTACGCTCCTAAAGCAAGTGCAGCCTTGCAAAAATTATGTACACTTATTTAGGTTGTTACTTAATTGTTATGAAATTCCTAGTATAGGAGTAATATATGTCCCTTCCGATCACAATTCTGCCAACTGATCAGGCAGAACATGAAAACTTTAGGAAGAACCCTAAAGTATGGATAGAAGGGAAGTTAGAACAAATTCGTTGCTTTTCACCGTTACTCCAAACAGTTTTTAATTCTGTAATTCGTAATAATTTAGATAGTTCAGATTTTTATTTGTTCTTATCTTTTTATGCAATGGACAGAATTTTAAAATTAGAGAATAGATTAGAATCTATAGGTGATCCGCAAATCTTTAAACCCAGTTACAAGAGGATAAAATTACCAGAACGTATTAATTAGAACATTTAAAATCGCAGGTATAATTATGCAGCAACTGAGTTTGCTGTTGTAAAAAATTACACGGAATTTAATTATGAATTATCTAGGACACAAAAAAGATTTAGATTTTTATACTAATGACACTAGATTCACAGGTACAAAATATTCTGAATTTCAACATACTTTATTAAAAGTAGAACAAGGGTACCATATTCATATTTGGATTCCTAAATCAGTTCCTCACAATGTAAGAGTTCGTGCTGCAACAGAATCTTCCAATAAAATTCTTAAAACTACTTCCAAACCTGTTTTAAGTTGGTCATACGGATACATTCCTGAATAACATTCAAAACCGCATACCATTTTTTGACTTTATATATTACCAATACTAAATCATGCTGTACTGTCACTGTCCTGACATTGATCATAGTTGGTGGTACTTCATGCCTGAAGATTACTCCACCTTAAAAACTTTTAAACGAAAGCGATGTGTGAGTTGCAAAGAACTCATAAACATTGGCGCATTGTGTACTAAATTTGAATGTTGGAGATATCCACACTCAGACATCGAAGAAAAGATCTACGATACGGAAGTTCCTTTAGCCTATAAATATATGTGTGAGGAATGTAGCGACATCTATTTCAATCTTGAAGAGCTAGGCTTTTGTGTACAACTAGGGGATTCGATGAAAGAATTGTTACAAGAATATAGAGATTATTATGCAAACACCAATAATGACCGTACTCAAATACAAGCGTCTAGGTAATTTAGGCGCCATATCTAAACTTAAAAATCCAAAAACGGATGATATAATATGGAGATGGAGAAGTGATTATTCTAAAGTATTGGAATTCCCTGGTAAAGATTTTAAGGATATAAAAGAGTTTGAAAACTGGGTCATAGTTAATCATAGGTAACCGAATGTACTACAACGATTTTGAACCTCCAAGTAAAGATAGATGGGAACCTGATACACCATCATTATGGCTATATGTAGGATTTGCAGCAATATCTCTCATATGGTTAATTGGATTAGGATTTAGTGCTTACTACTTATGTGAATTCTTTAACTGGGTATTTACAAATGGATAAAAAAGTTCTAAAAGCATTAAAGGGATCTATCCAAAAATGGCATAACATTGCTTATTACGGAGAAGAAGATCTATCTCAAGATAATTGTCCACTATGCCTACACTTCTTAGATAAAGAAGCTGGATGGGTAGATTGTGAAGCAGGTTGCCCAGTATGGTTAAAAACTAAAAAAGAATTCTGCGAAGGTAGCCCTTACACAAAATGGGCTAGAGGCTGTCTAAACGATGACTATGGATCCTATTCTGATAGATGGAAAGCTATTACCCCTGAGAAAGTTAAACTAGCTGAAGAAGAACTAAAATTCCTAGTAACTTTACTTCCTGAAGGTGAAGAAGCAAAAATGAAAGATGGTGATATTTGGTACTGGGAGTGGCAATAATGGCAAGTGAAAACGCTCTAACGGCAGTTATTCGTAAATGTGATTGTGTACATCCTTCTCAAGATAAACTACATGGAAAAGGAATGAGAGTACATAATCCATTTAAAATGAAGGATGGCAAAACCTTAAATTATCGTTGTACCATTTGCGGAAAGGAACGTGCATAATATGGGCAAATCTTTAGCTGCAAAAGTCTTTACTAACAAAGCAGATCAAGTAACCGGAGAAAGGTACTGTACTAGTTGCCATCACCATAAACCTATCGAAGGAGGTAAGTGGATAGCTAAACTAAAATCAACTCAAAAACGCTGGATCTGTAAACCTTGTTATGACACTCGAAAAGCTAATGTCCTCCCTAAAAACTGACGATTGGATTCCATCAGAAAAACTACAACTCCTTATAAAAACCTTTGCGAATGTTCTAGTACCTGAACATCAAAGAACTTCTTGTTCTGATGAAGATTCACATGGAAACGAATACTTCAACGAGTATGGGTATCCACGTTGCTGCCGTTGTGCATTGTTGTATCTAGCTAAAAATGGACATTGGCCTTATCACGCAGAACTTAGTTCTTTAGATACCACATTCAGATTTATTGTACCTGAAGATCATCCATTGTATGAACGCTATAAAAGTATTATAGGTTAAAGCTAGGTATAGTATATAATATATAAACAGACACATAGTCTGTTTAATCGGGAGACTCAAATGAGTACTAATGATGTTCCTGGAGCTGTAAGCTCCAATAGGGATTCTTTAAGCATGGGTTGCTGGGCGGAACATGAAGATGGAAGTCTTATATTTGTGCAGTCTACTGAAAATGGTAGAGTCATTTATATGATCTTCGACATAGCAACTGATCCTATTACTGAGTATAGGGATGCTATGCCAGAAGATGGATTTAAGAAACGCTTCTCTTGGAATTCCAAAGATCCTAAATCTGTTAAATGGATTTGGCACGACAAAACTCCCTTCCCTTGGGATAAAGTTATTAAGCACGGGGCTACAGCAGGGCAGCACTACGCATCCGCACACGACATGCTTAATGCAGCACAGCGAGTAGCTAAAAGCTTAGACTTGAAGGGGCAAGAATATAATCCTGAAGCTGACGAACACATGCAACCTAAAGTCTCTAAAGGACCAGTTGGTGATCGTATTATTAGAGCCATTCAAGCAGCAATTAATGAACTAGGAATATGAAAGTAAAAGCATTAGAGTGGATTATAAGATCATACGATCCTGGACATGAAATCGCAGAAACTCCTTTCGGACAATACGTCATTACACAAACTATCGAAGGAAAATTTATTGTCGAATTCCGTCTCGGATCGTCATATAGAAGAGTTCCTTCTGAAAAAGAGATGTCGTTCCAAGAAGCTAAATCTCTTGCACAAAAAGATTTCTCAGACAGAGTATGGGATTGCTTCCATATTGAATTCGTAGGATATACTCATGCAACCTTCGGACAAGGATCCTAATCATTACGAAGGCATTGTACGTACAGACATGTACTGTACGGAATGTAGAAAGAACTTTATTGCAAAACTAGATTTTAGTATTGAAGGGAACCACGAGATTATATGTCCTCACTGCGGACATGAGCATTGCAGAGTTATCAAGAATGGTAAGATAACTGAGGATCGTTGGAGTTCTAAACAACACAACACCGTAGTTGCAGAGACTCAACGTATTTGGACACACACCGTACTTAAAGCTACTACTTCTTCTGCTGCAGAGTTTTTAAGAGAACGCTGGTTAAATAAAGAAGGAGCGTAGTATGACTGCACAATGGTATACAAGTTCTGGTACTACTGCCACTGTTAGCAATGTTAGATTTATATCCACTACAGGTACTTCTACAGCAACAAGTACCTATGCTTACGATCCTTATAGTACTCAAGTAATCGAACGACCTGTAATACAAACCGAATTACTAAAAGGTCAAAAAGTAAAATTACCTGACGGTAGTTCGTTAGAAATAGATCTTAAAGGTAATTTTAAACTAATAGATCAAGATGCAAAGATTCAGTATTTAGGAAATAGAATTAGAGAATTTAATAAATACATCAATGCAAGTGATCTACTAGAACAATTTATTAAAGAGCTAGGATTAGCGGGAGTACGACAAGGTGAGGTACTTAATGTACCTATAGAGCTTTTTATTAATTGGTTAATTCATAAAGCTGCAGAACAAGATGGGGAAAAAGCTCCAGCTACTATTCCTAAACTTCCTCAACTAGCTTTCCATCATAATCATCCCCGTTGTAAATATTGCGGACGCTTTCTTCGTAAATTACTGCACAGCAAAGGACTGCAATTTTGTAACGGGGAACATTATCAAAAGCATCTTAGCAAACAACTATGTCATACAAACTAACCAAACAAACCTTAAAGAAAATTTTACAAGTAGGAGTCGATAAATTTATTGAAGAATGCAAAGGAGAAGAAGATAAATCTGAAGAATATATTCTCCCCTATAATAAAATTGTAGTTCAAACTACGAGCAAAGGAACCTTAGTATCCTTTAAATACAACGAATGTGAAATAGCAACTCTGAACAATCTAGGAGTTCTATTCTATAAAGGTGATGAGCTTATAATTGACGGACTAGAAGGCAAGATTAAATTTACTGTAGATATATGAAAAAACAAATTGATGGCGACCATTACACTAAAAGAAAGATACAACCTTGGGATATTATCGAAGAATACAACTTAGACTTCTTTGAAGGAAATGCGCTAAAATACTTGCTAAGATATAAGGATAAAGACGGGTTAATAGACCTGGAAAAAATGTAAACACTATATAGAATATTTAATTGAACGAGAAACTAACAACAATGGCTAAAATGATAACCATTTATCAAGTTACGGATAATTCTGATCCAGCAATGTACGATTCGTATTTTCCTAATTTAAAACTAGCAGAAGAATATGCTAAAGAAGAATGTGACCAACCTATTGGTCCTGACGCACATGAAATAGAAATGACTAAAGAAGGCATTATAAAAGCATTAACCAATATTCCATGGCGATAAAACCTGATACAAGACCTAGATGTAATCATGAAGTGGTCTACCCACTTGATAACTGCACCTATTGCATGAAGGAAGAAATAGTTAGATTAAATTCTCACATAATTGCAATAGGTCAAAAATTACATGAAGTACAAAAAGAATTACAGAAAGAACAGCAACGATCAGAAGAACTTCAAAACGATGTAATCCGTTGGTTTAAATACATAGAACTTGAAAACATCAGAAACATAGATTTAAACGATTATTGGGTTACTTTAGATTTATATCAAAGATTATTTAAAAATGGATAAACTTAAACTAAAAGAAATAAAAGATGCCTTTATCGAAAACGATACTAAACTTGTGGATGCGTTTAATAAAGGTACAGATATCTACGGTGCAGGAATAGAAAGACAGTTACATTTTTTACAAACTAGAATGTTACTGACCGCATCTGTTTTAAATCAATTTTTAGATCAACTGATAGAAGCTACTGAAGAGGAACCTACTGATGGCAAAGTCTAAGAACAAACCAAGTAAAGAAGCTAAGAAACCTGCTCAAGAACCAAAGAAAAAGAAATCTAAAAAGAAGTAGTATAATTGTCCCGATGGTACTTGTTTATCATCGGGACAATTAATCTAGAGGTGTAACCACATGCTGTTATTTAGAGTCATTGGTGAAATGTACGGAGTTAATCGTACATGGAAACAGTTCACTGATTTAGAATCAGCAAAACTATGGGTTGAAAAACAAAAAGCTCTTTGTGTACCATGCGCCAAAAGTTCATTCAAAGACATCCGTATCGAAGAATTCGATCCTCAAACAAACCTAATAGCAATTATTCATTACCTATAATGTATAACTATAACGCTCATATAGCTAGAATTATTGATGGTGATACTATAGATGTATTAATAGATTTAGGTTTTCATATCGCATCTTTAATTAGAGTTAGGTTAGCTCGTATAGATGCACCCGAAATGAAAACTCCTGAAGGCAAGACTTTAAAAACTTTATTACAAGAAAAGATTCCAGAAGGAACAGACTGTGTTGTTACCACTAACAAAGGTGATCGTTACGGTCGCTGGATAGCAGAAGTAATAGTTAATAAAGAAAATCTTAGCGACTGGTTACTAAAACAAAATCTTGCTATTCCATACAAAGAATGAACACAGACATCAGTATACTTCTATTCGTTATAAATAGTATACTGGGTCTAGTCTGTATCGTTTTATTATTCCTTGCAATGTATTTTACCAGTTAGGTGATCCATGAAAGAGTCTGAGAAGTCTTTAGCTCGTCGAAGCACTAAAAAGAATAGAACTTTATTTAAAGGCTATGGAATTGATATAGGTGCAGGGAATGCAGGATTAAATAAAATCGGAGGATTCAATTGTTACGAATGGGACACCAAAGATGGTGATGCCCAATTAATGGCAGGTGTACCTGATAGCTCTTATGCATGGGTACATGCTTCACACTGTCTAGAGCATATGGTAGACCCGTTTGCTGCACTTACTAATTGGGTACGCATACTAAAGCCGTCAGGCCATTTAGTTGTCACTGTCCCTGATTGGGAAATGTACGAGAGGGAAGTTTGGCCGTCACAGTTTAATCCAGATCATAAGTGGTGCTTTACTGCACATTCAGATGTAGCTCCGTGCGATAAGCTAATCCATGTTAATACGATCATTACGGCACTATCTCCTATAATGAGATTAAAATCTATCGTAGTAGTGGATGACGGATTTGATCCGGAATTAGCTACCACTGTAGATCAAACAGTTAATCCTCATAATGCGGAATGTGCCATAGAACTAATCTTCCGTAAGTACACAAGAAACTATTCCTTCACGGGGTAATGTTATGAAGCGTCTAGAAGAACTCTCCGTTACATTTTTAAATGATGTGGACTTTGAATTTATTGTCCCTGAAAATACTGAAATACTTACTGCTTTTATAATAGATGACGAAATAAAACTGCGCGTACTCAGATCTCAATCTGAGACTATTTATATAAAAAGACGATTTAGAATTTATAGGTTATCAGATGTTATAGATGATAAAGTTATTAAATCTTATATTGGTGCTCTAATCTATAACAATGAAGAAAGACATATTTTTGAAATGAACATTTCAGAAGAATTAATTGTTCCTTAATTAAATACAATATGAATCCTTTGATTCTAAATCTAATAGTGGTTGCAACTCTATTAACGGTATGGATACACGGGGGATTATTCTTTCGACATAATAAAGCAGTAGGGTTTCATTCAGTAGTTACTTTTGTATGGCTGGTAATTCTATTTCATGTCATTAACAAATACTGAACTGCAAAGTGCATCATCATATGATGTATTTAAAGCAATAGTAGATGGATCTCTTTCGATAGATCAATTTAACCACTGGNTAGAATTAATGCTGCAAGAATCCTATGATGAAGGAGTATCCGATAGTTATCTATATGGAGAAGAACCTTGACATTAGAAGAGCAAGTACACGAATTAAAAACCCGAGTGCAATTTCTAGAATCCATATTTCAAGAGTTTATCGAAACAGTATTCCCAGAAGATGTGTTATGGGAATCGTTAGAAGCCGTTAGAAGAATAAATAGGGATCTAACTGCGTTAAGAGATAACGTAGATGACACTTACTAACTGGTTAATTGCTGATGCCGCCTTTATAGCTCTCACTGCAGGCTTCACCGGGTATGCAATAGGAGTAGGAAAAGATCCATATATTACGATTAATGGACTAGGAATGGTGTTGTGGTTTATTCTGTTTCTAAATGATGTTTCAAAAATACAGGGTAGTTAAATGGAAATTAAAATCGAAAAAGCAGATAATGGTTACATTATTTATTCGTATAAAGAATCAAACGACTGGAATGATCAAGATGAAGTAATACGAGTAGCGTATACGTTTGACGAAGTAGTAGAGATGTTAAAGCAAGAATTTAATGTAGTATCAATATAAGCAACTCGAAAGGACATTAAACAAGGCTTGGTGCTTGTGAGGGCATCAGGCCTTTTTTATTGGTTAATGAAAAGTATGGATAAAGAGGAAGGGGGAAAGGGTATATAGGATATAAAGAACAGGTGTGAAGGAGTATAGGAAATGGGTATGGAAAAATTTTCAGATCATAGATTTGGGAAACGGGTATACGGTAAACGGT
>WSSedA1B3DRAFT_1000660_pt1 | contig 10029 bp, 5 predicted proteins | sample WetSurSiteA1Bulk_FD_9468 | JGI IMG/M metagenome (IMG submission 9468)
TGGGCTAAAGACGAAACCGCTACCGGAGCCCCGGTTTCAGAAAGGCCGTAAAGCGAAAAAATACTATTTGCAGAGACTCCCAAATTATTAAAAAGAGTGGTTCTTAAACCCATACTGACAGGACTCCAGTTCATTGAATCAGCAAATATATTGTAGGATGTTGAGATGTTAAAATTATCAATGAGCTTGATTTTTTTGGGCTTACTCGAGGTGTCGTTCTTTTCAAAGACCTTAGCTTCAAGGATATTTGTAAGATTAAAGGAGACAGAGCCACTCCGGCTTGGTGCAGCGGGAGTTCCGTATATATTACCTTCAAAAATCGAATATTCTTTTGTATTGCCAAGGGTATCTGATTGCACCGTCCTGTACATATCACTGCTGAGAGCATCGAAGGAAGGGACATAGTTAAAACTTACCGATGGCTTTATTACATGCCTGATAGCCTGAATTCTTGATTCTGGTTTAAAAGTAAATGTTCCGAAAATCTGAGGGTTGAAACTGGCGCCGATCGAAGGATTAATTGCCTGTCCGTAAAATGTTCCCCTAATTGTATCTGTAACGACACTCGGGACAATCTCATTCCGGTTCGGATCGAAATAATTCGGATCCCATTTCTTTTCATACTTCTGTGTATAAAGCACACCACTGTAACTTACCTGAGGCGAAATGGAAAAATTCCTGAATGGCCGGAACTGGATGCTTAACGGGGCCTCATGCTTAAAACCATTCATCATATCTTCCCATACATCTTTTGTAAATAAAAGACTGTCGTAAGTGCTGATGCGGTTGTCGAGCGACGCTGAATACTGAAATTGCAGCTCCTGGTACCATTTCTTGGTCCCGGAGCTGTTCTTTCCATAAAGAGGATAAATTCTGCCCATATTAAAGCTGATTTTGGGCAGATTCACGTCGACCGTTTTATTAGCAACATTCTGGCTGTGGTTCATGCTTGCCGAAAGGTTAAAAGGGGTTCCTTCCCATGTTTTTGAATAACTGACACTCGACTGCCTCTGTGTGGTCACATGTTCAGCAACATCATAGCTATTAGTTTTGTCATAACCGCTTGAACTCATATTTACGTTTGCTGAAAAGACCGATCCGGGATGTGCTTTAGGACTCTGACTATAGGTCCAGCCAAGTTTATAATTAGTCGACTTGCTGTAGTCTTCCAGTCCTTTGTGTCCTGTAATATTATTTGCATAACTGAACAAGAAATTCCCGCCGAATTTGTACTTCATGGCATAATTAGACTGCGTGGTAACCATCCATGTTCCGTTTGTATAAATACTTCCCTTCAGGGTAAGATCTAAATAATCATTGATTGCAAAATAATATCCACCATCGGAAAGGTTATATCCCCGCTCCTGCTCATTTCCTATTCTGGGCATAATAATACCGGATGTAGCTTTTTTAGTCTGAATGGGGAAAAACCCAAAAGGGATTACAGCAGGCAGGGGGATTCCCTCCAGCACAAGGATCCCCGGACCGGAAACAATCTTTTTTCCCGGGTAGATTTTTGCTTTGGGAAGGCTTATGTAAAAATGCGGATGTTCAGCGTCGCATGTAGAGTAGGTACTTTTTGAGATATTTGAGGTTCCGTCTTCAAGCATTTTAGTCAACTGGCTGTGCAGTACACCTTCATCCTGTTGTGTGACAATTCTATATGCAATTGCTTTCCGGCTTACAAAATTATACACCAGGGAATCAGATTCTATTTTCTGGGTTCCCTGCGTAAAAACCGGTGAACCAATTACTTTACCAGTCGTATCGGTCCTCCCGGCAGCAAAAACAGTATTTGCCATCATATCAAATACTATTGAATCTGCTTTTATTCCGATATCTCCATACGTAACCTCAGCTTCATCAAGCAGAGTAACCCTTTTATGTATAAGATCATTTTTCTTAAGCCCGCGTGACTTGTATGTGATCTGCCTGTCAATGGCATCAGGAGAAATCTTTTTTAAGTTCCCGGAAAGGGTGTCGGTTACAAGAGTGTCCTGCCTGAATAGGTTAGTATCGGAAGCTGATCTGCTCTCCTGAGAGAACAATGAAATAATCGGGACCATCACAAGGAACACTACAAGCAGCCATTTTTGTTTAAAAAAATACAACTTTAATACTATTTTTGTACAGTTTTTGCGTGACGTCCGGATGTCAGGCGCAAAACTAATTAAAAAAACATGAACTAAACATGGGTTCAGATATTAAAAACGGCAAAGAGCGTACCAAATATATATATGTATTGAAATTGCTTTGCATGGCGATTCTGTCGCTGCTGTTCGCAGGCGGGCAGACCATAATTGCATCTGAAAAGACATGGGTTATTGTGATCGATGCAGGACATGGAGGAAAAGATCCCGGGGCATTGGGATCTATAAGCAAGGAAAAGAATATAAACCTTGCAATCGCCCTAAAGACAGGGGAATATCTCACGAAGAATATAAATAATGTAAAAGTACTCTATACAAGGGACAGCGATGTTTTTGTCGGATTGAATGAAAGAGCAGATTTCGCAAATAAGAACAAAGCCGATCTCTTTATTTCAATTCACTCGAACTGGATATCGAAAAAGACCATTAAGGGCACAGAAACCTGGATAATGGGGCCAGCCAAGGATGAGCAGAACCTCGAGGTTGCCATGAAGGAAAATGAGGTAATCCTTCTTGAGGATGATTTTACAACAAAGTATGAAGGATTTGATCCAAAGTCACCTGAGTCATATATCATGTTCACCATAATGCAAAATACATTTAAGGAACAGAGTACATGGCTTGCTTCCAATATACAAAGCCAGCTTAAGAATCGTGCCGGAAGAGTTGACCTCGGTGTAAAACAAGCCGGATTCTGGGTCCTCTATATGACCACAATGCCAAGTGTACTTATCGAAACAGGATTTATTACAAACCCTGAAGAAGAAAAATTCCTGATCTCAAAAGAGGGACAAGATTATATTGCTTCTGCAATATACAGAGCTGCAAGCGATTATATTAACGAAATAGATAAGAAAAGTCAGATTTCAACATCAGCCGATACGGTAACTGCAGTGAAAGAAGACTCATCTTATGTAAAAAACAGCCCTGTTACTGATGAACTTAGATACATGATACAGATTACTTCATCGAATAATAAAGAAGAGCTTAAACCTGAGAATTTCAAAGGTATAAAGGATGTGAAGGAATTCTTCTCAGGCAGTCGTTTCAGGTATGCTACAGGTAGTTTTACAGATTATTCAGAAGCTGTGGAGTACCGGAAGAAAATGGCAGCTGTATATCCCGATGCATTTGTAATAGCTGTAAAGAACAACAAAATATTACCTTTACAGGAAGCACTAAACTCAAAAAAGTAAAACAAAACCTGCCTCTAAATGAAAAAGATCTCACATGAAGTCAAGATTGGTGTCACAGCTATTATAACAATTCTTGTATTTATCTGGTTATATAATTTTCTTAAGGGAAAAGATCTGTTCAGCAGTACATCTCATTATTATGTTGTATATGACCGGGTGGGTGGTCTTGCAGAATCAAGTCCAGTTGAAGTCAATGGATATAAAGTAGGTGTGGTCCAGTCGGTAAGATTTCTTGATCCTGAAAGCGGCAGACTTCTTGTTACCCTGACTGTTGATAAGGGATTCAAACTTCCCATAAATACAGTAGCTGAAATCACAACGGCAACACTGATAGCGGGCATGAAAATTCAATTTGTTTATGGGAAAGGTCCGGGTACATATTCAAATGGTGACACTATTCCGGGGAGGCTTGCAGAATCAGTTATCACCAGAGTTGAAAATGAGCTCATTCCTCTCAGAACTAAAATTACTGACCTTATCTCTGTGATTGATTCTGTTGTTTCATCAATAAATGAAATCATGGATCCTCAGTTCAGGGCGGATATCAGATCGGGTATATCCAGCCTCAGCAACACAGCAAAGAGTATCGATGAAGCTGAACTTAAATCGACTCTTGAGAATATTAATAAGTTCACTCAGACGCTTGCCGAAAATTCCGGCAGACTGACTTCAACTTTCAGTAGCCTGGAAACTGTTGCTGACACCCTTGCTGCCGCAGATATTTATGGTTCGGTAAACAATCTTAAGGTAAGCCTTGAAAAAGCGGGAGTACTGTTGGAGAAATTGAATAACGGACAGGGAACAGCTGGACAGCTAATGACAAACGATACGCTTTATCAAAATCTTTCAAACAGTCTGGGAAGCCTTAACCTCCTTTTACTCGATATGAAGGCTAATCCAAAGCGATATGTACATTTCTCTGTTTTCGGCAAAAAAAATCCACCGGAAGAATAGGATTATTACAAAATTCAGATTATCTTGATCTTAATATAAGACGATAAAATGATGGCAAAATAATCCTCATNTTTGTTATCATATGTTGAATTTTGATTAAAGTCTCATAATAAATTGTAAGCCACCAACAAAACAGCTATTATTCTTGTAATTATTTAATAATCAATTAATTAAAATAATATAAAATATTTTTTTTTATAAGTTGCTGATGGTTAAAACCATATACTATTTTTGTAAAAACCAAGCGAAAAAAATTTTTTTTTTAAGTTTTTTTTTTACAAATATTGCTGTCGGAATCAGCTTGACTTATAACCTTGGAACTAATAACAAAAAATTTTCATGAACAAAACGCACAATGATGTCTGGAATAATTGTCTNCAAATAATAAAAGACATTATTCCATCCGTCAGTTTTAAGACCTGGTTTGAACCTATTATTCCGTTAAAGCTTGAAAACAATATTCTCACTATTCAGGTTCCAAGTCCGTTTTTTTATGAATACCTGGAAGAACAATATATTGATATCCTCCGAAAAACACTCAGGCGTGAAATTGGAGCAGATGCCAAGCTCGAGTATAATGTAGTGCTTGAAAATGCTAATTACTCTGACGGGAAACCCTATACAGTAAGATATCCTTCAAGAAACAAGACAGATCTTCATAATAAACCTGTTCAGGTCCCTTTTGATGTTACCCAGCCTTCAATAAAAAATCCATTTGTAATTCCAGGGATAAAGAAGGTACATTTTGATCCGAAATTGAATCCTGATTACAATTTTAATAATTATGTTGAGGGTGAATGCAACAGGCTTGCCAGATCAGCAGGAATTGCAGTAGGCAATAATCCGGGTGGCACAGCCTTCAATCCTCTTATGATTTATGGTGATTCGGGCCTGGGGAAAACACATCTTGCACAGGCCATAGGTATACTTGTAAAGGAAAAACATCCTGACAAAGTTGTGCTATATGTAAATGCAAACAAATTCCAGACACAATTTGTGGAATCCGTAAGGAACAACAATAAAAATGATTTCCTGCATTTCTACCAGATGATAGATGTTCTGATACTTGATGATGTCCATGAATTTGCAGGCAAGGAAAAAACCCAGGATACTTTTTTCCACATTTTCAATCATATTCATCAGTCCGGAAAACAACTGATCCTGACCTGCGACAGGCCGCCTGTTGAACTTCAGGGAATGGAACAAAGGCTTCTGTCGAGGTTCAAGTGGGGCCTTCAGGCTGACCTTCAGAGACCTGATTATGAAACCCGGCTGGCAATATTAAAGAAGAAAGCCTATAATGACGGTATTGAATTGCCTGATGAAATATTCGAATACCTTGCAGCCAATATATCCAATAATATCAGGGAGCTTGAAGCTGTACTGATTTCGCTCTATGCACAATCGACACTGAACAGGAAGGAGATCACACTCGATCTGGCTCAGCAGATGGTTGAAAAACTGGTAAGTACATCAAGACGCGAAATAACGATTGAATACATTCAGAAGATAGTTTGCGACTATTACAAGATCCCTATCGATCTTATCCAGGGAAAAACAAGGAAAAGAGAGATTGTTCAGGCAAGACAGGTATCAATGTATTTTTCAAAGAGTCTCACAAAAGCGTCTTTGGCCAGTATTGGCTCGCATATAGGAGGCAAGGATCATGCAACCGTTTTGCATGCATGCAAGACGGTCAACAATCTTATCGACACCGACAAACATTTCAGGAATCAGATCAATGAGATTGAGAAGAAACTGAAGGTGTAAAAAATATTTTACAAACCCCTGCCCCTCCAGGCAGGGGATTTTTTTTGTCTGTTTTTACTTTCTGTTTTTTGCTTTAAAAACTGAACTGTCTATATCCTTGACGCACCTGAACCCTACAGTTGCATTCCTGTCAAATCCTGGTGAAACAAAAAGCATAATCTGGGTTTTGTCGAGAGGCTGTGGTCCGCCCTGGATATACCACCAGCTTGAATCGGGCTGGTAGAAACTCCCTCCTCTTATAACACTAAAATAATATGAACCGTTGAAGTACAGGTCATTGGTCATTTGCCAGACATTCCCAACCATGTCATTTACTCCATAAGGACTTGCTCCTTTTGAGAAAGCATCGACCGGAGTAGGTTTATTAAATGCATTGTTGCACAGGGTGCCATGAAATTCATTACCCCATGGCCATTTCCTTTTGTCGGTTCCCTGAGCCGCAAGCTGCCATTCAGCCTGAGTCGGGAGCCTCTTTCCAGCCCATTTTGCGTATGCCCTCATATCTTCATAGCTCAGATAGACAACAGGATACTTCTCCTGGCCCTGCTTATAAATGTCAAGCTCCCAGTTCCTGAGATAACGGGTTGTATCAACCGGCCTGTAACCCGTGCTTTGAAGAAACTCATAATACTGAGCATTTGTCACAGGATATTTATCAATCAAAAAACTATCAACTTTGACAGCTATTCCGCTGACTTCAGGATAAGGCATAAAGTCTTCTCCCGTTGTAACATCATAGGAAAACTGGGTTCCCGGTATAAGAATCATGTCGGGGGCAATACCCGTAGCCCTGACTGTCGGAACGATCGTGCTAATCAGCCAGGGTTTTCCGCCTTTAACAAGCAGAACGTTTTCGTCGAGGAGAAGTTTATTTTCAACAAGCTGTACAACAATTTTCCCTTCATAATAACCGAAAATGTCTTTTATCCTGAAAATTGTGTCTTTTAATGCCTTAAACTCCTTAAACTCCGTCTTGTAAGAAGGATTGCCTTTCCAGACAATAATTTTATTCTTTCCCGGTGACCTTAAAGAGACAGAATCTCCTTTTACTTCTGATTTTAACAGGACCGGGAATTCCGCTATGCAATCCAGCGATCCTTCCCTTCGGGTACCTGAGTAAGAAGCCGGCCAACNATTAACTCTTACCNTGGCATAAANGATCCCGTTCTCCGTAACCGGAACTATGTTTTCGTGATTCCANAGTGAAACATAGTGTCTCCCATCAGTTTTATCCAACTTGAATAATTTGCCCTCAAATCCTTCAGGCCTCATATTCAATACAGTATAAATTACTTTCTCACCTGAGGTCCATTTATTGATAAAGATATTATCAACAGTTGTCTTGATAAGCGGTGTCCACCCTTTGTCGAGAAATGCATCATTGTTTTGCCGAAGTGAGAAAGTTGTCTTTGCCAGTAATTCGAGATCAGCCCTGTAATCATCGTCCCTGCCTCCCGGACGGAACAAATTCAATTCCGTGCCATAACCATTGAAAAAAGCTATAGCGACCTCCCTGTGAATAAGATCCTCACCAACGTCACAAACCCTGAAAATTGAAAAATCTGGTTTTATCAGTTTGTTAAGGTTCAGTTCAGGGCTTAAATATATAGCATTATGGACGCGTCCTGAAATAATCCCTGGCATATCCCTTGTGACTGCCATACCTTCCGAATACATTATCACACCTTTCCTGATGCTATCGGCTGCTGCCTGCAATTCAAAACTTGAGCTTCCTTTAGTGTCAAGAACAACTCCGTCAGCCTCAGTCTCTTTAATAAGCCTGGCCATTCCGCGGTAATGATCTTCTTTCCTGGTGCTGTTATCCCACGGATTATAGGCGATAAAAAACCTGGTATTGCTCTGCCGCGATAACCGACTGTAATTTCTAAGCTGGGGGGTTCCTCCCGGAAGATCCCTGTACATATCCCACTGATTTCTCTGATCAAGGCCAAGCCGGGGCCAGGTTGGCCATATCCCGTACACATCTATATTCCCGAANAGCTCATTCCCCTTTCTGAGTAAATCAGGGAAAGTGTATTTCCCGGTTGTTCTGTCGTAAAACTCCCTGTCCCAGGCCATCTGCAGTACAATAATATAGCTGCTTTTAATCCATGCCAGATCAGGTCTTTCATAAAGTGAATTGTCAAATTTATCAATATCGAATAAATATCTGTCTCTGAACATCATGCGTAAGCCATTCTGCCATTCTCCTTCAAAAACATCCGCATACATTTTATAGNTGACATTTGCTCCNGGCGGAAGAAGAGTCTGATACCTTTGTTTTACNCCTCCTACAGTCTGCTGACGCCTTGTTATTGCGCAAACAGAAAACANATCATTAACNCTGAAAGAAGAGTAACCCATTTCCCAGGCATTGTCGGGCAATATTACTCTTACCGGCCGGTATCCGGGACGAAATAAAAAGGCTCTGGCGAGATCCCACGGTCCCATTCCGGTTATGTTAACAGATTCATTATCAGAATCAAATGGGACAACATTGCTGATTCTGACAGTATCTACGGAAAAATTTTCAAATTCGATATCACAGGTCCATCCCAATGCTCCCGGACCGGCATTTTTGACAGAAAGCCTGACCCTGTTTTCAAATGTCTGTATATAATTATTACCTGACTTTTCAACTGGTACATCACCGGTAGTATATATTTTTTCGTCAAGCAGGAAACTTAAAACTGGTTTTTCCCGTTTACTAACAAGATTGGTACTATCAGAAAGAGTCAGACTATCAGTTTTCAGGCCTGCCTGATCTGTAATATGAACTCTGTAAAGTGATTGAGATTTGACCGGAGACGGTGTTAAAAGAATGAGTGCAGCAATGATAATCCGGATAATTATTTTAAAAATTATCATTTAAGAGAAGTTTGAAGTAAATATCTGAAACAAGCATTTGAAATATTATGCAATTTATGATTTACAAAAGACTAAAAAAACTGTTTTTGTAAAGTATTCAGGAAATGACCCGGAAAATGGTACTACTAAAAAAAATATTGAAGCTCCTCCTCCTTGTTCCATTTCTTTTGGTTTTAACTGCCAGTTGTGCATCTTCAAAGAAGAATCCATATTATGAAAAAAGGATGAAAGCTTCAAAAAGCAACACAAAACAGCTGGGAAGGAACAGGTACTACTTTTCACATGATTACCAGAAAAAGCTTGCTAAAAGTTACAAAAGAAAATAGCTCCTGTTCAAATTATTCATCGCACGTAAAATTCAGTCCGTCATGTGCAAGCATTATTTCAGGTGGTAATGTTGCCGTGACTTCTTCATGAAGTCCCATCTGGTGGCTTATATGAGTAATAAAAGATTTTCGCGGAGAGATCTCTCTTATAATATTAATTGCTTCCCTCAGACTGAAATGAGAAATATGCTTTTCTTTTCTTAAAGCATTTATAACAAAGTACTTAACACCAAATAATTTTTCCTTTGTCTCCTCAGGGATATAATTTGCATCGGTAATATATGCAAAGTCCCCTATCCTGAACCCGTAAACAGGAAGACGATAATGAAATACTCTTAACGGGATCAGACTAATATTCTTTATTTTAAAAGTATAATCGGTAATTTGATTAAGTCGCATCTTGGGAATACCCGGGTACTGGTATTCAGCAAAGACGTATGAATACTCTTTTTTTACAGCTTTCTGAACCCTGTCCTCTGCAAATATGTCAATTGCATCCTGACTTTTATAATTGAATGCTCTGACATCATCCATTCCTGAAATATGGTCTTTATGTTCATGTGTCAGAATTATTGCATCGAGTCTCTTCACATTTTCCCTGAGCATCTGCTGGCGAAAATCAGGACCGGCATCTATTACCAGCGTAGTATTATCAATCTCAATAAGAACAGATGTCCTGAGCCTTTTATCACGATAATCATCAGACAGACAGATTTTACAATCGCAGGCAATTACAGGAACCCCCTGAGAAGTGCCGGTACCAAG
>WSSedA1B3DRAFT_1000662_pt1 | contig 10025 bp, 7 predicted proteins | sample WetSurSiteA1Bulk_FD_9468 | JGI IMG/M metagenome (IMG submission 9468)
GGCTATTCGAGAGAAGAATATGAGGAGTCGATGATGAGAAACAGATTTGAAGGCAATATAAACTTGATTTATGCACTTAAGGTGAAGTGATGAAGTACAGGTTTCCGATAATATTATCACTTCTTTTGCTCAATTCGGTATATGCAGGACCCGTTGTTAACACATCACGTGTATCAGACAACACAACACCTATCTATATTATGGATGGTATTTCCCTGATCACGTCGGAAATGAACAACTCCAGGCTGGACAATCTTATCAGCCTTTCAAAAGACATTTATCCTATTCAGATCGGAGCTTTCAGGGTTAAGACAAACGCAGAAAAAATGTTTGCAAAGGTTTCCCGGGTTCTGGGGGAAGATGTCGTCCTTATCGAGGAAAACGGTTTCTTTAAAGTTCGGGTGACGAGATTAAACAAAGCTAAAATTGCAGGCTATCTTGAATCCGGCAGTTCTAAAAATAACAGTGCTGAGTATCATTCTCCTGTTCCGCCTGAAGATTCAACAGTTAATCTGACATCCTCTCCTGATACCAACTACATAGCAGAAACAAATTCTGACACTGTTTTCTATCCTCCGGTTGTCGAAACTGAATCTCCACCGGTTGTCAAACAGATGGAAGAACGCCGGCCGAAAATATTCCTTTTTGGCAATGACAATCCCTGGCTTAAACGGATAAATTATTTCGGAAAATCTTTTGCCCTTGTCAATGGACTGATCATTACAATAGTGATATCAGTTGCAACAATGATCATACTGCTTATTGTAATTCTTCTGAACAGAACCAGGATGGAAAAGGTAGAGGACCTGAAACAATACCTTGCTGAAACTTATCAGGGAATGATAATTGATTATCTGTTTACAGGAAGCAGCCCTGACCGTTTCCGCCCGATAGCTTCAGATACATACAGAAGACAGGCTCTTATTGATCAGATGATCGATGTCAGCGTTAACCTGAAAGGTGATGCCGAGGAAAAGTTAAGTGGTCTATATCTTTATCTTGGACTCGACAGGGATTCCATAAAGCGTGCCAATGATTTCCGCTGGCACAAAAAGATAAAGGGATTCCGGGAACTTGCCTTCATGAATATTAAAGATGCAAATCAGGTTATCTATAAAGCTCTGAACTCGAAAAATGAAATTCTCAGGATGGAAGCTCAGATTGCTCTCGTCAGACTGACTGATGAAGATCCTTTCAGTTTTCTGTTCCAGCTGAAAAGACCTTTTTCCCTGTGGGAACAAATCACTCTTCATGAGCTGATAATACAACATGATCTTCCTGTCCCGGATTTTAAGAAATGGCTTAAAGCTTCCAATCCTACAGTGGTTATGTTCGCATTGAGAATGATCAGGGAGTTTAAACAGAAAGAAGCCGAAGATGACGTAAGGGAGACTCTTGAACATCCTTCTCCGGAGGTCAGAAAGCTTGCTGTTCAGGTTTCCGGAGACCTTGAAATGAGGTCAACACTCGAGGTAATGAAAAGGATTTATAAAGTTCAGGAGTATAATACATGTCTTGAAATTATCAGGGCAATGGCCAAGATGCCTGATCCTTCATTAATGGGATTTCTTAAACTGGTCCTCGATAAGGAAGATGATGTTCAGCTGCAGATTGAAGCAACTAAGGCCATAGAGAATAATGGAGAAGAAGGTGTAAAAACTCTGGTAAAACTTATGAAATCAGAATATAAAAATTACAATATTATTGTACGTCACGTACTTGACCGCAGGATATTCTAAAGAAAATGGGATTTATTTTTGCACATATTATCTTCTACCTTACACTGTTCCTCTTCGGAGCATATCTTCTGCTTGGTGTGTTTTCTGCAATAGCCTTGCGTAAATATCTCCGGAAGAATAGCTATATAAACTATAACTCCCTGGTCCTTTCACCGCTGAGTCCGAAAATCTCCATTATTGCTCCTGCTTATAATGAAAGCAAGACTATTATTGACAACGTCCGCACATTGCTGTCTCTTTACTATAATAACTTTGAAGTTGTTATTGTAAATGACGGATCAACCGACAATACTTTTGAACTGATGAAGGACGCCTATGACCTGATCAGGGTCAATTATTATTTCGACTACCGCATTCCTTGTGAAAGAATCAGGGGAGTCTACAGATCAAAAAACCCTTCATATAACCGATTAACTATTATCGATAAGAACAACGGAGGAAAAGCCGATTCACTGAATGCAGGAATCAATATCTGCCACAGTGATCTCTTTGTATCGATCGACGCTGATTCAATAATCGAAGCTGATTCAATTCTTAAGCTTGTTAAACCATTTCTTGAAGAGAAGGATAAAAAGGTCATCGGCACCGGAGGTGTTATAAGAATAGTCAACTCCTGCGATATTGAGCGTGGTCACATCAGGGAAATCAAAATCCCGTCACAAATATTACCTCGTCTGCAGGTACTTGAGTATACCAGGGCATTTCTGCTGGGACGTATGGCATGGAGTCATCTTGATGGATTGATGCTAATCTCAGGCGCGATGGGTATTTTCGACCGCGAAACAGTTATAAAGGCTGGCGGATACAGCATCAGGACAGTTGGGGAAGACATGGAGCTGGTTCTGAGGATGCGACGATATATGGCGGAAAATGATAAAAAATATGAGGTGACTTACATACCTGATCCGCTGTGCTGGACAGAAGTTCCATCTGACCTTAAATCATTGCGTAAACAAAGGACACGCTGGACCCGTGGACTTGTTGAATCTCTCCGCACCCATCGCAAGATGTTCTTTAACAGCAATTACGGTCGTCTGGGCCTTCTGGGATATCCTTACTGGTTTTTCTTTGAGTGGATGGCCCCGCTGATTGCCTTTATGGGATTTATTTATACAATATATCTAATTGCCAGGGATGCACTGAACTGGCCGTTCTACCTTCTATTGTTCCTGTTTGTCTATTCCTTTGCAGTTTGTCTTTCAACCTGGGCAGTCTTATTTGAGGAAATTACCTTCCATAAGTACAAAAGGAAAAGAGATGTCTTTAAACTCATTGGTGTTGCACTTGTTGAACCTTTCTTCTATCCAGTTCATACCTATTTTTCAATCAGGGGCAATCTCGAAGCACTGAGAGGCAAAAAAGGATGGGGTAGTGCAGAGCGATCGGGCTTTGAAAAGATAAAAAAGCCAAAAAAGAAGACTATTAAAAACGATACGGATTTCAATCAGTAAAACCCGGAATAGCAGATAATCCTGTTCTGATTATTTCAAGAGATTTTTTCTCACTTGCTACTGTCGAAGGGACAATCATCCACAGAGGCCATGAGTACCTGCTGACTGAAGAAGTTACAGTCTTATCAAAATAGACCGATACTGCAAGCCCGTCCGATTCTGTGGATGATATCACGTAAGTATACCCTCCGTCGTATGAAACTGCTCCATCGATGACCTTCATCTGGGTGGGATCACGAAAATAAAGCAGCGTCCATGGAATACGCACTTTTATTTTACTGCCGCTCCATGCAACTGCAGAACGCTGACCAAAACTGAAGTCAGATCTGTTTTCCAATGGCACCCTTCCGATATCCTGTTTTGTGAGCGCAAACCCATCGTTGATCCACTGCATTACCACCCACGGAGCACCATCGGTGACGGTACTGTAAAACTTCTGGACAGCATGGTTGGCAAGATCAAACCTTGGAGTCAGGCCGTTCATATCATAAGCCTCGGTAACATGATATAATGCCGTATCATCTGATAAAACCATTGTCAGCAGAAACTCCGACCTGTTACTGAGACTCTTTCCGTTGGGTAATTTTGACTCGCCAAAACTTGCGAGATATGTATCAAATGCGATCATTACTGTATCACCATAAGATAAAGCTCTGTTGGTTTCCACTTCAAGATAGAAGTAACTATTGTCATTAGTGGCACTTAACTTTTTTACCGGACCTGCAGGTTTATCAGTCACGTATGAGGCATAGGGAAACATGCTGGTCTGATTAAATGTAACAAGCCCAAAATTTTGTTCAGGAGAGGCAAGATTATGCCATAATTGCCGAGTTGGAATGGTAATTCCACCCGACATCATTCCGTAAGCTTCGAGATATGCAACTATCCAGGTAGGTTTGAACCATTCATCCATCCATGCAAACATGAAACCGCCGGCACATCCGGCATCTATTATATTGTTCATAAGCCTCAGATTCTTCTCTCCCTGCTGCTGTTCCGAGTAACCTCCATGGTTCATATTACTGAACGACTGGTGAGCGCTACCCCAGCTAGAGGGAACCCCAAATTCAGCAATTACAAGTGGTATGGAAAAATAATGGTCTTTTAATGAGTTTATATAACCAAGATAACTATTGGGCCCGTAGCTGTCATTGTAATTCCGGTACGAAGGTTCCTCGCTTATGAAATTCGGATAATAGGGATAAGCATGATAGGAAGCAAAAATACCAGGTTCCTGTTTTTTCAGGGTTATCTTTGCAAGGTCATAATCAGCTTTATCTTCGTCGGTGTGAGTTTCAGTGGGATGGCTCAGCGGATCAAGAGTCGGCCAGCTCGACATACTTGCAGGACGTTTTACGGTATAGTTAAGTGCTTCATAACTGATTGTCGCATCAAGCATTTGTGTTACAAATACCTCTGTCGCTTTTGCACCGGTAATATTCAGGTATGTTCCTGAAAATGAGTTTAATGACGAATGGCGGGTATCCGTTGTATCAACTTCCTGGGGACTTATCTCCCTTCCGATTATATACCCGGCTGTCCACCTGGAAACGTCAGAAATATATCTGCCGTAAGATTTCCCGTACCTGTAGGCAATATCCCCGTTCCCATTAATACAATCTATCACTTCCTTTATCTCTTTTGTGAAGGATGAGGTCCGGTTCATAAGATCATAAGCATCAGGATCAGAATAATCTTCCACTTCTTCAAGCCAGATGCCCTGGAAGAGGAGAAGAGGATTATCGGGATGCCGCTGATTATAATTTGCAAGCTTTTCATAAAATACCGGAGGATGCAAAGTATAAGATCCTTATGCTGTTAAATCCGGCATCTGCCATTTCTTTGATCCATTTTTCATATTCATGGGGAGATATGGCATAGGCAATCTCTCCCGGGAAGTAACCCGGAGGAGAAGATCCCAGGTTAATGCCTTTCAGGATCAGGGACCGGTATTCTGAACCTGTATGCATTGCAATATTGTTGCCTGAGGTTCTAAACGGCACCTCCTGTCTGATGGCGAGCTCAAAATCGATAATGGTATCTTTTGATATGGTTATGTCGGTAAGCCTTACCGGATAGTAATTATCACATGTTACAGCTGTAATAACCGGAAACCTGATTTGCCCTGAGAAAGGAACCACAACAGGGGGCATCATATCAGGTTCAATGGCAGTCCCTGCTGAATATGAAGTAAATCCTGGTGCCTTTATAATCTTTCCGGAAATGGTTTTCCCTTTAAAAGTAATGGCGTAGAAATAGAATCCGCTGCGTTGGGGAGCTCCGTTCTGGTTACACCCGTCCCATACAATGTGATAGCTGCCTGCATCAATAGAATCGAAAAATGCCTCCATTATCTTCTGGCCTGAAAGATTGTAAACAGAGAACCGGATATCTCCCTGACTGTTGATTATGAATGGGATATTTACAGAGAATGAAAAAGGATTGGGATAAGGAACTCCCACCTCTATCATATCTGAGATATTGTCATAGATGTTGGATAATCTAAGGGAATATGTGCCGTCGGAACCTGTTTTTGCTGCGTATTCCTTTGTGCCGGCAATCATTGAGACTCTTGCATTTGGGACCATTGAGCCGTTATTATCGGTAACCGTTCCGGTGACATAATAATCTCTGGCGAATAATTCGGCAGACGCAAAAAAGAAGCAAGGGAGAAACAGGAGTAGTGTCCGGGTAAAGGTTCCACGGCATTTAATCATAATATCGATTGAAGAGGATTTCAACTGAAGAATTGGTTTTTTAAACCGTCCAAATTTACTAAAAAGAGGCATTTATTTGTACATTTATAAAATTCAATTCAGATAGCGTTTATATGGATATTAACGTGATAACGTACCGTAATATTGAAGAGAGAGACAATAAAGAATTAGCAGGTCTTATCAGGACCGTTTTCAGAGAGTTTAAAATTGACCGCCCAGGAACAGTCTATTTTGATCCTACTACTGACAATTTATACGAATTATTCAAAACCCCCGGCTCGGTGTACTGGATTGCTGAAGAAAACGGCATAATGGCCGGAGGATGTGGAATCTACCCGACTCCCGCACTGCCCGAAGGGTGTGCTGAACTGGTCAAGTTCTATTTGTTGCCGCAATTTCGTAGCAAAGGTATTGGAAGGGTTCTAATGGAGAAATGCTTTGAATCAGCACGGGGAATGGGTTATAAGCAGCTTTACCTCGAATCACTCCCTGAGCTCTCAAAGGCAGTATCAATGTATATAAAAGCCGGATTCAGTCATATACCTCACGCCTTGGGAAATTCTGGCCATTTCGGCTGTAATATATGGATGGTGAAGGATTTATGATATACAGTCAATTTGTTTAAACATTTGTATTACCAAAAGTTATTCGGTTGACTTAAAATGAAAGAAAAAAGCAATTCACTTCGTGCAGTTTTATTTGCCCTTGCCGCAAATTTAACGATTGCTATTATCAAGTTCATTGTTTCATTGATCTCCCGAAGTTCAGCAATGCTTGCGGAAGCAATCCATTCCTTTGCCGATACTACAAATCAGGTTTTTTTGCTGATAGGAAGGAAACGGTCTGCAAAAGGAGCCACTGAAATCCATTCATTCGGATATGGGAAAGAAGAATACTTCTGGGGATTCCTTGTAGCCGTTCTTTTGTTTTTCCTCGGAGGATGTTTTTCCATTTATGAAGGGATACATAAAGTCATGCACCCAGAACCTATTGACAACTATATTTATATTTTTATTGTTCTGATTTCAGCCATCATCATTGAATACAAATCGTTTTCGGTGGCATTCAAAGAATTCCGGAAAGTATCACCAAAAGGATTTATTAAGCCATTGGCCGACTCGACCGATACAAATCTGTTTGTAATTCTGATCGAGGATTTCTCTGCACTGACAGGTTTGACAATAGTGTTAATCACAACCCTGCTTTCATTGATTAATCCATTTTTTGACACAGTCGGTACTTTCCTGATTGGGAGCTTGCTTATAGTCATCTCATACCTGCTGGCCAATGAATTAAGGAAACTTATGGTAGGAGAAAATATCCCGCGGGAAATCAGGAGCGACGTGCGGGAAATAGTACGGAAATACTCTTTTGTCAGGCATATCAATAATATCCGGTCGATGTATATCGGGAATAATAACTTTATCCTGTTAATCTCAGTTGATGTGGACGATTTGTCTATTGGAAATACTATAGAAAATTGCAATGAAAAGATCAAATCGGAAATAACTGCAAGATATCCTCACGCAAAATATATCTATATTGATGTAAAGGCCGGAAATTGAGGGGCTAAAGTGACGGGAGTGATTTCATGCTGAAAGTTAATACAAATGGCTTCCGCATCCGTCGTTTAAATCCGACGTCAATTGATCCTAAACCTCTTCAGGCAATATATATGGCTTCCGGTATTCTTGCCTCGTAAGATAGCTGTCAGCCTCCTTGTCATCAATAAATCTCTCTGTCTCTCCGTCAAACGTCAGCTTTCTTCCGGTCTTATAAGCAATATTTCCAAGATGCATCATTCCTGTTGAAAGATGTCCCTCACTCACATGAGCCAGCAGGTCCTCATGTTTTCGGCTTCTTACACAGTCGAGGAAATTCACAAAATGATATTCGATCTTTGCTGTTTCATAATCATTACGGACAGGATCAGGCTCAAGTTCTTTAACTGTCAGGTTAAATCCGGGTTCTTTTTTGGGACCCATAAAGGTCTGAAAACTGTTACCAAGGACAGCGTAACCTTTAGTGCCGAAGAAAGTCAGTCCTCCTTCATCAGGTGTAAACAGACTTCTCACTTCCATCTCCATTGTTTTCCCTCCCTCATACTCAAAGGTTGCCACCTGGAGATTAGGTACTTCCTGATCTGAATCCCATGCGTAAAAACCTCCGCAGCAGCTTATCTTTCTGGGATGAGTACTTATTTTCATAGCCATCCTTACCCTGTCCATTGCGTGAACGCCGTTATTCCCGAATTCACCGGTAGCAGTATCCCAGTACCAGTGCCAGTTATAATGGAAATGGTTCTGATTGAACGGGATCATAGGAGCCGGCCCGCGGAACAAATCCCAGTTTACACCGTCAGGTACTGATGAATCCTTTATCCTTCCAATGCTCGGGCGGTGACGGTAAACAGTACCTCGTCCCATGTAAATATCTCCTATCACTCCTTCCATCAGCAATTGGATGCTCTTTTGCGACAATCTGTCGGCACGATACTGAGTCCCGATCTGAACGATCCTGTTGTACTTTCCAGCAGCCTGGACCATCTTCCTGCCTTCAACCAGATTATATGACAGTGGCTTTTCGACATATACATCTTTCCCTGCCTGGCATGCCCAGATAGTCATTAACGCATGCCAGTAATCAGGTGTGGCAATTGATATGACATCAATATCTTTATCTTCAAGCAGTTTACGGAAGTCGATCACTGTTTTTGGCTTTTCTCCTCCAAGTGCTTCAATATCTGACACTGCTTTTGGAAAGAGATTTTCATCAGCATCGCAGACTGATACCACTCTTGAATTTTTTATTTTAGTGAAATTTGCTGTATGACCTGTACCACCGTAAAATCCACCACGGTCATGTATCCCGGCAACAGCCACGTTAATGATTTCGCCAGGTTTGTTCTGTACAAATCCTTTAATGTAGGCAGGAGCACCAAAAGAAAGTCCGGCCGATACAACCGCTGACTTCTTAATAAATCCACGACGTGTTTCAGTTTTCATTCCGGATGTGATTATTTTGAGGTTAAATCAGTTATTTGCGTTTATAGAGGTTTTCTTCCTGGATCTCTCTTAAAAACAGTGTCCTTGGTGACTTATAAAAATTCATAAAATCATCAGGGAAAGGCTTATTTGTATTACCGCCAATTGAGAACCGTGATCTGAAAGCATGTCTCCATGTTAAGACATATCCTACCGGATACTTACTCACAACAGGAAGGAGAACCGANGACCACCAGTCAGCCATGCCCCTTCTTCCTCCGGTCTCGCTTAATGCCGTTAGCTTGTTTATTTTAAAAGCTTCCTGTGTTACAAATCCCAGGGCATTGTCGAGTTCTCCACCGAATTTTTCACCCCGGTCATACATATCGAGTGAAAGCATATCGATAACATCATCACCCGGATAACCTCTCATATACTGCTCAAGCGATGTAATCCTATCAGTATTATATGCATACAGAATATTATGAATATTCTTTTTATCTCTTAAGAACTGAACAGTATAACGCCACAGATCAGAATACTCGTCATCAGTACAAATATCCGTCCCCCACCAGAAAAAGGAACCGGAATGTTCGTGGTAGGGCCTGAAGATAAATGGTATCGGAATGCCATTGTCATCTTTCAGTCCGATAAAAAATGCCGCGAGGCGTTCCAGCCAGGTATTAAACATCTCGTGATTTTTGCCACCAGGAAGAATAGAGGCTACCACCTCTTTCGAACTGACATCCCAGGCTGTACCTCCCTGTCGGCGTGACTTACTTGCAGGATCCTGCATTGTGAGAGGATTATCTGCATGCCAGCTGATAGTTATTACTCCTCCGCGCTTATAATGTACTTTAATTTGTTCAGCGATCTGTGCAAAGCTTACCGAGTCGAGGCTGCGTTCATTCCCAAGTTCCAGGTGACCCAGTTCAAAACCTGCAACTGCGGGGTAATCACCAGTAAAATCTTTGGTATCGGACCGGTCTTTAATATACCACCATGTGCTTCCGTACATCAGGTCATCCTGGTGACCGTACATAACTCCCTTATTCTGGAGGTTGTATAATGACCTGAAAAGGTTCACAGTCTCTTTTGTAGCTTTCCTGTCGGCCGGAAAGGGTTTCTTTCCAT
>WSSedA1B3DRAFT_1000663_pt1 | contig 10015 bp, 10 predicted proteins | sample WetSurSiteA1Bulk_FD_9468 | JGI IMG/M metagenome (IMG submission 9468)
CGATCCCCAGGACCTGTTCCCGCGATTTCGCTTCTTCCTTCCGGGAAGGCTTTCGGGATTTACCGGTCAGATCGCTCGCCATGTTCCGGATCTTTTCATCGACCTGCTTGAGATCGGCCAGCTTCCTGTCAAAGAAGGATATTTTCTCCTGGAGGGTGTCGATCTGCTCCTGCTGGGTCGATGTCAGCTGACGCAGGTTGGCCAGCTCCATCTGCTCCAGTTTGATCGTCAGATAGTCGACGGCGCAATAGCCGAAGAAACAGAACAGGACCACGGAAACGGCGGTGACGACACGGAAATGGATCGGCGTGGCGAGGAACTTCTTGACGGAATCTTTTTTCTTATGCGGAATGATCAAGAGGGTATAAAAATGCTTCGGCATTGCTCATCCTCATCCTTACTTTGTACTCGAAAACGTGAAATGGAATTTCCAGTTTTCCCCTACAAGTACGGGAAGAAAGAAGTCGCGTGATGCCGAGGGACAATCCATATCCCCCAAATCACAGCGTCGAAAACCGCCCCGGCCCAGAACCCTACAACGGCCTGAATCCGGAGGCAGGGCACCTAAATACCCGCAAATGAATATCCTGTCAAGCCGAAATCGACTTTTTCAGGTGAAATGAAACAAATTCAACGATTTGTGAATAACTTTGGGTCCGATTTTACCCCTTGGCCCGGCGGGAACCATGGCTTCCCACCGCTCCTTCGGGGGCTTTCTTGATCATGATGAGCGGATCGCCCACGTCGACCTGGTCACCGGGGTTTTTCAGAACCTCAATAATATTCCCGTTGATGCCCGACACGACGTTGCTGAGCATCTTCATCGCCTCAAGCACGATCAGCACCTGGCCGGCCGACACCTCGTCATTCTCCGAGACGGGCACCTCGTTGACGGTGCCCTTAATGGGTGAGCGGATGTCCCCGTCCTTGGCCAGGGCTTCTATTTCCTTGGCTGTCAGTGTCACCTTCCGGGCCACCTTCTCGCCTACTTGTTCGAGCTCCGTCAGGATCGGCTCGGGGTGGTGGTCGATCACGAGGTAGGTCACGGCATCGCCGCTCGAGGTCTTCCGCTGGGGCCCGATGACGATGGAGTGAAGCTTTCCGTAGGCATCGGGAAACTCGAAGGTTTCGCCCAGGTCGAAGCCACCCTTCTTGAACCAGACTTTGGGCGGCAGGACCCAGACCTTGCCGTATTTTTCCTCGAACTTGAAGAAACTCACGGCGTCGTTGGGATGCTGGAGATAGAGAACCAGTTCCTCCTCCGAGACCTTGCGTTCCAGCCTCTTTTCCAAAACACGCTTCTCGATGTCGAGGTCCACGTCTTCGATTTTCTGATATCCGTAATCGCGCTCGAGCACCTTTTTCCAGTTGCTCCCCAGCACGGCCTCATAGATCCAGTCGGCCGGCTTGTAGAAGGGAAGCTCGCCGTAGCGCCCGAGAAGGAGATTCTTCAAGTCGTCGGTGGGATCCTTGTATCGGGCCCGCTTCAGGACATGGTTCACGGCGGTCGTCCAGAGCATCTGGGAGCCCGGAGTCACGCTCCACCAGTTGCCCAGCTCGACCTGGACCTTTGGTAGTTCCTGCTGGAGGATTTCCGGCATGAGGTGCAGAAAGTTCCCCTTGACGGCCTGCTCGAAGCTCGAGCCTGTCGCCCCGCCCGGGAGCTTGTGGATCTGGACCGTGGGGTCAAAGCCCAAGAACTGGGACTCGAAGTCCTTGTAATATTCGCGCTCCGGACGGAGCTTGTTCGACGTTTCGATGACGGCCTGCTTGTCGATCCCCACGCAGGGATACCCGTAATCCTCGAGAGTTTCGATAATGGTCAGGAGCGGCGGCGGTCCGTAGAAGCCCGTGAAGGAGTGGTCTCCGCCGTTGACGATCTTGGCGCCGTTGCGGACCGCTTCCACGCAGCGCCCGATGTCGTTCCCGTCGGTGTTGTGGCCGTGGTAATGGATGATCAGATCGGGATACCTGTCGATGATGGCCTTGGTCAGGTCCCCGATCCGCTTCTGGGTTCCGAGACCGCCGTGGTTCTTGATGCAGAGGATAATGTCGGGTCCGGTTACATCCAGGATCTCCGCGACCTTTTTCACGTAGTAGGAATCGGTGTGCTCCGGGCCCGTCGAGAAACAGATGGACGGCTCGAGGATTCGGTCCGCCCTCTTCACTTCCTCGAATACGGGGATCATGTTCGGGACATAGTTGAGGAAGTCGAAGACGCGGATGACGTCCATCACTTCCGCGAAGTGCTTCATCGTGAGCCGGATGACGTTATCCGGGTAGGGCCGGTACCCGAAGAGGTTGATCCCCCTGGAGAGCGTCTGGAACAGCGTGTCCGGCATCAGGGACTTGAGCACCCGTAGCTTCTCGAAGGGGTTGATCTGCTTTCGCAGCATGTCCACGTGGATGGAGGCCCCTCCGGAGATCTCGATGGAGAAGTAACCGCAGGCATTTCTCTCCTCGGCCACCAGCATCTGCGTGTGGGGCAGGACCCGGTTCTTGAAATCCGACTGGGAGAGGTCCCTCTCGGTGTTCGTCATGAAATAGCCCTTCGACCTTCGAACCTTGTCGAGGACATATTTGACCCCGTGCTCTTTCAGTTCTCGGGGGGAAATCCGCACATCGGTTGGTATCGTCGCTTTCCTGGCCATATCTTTTCTCTTCTATCTTCGTTATCTGCTTTGTTTTTCTTCTCTCGATCCTCGTTCCTCGGATCTTGATCCTAATAGGCGTAGGGGTTGATCTTTTTCACATGAATTTCGGCGATCAGCTTCGCGAGCTTCGCCACCTCGCGCTCTGTCTCGGGGTAGCCGAAGATCTCGGGGTGCGTCTCGATATAGCTTGTGTCCAGCCGGCCCGAGCGGAAGTCCGGCTCGTCGCAGATCGCCAGGTAGAAGGGAATGGTCGTCTTCGGGCCCACGATGTTGAAGCCCAGAAGGGCCCGCTTGAGGCGGTCGATCGTCTCGTTCCAGTCGTAGCCGCGGCAGGTGAGCTTCACCATGAGCGAGTCGTATTCCGTGGGGATCTTGTATCCCTGGTAGACAAGCCCGTCGAGGCGGATACCCGGTCCGCCGGGAGAGTGATAGACCTCCACGGTCTTTCCGCCCTCGGGCATGAAGTTGTTCTTGGGGTCCTCGGCGTTGATCCGGACCTGGACGGCCTTGCCCATCATGTGGACACGCTCGGCGGGGATGTCGATCTTCTCGCCCTGGGCGATCCGGATCTGCTGGCGGACGATGTCCACACCCGTGAGTTCCTCCGTCACGGTGTGCTCCACCTGGAGGCGTGTNTTCACCTCCATGAACCAGAATTCNTTTGTCTTCGAGTCCACGAGGAACTCGACCGTGCCGGCATTTACGTAGTTCGAGCCCTTCGCCGCGGCGATGGCCGCCTGGTACATTCTCTCGAGGACGTCATTCGGCAGATCCGCAGGAGCGATCTCGAGGAGCTTCTGGTGCCGCCTCTGGATCGAGCAGTCCCGGGTGCCCAGGTGGATGACGTTGCCGTGTTCGTCTGCGAGGATCTGGACTTCCACGTGACGGGGTGCCTCGATGCATTTCTCCACGTAGATGCTGTCATCGCCGAATGCGGACTTTGCCTCGGTCCGCGCGTTGGGCAGCTGCATGAGCAGATCCGAGTCGTTTTCCACCCTCCGGATGCCGCGGCCTCCTCCCCCGTGGGATGCCTTCAGCATGATGGGGTATCCTGCCTTTTTGCCGAACTCGATGGCCTGCTTGAGCCCGGCTTCTCCCGGCTGCAGCGTCCCCGTTCCCGGAATGAACGGGATCTTCGACTTCTCCATGATCTGCCGGGCCACCACCTTGTCGCCCAGGTCGCGGATCACTTCGGGAGAGGGACCGATAAAGACGATGCCCGCCTTTTCGCAGGCGGCGGAAAAGTCCGGGTTTTCTGCGAGAAAGCCATAGCCCGGATGGATGGCGTCGGCGCCACTCTTCCTGGCCGCCCAGATGTGCTTTTCGATGTCCAGGTAATCACGGCGGGGACCGTTGCCGATGAGGATGGCCTCGTCGGCAAGGCGGATGAAGTAGGCCTCGCTGTCAGGCTTTTCATAGACGGCCACGGTCTTCAGTCCCATCTCCATGGCCGTGCGGATGATCCGCAGCGCGATCTCTCCGCGGTTTGCAATAAGGATCTTGTTGATCTTCCTCTCCTTCGATTTCCTGGTTGCCATGGCTGACCTTCTCTGCGTGATGGAGGAGTATTACGGCTCCGTCACGGTTTTTTTCATGAAGAAATTGCTTATACGGTCAACAGGAAAACCTGTCAAGACCTTTGTGTCTGTAAGGCCAAAATTGTCTTGACTTTAAAAGTTCCTTTGGGCTAAACGGTGCGGATATTAATTGATATGCGCAGCTCGGAAAGGAGCATCTATGGCAAAGCATGATTCGAAGTCCATCAGGAACATCGCGATCGTCGGACACGGCGGCACCGGGAAGACGTCGATCGCCGAATCCATGCTCTTTGTCTCCGGGAAAACGGACCGCCTGGGCCGCCCGGATGACGGCACGTCCATCATGGACTGGGAGCCCGAGGAGCAGAAGCGGCGCATCTCAATCAGCGCCGCCGTGGCCTTCGTCGAGTGGGACAAGCACCGGATCAACATCTTCGACACCCCGGGCGATGCCAATTTTGCCATGGACACCAAGAGCTGCCTCCGTGTCGCCGACGGGGCCGTCGTCGTCGTCGATGCCGTGGGCGGAGTTGAATTCCAGACGGAAAAGGTCTGGGAGGCTTCCGACGAGTACTCCCTTCCGCGCCTGATCTTCATCAACAGGATGGACCGCGAAAGGGCCAATTTCAGCAACACCCTGGACAGTGTCAAAGCGAAGCTGGGCAAGAAGGGAACCCCTCTGTTCATCCCCATCGGCGCCGAGGACAAGCTCAAGGGCGTTATCGATCTCATGCAGATGAAGGCCCTCTATTTCGACGACCCCAAGGGCAAGGTGAAGGCCGGCGACATCCCCGCGGAGCTTGCCGATGAGGCGAAGAAGTACCGCGAGGCCATGACCGAAGACATCGCCGAGTGCGACGAAGCCCTCATGGACAAGTACCTCGAGAGCGGCGAGCTCACCCCGGAGGAACTCAAGGCGGGGCTTCGCAAGGGTGTCGTCAGCGGGGCCCTGTTCCCAGTCGCCTGCGGCGTGGCCAACCGCAATATCGGCATTGCCCCTCTCATGGACCTCGTCGCGGCCGCCATGCCCTCGCCGCTGGATCGCGAGGACGCCCGGGGGAAGAACCCCTCGACGGGCGCCGACGAGAAGCGAAACCCCGAAGAGAAGGCCCCCTTCTCCGCCTACGTCTTCAAGACCATCTCGGATCCCTTTGCAGGCCGGCTGACTCTCTTCAGGGTCTACTCGGGCACGGCCAGCTCCGACGGCACCTTCTTCAATCCCACCCGCAAGACGACGGAGCGCTTCGGCAACATCTTCTATCTCGACGGGAAAAGCCAGAAGCCCGCCGAAGCTGTCGTCCCCGGAGATATTGCCGCCGTGGCAAAGCTGAAGGAGACCTTCACGGGCGACACGATGACGGAAGAGAAGAATCCCATCCAGTACGAGAAGGTCCAGCCGATCCCCGCCATCATCTCCTTCGCCGTCCAGCCCAAGTCCAAGGGCGACGAGGAGAAGATCATGTCGGGGCTCAACCGCCTCGTCGAGGAAGATCCCACGCTCAATTACCGTCGCGACGAACAGACCCGCGAGATCATCCTCTCGGGCATGGGCCAGGTCCACATCGAAATCGCCATCGAAAAGATGAAGCGCAAGTTCGGCGTCGAGGTGACGCTGAACACCCCCAAGGTTCCCTACAAGGAAACCCTCAAGGGCCAAGACGACCGTCCAGGGCCGTTACAAGAAGCAGTCCGGCGGACGAGGCCAGTTCGGCGACACGTGGCTCGAGATCGAGCCTCTGCCCAGGGGCGGNGGTTTCGAGTTCGCCGACAAGATCGTTGGCGGCGCGATCCCCAGGAATTACATCCCCGCCGTCGAGAAGGGAATTGTCGAGGCCATGCTGGAAGGCGTGCTCGCAGGCTACCCTGTCGTGGATGTGAGGGTTTCCCTCTTTGACGGGTCCTTCCACACCGTCGACTCCTCTGAAATGGCCTTCAAAATCGCCGGCTCCATGGGGTTCAAGAAGGGCGTCGAGCAGTGCAACCCGACGCTTCTGGAACCCATCGTCAACATCGACATCGAGATCCCCGANGAATACATGGGCGATGTCATCGGGGACCTCAACTCCCGGCGCGGCCGCGTGATCGGCATGGAGCCCAAGGGCCACAACCAGATCATCAAGGGGCAGGTGCCTTTGGCCGAAATCCTGAGATACGCCCCGGATCTGCGCTCGATCACGAGCGGCCGCGGGACCTTCACCTACACGCATTCCCACTATGAGGAAGTGCCGCCCATGATCGCCGAGAAGGTCATCGCCGCCGCACGGAGAGAAAAGGAAGAAAAGGGTTGATCAAGGCAGGTGTCCTCACACTCAGCGACAAGGGGGCCCGCGGGGAGCGCGNNGACCTGAGCGGCCCGGAAGTGATCCGGATGCTGAAGGAGATCGGGATCGAGACCGATCGCTGCGAGATCATCCCCGACGAGACGGAGATCATCGCACAGAAGCTCATCGAGTTTGTCGATGAGCGCAAACTGGATCTCGTCGTCACCACGGGCGGCACCGGCGTGAGCCCCCGGGACGTGACGCCCGAGGCCACCCTGCAGGTCATCGACCGGGAACTCCCCGGCATGGCCGAGGCCATGCGCCGGGAAAGCATGCTGAAGACTCCTCACGCCATGATCTCCCGCGCCGTTGCCGGTATCCGCAAGACGACCCTCATCGTCAACCTGCCCGGCAGCCCGAAGGGCGTCCGGGAAAACCTGGCGGTCATCCTCCCTGCATTGAAACACGCCATTGAGAAGATCAAAGGGGACCCCGCAGATTGTGGAAGTTAGGAAGATAGGAAGTTAGGAAGCGCAGAAAAAGATTCTTGAGCTTTTCCGATCTTCCGCTCCTCCNCNCNTCCTCGCTTCGTGAGCGGTACCCTCCCGTCAATCATGACCCTCCGCTGAGTGCAATACCCGCTGCAGAACAGAGAGCGCCCGCTCGCGGTGCGTGCCGGGCCAGAAGACGCCGCCGCAGCTTGGGCACACCCGGAACTCGCGCTGAGTCCTGAACACATGATCGGGGACGAGTGACCGCACTTCTTCCGGTTTGGCTGCTTTAAGGGATTCGTTGCAGCGAAGGCACAGGGTGAATAGATTTTTCGGTTGAGGCTTGAGGTCCAACGTTCCCAGGATCTCGACAAGCTGGTCCTCGACTCGGTCTTTTTCCACGAAAAGCACGAGTCCGGGGTGTTGTCTGGCCAGAACGTCCTTGCGCCTCGTCAAGACGACCCTCCCCTCCCTCTCCGCTTTGCGCAGAAAGATCCGATCGGCAGCTCCCCGGCCGTATACGGTGTCATAGCCGAGCATCCTCAGCCACTTGGACAGGCGCCCCAGGGAACTGTCGGCAAGGAATTTCATCTTGGCCCTTCGTGTGGGCGGAGAATGCGGAACGCTAGATCAAACCGCCCGGGTGGGATGGCGGTGACGGCTGCTGGCTGCTTCTCAACAGGGACAGGTTCTTCTGCTCAAGGTCGTCGATCTTCCGGTAAAGCTTGTTCATCCGGAGCGTCATCCGCAGCTTGTCGATCGCCCCCAGGAGCGCCGCCATGAAAAAACCGATCACGAAGAACGCAAAGACGAATAAATAGATTGGAATGTCGTCATAGGCGTAGCCGAAGTATCGCAATTTGATGGGATCACTGTTCTGAACGCCGAACGTGACAAAGAAAAAGGCGAAGCCGAGAATGACGATCAAATAGATGAACCTCATGGTCTGACCCCCTCCTCGTATTTCCGGAAATGCGGCAGGAGCGTTTCTTTTGTCTTCATGAGGTCTTCGGAGATGACCCTCACTTCCCCGAAGACGGACAGGGCATTGGTGTCCCCGACCCAGCGCGGGACGATGTGCATGTGAAGGTGGTCCTCCACGCCTGCACCGGCGGCCCGTCCGAGATTCATCCCGAGGTTGAATCCCTGGGGGTTCAGGGCCTCCTTGAGCACCTTCACGCACCGGGCCGTCAGGTCGAACATCTCGCAGTGCTCCTCGAGACGGAGCTCCTCGATGTTATGAACGTGCCGGTGCGGCGCCACCATGAGGTGGCCCGTGATGTACGGGTAGCGATTCATGATGATGAAGGCGTGCCTGCCGTCATGGAGCACAAACGCGTTGTCCCGGATGGAATCCCTGCAGAAAATGCAACCGTCCACCTTCTCCCCCCTGATGTATTCCATGCGCCATGGCGCGTACAAGCTTTTCATGATCCCTGTACCCGGTCTGCCGATTCAGCCTTCGTCAATTGCAATGATCCGGCCCGTGATCGTGTCCTCACCGACCTCCAGGATCCCGACGGTGTTGGAACCGGCGTGACGTCGGTCGCAGGCCGTCCCCGGGTTGAAAAAGAGGATCCCCTCCCGGATGTGATTCGCCGGATAGTGGCTGTGTCCGTATACGATGCAGTCGACGTTCTCGAATTCCCTCCGGATACGATCCTCGAGATCGAGGGGCGAACCCCAACCGTGGATGAGGCCGATCCGGAAACGACCGATTTGGAGAACACGCTTGGGGGGGATCTCATCCTCGACGCGGGATGTGTCCATGTTTCCGCAGACGGCGATGACATCCTTGTCCCCAAAGGCATCCAGGACCTTGAGATCGATGAGGTCGCCTGCATGGAGGATCAGCTCAGCGTCGTTGAAGTACTTCCGGATGATGGCGAGGAGCCTCTCATCGGGCCCCCTGAGATGCGTGTCGGAGATGACGCCGATCTTCAAACCTGACCCTCCCGCAACGATTGGGATTATATCGCCCGGGGGTAAAAAGACAAGTCTTTTTTGGCATCTGCAAAGCTGCGCCGCGCTTTCGGTTTGACTTTTCGGGGTCGCGGTACTAAGATCGGACAGGGCGAAAAAGGAAACGGGAAATGCTCGAAAACACCCTCGAAAAGATCGCCGAAAAGATCCTGACCCTCGATGAGGCATCGCTTGCCTCCCTGTGGGAGCAGTACAAGCTGAAGATGGAGAAGTTCCAGCCCACGAGGGAATGGGAACGCTCCGTCATCGTCTTCTTCATCATCAATTCCGTCCGCGTCAAGAACCATATCTTCAACGAACGCATCCTTCAACACCAGCAGCACGGAGAACCCAGGCCCGAGGAACCGGCGCCGAGAGGGAAACCGAACCTCAAGCTCGTCAAGTAGATGAAACGATCCCAGGCCCTCAAGAGGATATCCGAGCTCCGGGACCTCATCGAGTACCACAACCGTCGCTACTATCAGCTCGACGACCCGGAGATCTCCGACTTCGAATACGACATGCTCATGCGGGAGCTCGCGGATCTGGAGGAGCAATTCCCTGACGTCGACCGCACCGCTTCACCCACCCAGCGCGTGGGGGCCTTGCCGCTGGAAAAGTTCAGCACCGTCACCCACCTCACCCCCATGCTCAGCCTCGGCAATGCCTTCTCGGAGGAGGAGGTCACGGAGTTCGATGAGCGCATCAAGCGCCTGCTCGGAGACAAGGCTGAGCCTGACTTCGTGGCGGAGCCGAAGATCGACGGCGTCGCCGTCAACCTGATCTACGAAAAGGGTGTCTTCCGCGTCGGCGCCACCCGGGGCGACGGGTTCACCGGCGAGGACGTGACGCAGAACCTTCGGACGATCCGCACCCTGCCCCTGAAGATGAGACCGCTTGACCATGAGCACGTCCCGGACCGGATAGAAATCCGGGGAGAGGTCTATCTCGAGAAGGAGGCCTTCCGCAAGTTGAACGAACACAGGGTCGAGCAGGGGGAGAGCGCTTTCGCCAACCCGCGAAACGCCGCTGCGGGTTCCCTGCGCCAGCTCGACCCCCGCACCACGGCCAGGCGACCCCTCGACATCTTCTGCTACGGCGTGGGCAGC
>WSSedA1B3DRAFT_1000664_pt1 | contig 10004 bp, 13 predicted proteins | sample WetSurSiteA1Bulk_FD_9468 | JGI IMG/M metagenome (IMG submission 9468)
GAGGAAATGCAGCGAGACATATTTATTCCACACTTATTTTAAACAGGCGCCCTGCTTCTTTTTTTTAATGCCTGCTGTATAATGCATAATTTTATTTTTTTCCTTATACTCTTTATTCCTGTAACAGGGTTTCTTCTTGAAAGATACCTCGAGCACCTGAATGCAGGAATGCTGTCCGAAATCCTACCTGAAAAGTTAAAAGGTATCTGTGATGAGGAAGAATACAGGAAGACCCAGCTTTATGAAAAGGATAATCTGAAACTCTCTTTCTGGTCATCTTCTTTCAATCTTTCCATAGTCATTGTGATGATAATTGCCGGTGGATTTGCATTTATTGACAGTATTTCCAGGTCAGTCAGCAACAGCAATGTGGTCATTGCATTGGTTTTCTTCGGCATAATAGGTTTTGCCTCGGATCTGTTTAATCTCCCATTCAGCTGGTATGACACATTTATAATAGAGAAAAAATACGGGTTTAATACTATGACTATCAATATATTTATAACAGATCACCTAAAGTCATGGTTTATTGCCCTTCTTGTCGGTATTCCGGTGCTTGGTTTGATAACCTGGATATATTATAAAACCGGTAAAGGGTTCTGGCTTTATGCCTGGGGTTTGATAACTGCATTTTCTGTCTTTATTAATTTCTTTTATTCCGAACTGATTGTACCAATTTTCAACAAACAAACGCCGCTGATAGAAAGTCCGCTTAGAAAAAAAATAGAAGCTTTTGCCCAAAAAGCCGGATTCAGGCTTAAAAACATCTATGTGATTGACGGTTCAAAACGAAGTACGAAAGCCAATGCCTATTTCTCCGGATTCGGTTCCAAGAAAAGAATAGTCCTGTATGATACTTTGATAAAGGAGATGTCGGATGAGGAGATAGTTGCCGTTCTGGCGCATGAAATAGGACATTATAAAAAAAAGCATGTACTGAGGAGTCTGTTTTTATCAGTAATTCTTACGGGACTCATGCTTTTCCTTTTTTCACTGGTGGTCGACAGCCCATTGCTATCCAAGCAATGGGAGCAGATGTCCCCAGTTTTCACCTGGGTCTGATAGTTTTTGGAATTCTGTACAGTCCTTGTCACTCCTTATTGGATTGGCAACAAATTTTATCTCACGCAAAAATGAATTTGAAGCAGATAAATTTGTTCATGACAATTATAATCCAGGAGTGCTTGCCAGTGCATTGAAAAAGCTTTCTGTCAAGAATCTGTCGAACTTGATTCCTCACCCTGCTTATGTTTTTTTCCATTATTCCCATCCGCCATTGCTTGAAAGGCTGGCAAAACTGGAATGAATTTCTATATTTGCATCTTAATTTGCCTCCTTAGCTCAGCTGGTAGAGCAGCTCATTCGTAATGAGCAGGTCGTGGGTTCGAGTCCCATTGGAGGCTCATTAATCGATCTCATTTTATTCACAACCGCTTATAATCAAGAATTACAGGCGGTTTCCTTTTTTACTGGTATTCAAATTGTACACCGGAACTCCTGGATCAGGTGAAAAATCGAGACTTGTTTTAAAAGCTTCAATTAGGTCTCGTTAAACTCTGTAACTCTCTGTATACTTTGCACTTGTTTGCACATTCTGGAAAAAACTCAGAATGGGACTCTTGATAAAACTGAATGGCTAGTTTGGTATTTAAAATGCTTGGCAGATGCTCTTAATTCGTCAGATAAAATTCTTTCAAAAGTTCTCTATAAGCACAAGTTTTGGATAAAATTTTAGTATTCTGATCATCGCCAACAACTGACATAGTCAATGCTTAGCTCGGCATGGTTTTTGCATCACCATCTGGACAATTTTATCCTGACATGCCAAATCCTGCTCATCTATCGGGACTTTGCAAAAACCCATGCCAACCCCGACACAGATGGCGACTCCCATACCACAGGGCCGTTGGCGGTAAGTGGGAGGAGCCTGCAACTGATCTGAACCTTTTGAATTATTGGTAAATGAGAATCCTCGTCTTATATGACTGAATCCGAGTTACTAAATAGAATCAAATCAAATCCGGACGATTTTGCTGATCTATTCATACTATATTACAAACCTATTTTTGGTTATATTCTTCGCAGGACTGGTAATTTTGACGAGGCAGCAGACATTACAGCAGAAGCATTTTTCAAGGCATTTAAACATATAAACAACTTTTCTTACAAAGGGATTTCAATAAAAGTATGGCTATATCGAATTGCGACAAATGAATTGAACCTGCACATAAGACAAAAGAAAAAACATAATTCAATATTTGAAAGAATAGGCATAGAAGATCTTGATATCTTCAATGACTATTTGCAAGAAGACAGAAAAGATTATGAAAAAGAGCTCCAAAAACATGATCAATTTCTAATTGTTGTGAAAGAGTTGAAAACACTTCCGATTAAATATCAGGAAGTAATTTCTTTAAAATATTTCGAAGGGAAAGAGAATAAAGAGATTGCTGAAATTCTTCTAATTAAAGAAGGAACCTTAAAATCTCTTCTTTCGCGTGGTTTAGAAAAACTTAGAGAGAAATGCAACCAAATTTGACTATTTACATTATTGGATATGGAAAAGGAAGATTTTGAAGAAAAATTAGTGCAGATGACAAAACCAGAGGTGAATCAGTTAAAACACCAAGATATGTTAGCGAAAGCAATTGCAAATGCAAAAGACAAGACCGTTTTGAGCTGGTGGTGGTTAATTATTCCACTCTATGTAATTTCAATGCTTCTCATGAAAAGTCTTTTTATGCCGAATACAACCTTAATTTCGAACATACATGAGTTAACAACCAGACAAAAACTTGTTACCTATATATTCTTTCTCATTTTGCCAATTTTTTTCATCCTGTTTAACATCATGAGCATTCGAAAAGTGTATCACCTTTCTGGCAACCCTAAGTCATTTATTTTCCTTAAGTCAGTCTGGCTAAATATTATGATGATTTTATTTTCAATTTTAATCTTAATTGTTTTTTCATTATGAATTTACCCTGGTTTAAAAGAATTGGGATAATATTTTTACCCCTATCTGTAATTGGCTGGATAATATCATTGCTTGCCATTTCTGTTTCAGTTTATGAATTCATTGATATTGACAGTAAATCTCATTCAGTAAGTGATACTCTCATAAATTTTGTATTCAGACTTTTAATCGTGTTTGCTTTCTATTCATTAATAGCTTACTTGACTAGCAGGACTTCAAAAACATGACCAAATAAAACACCAGCCGCCACCACGGACAATAATGGCAAGTTGCTTCCCGCTTTTTAATAAAAAAGCGGGACAAGAGGGAATATATACAACATACTCAAAGGAGTATGGGCTATCTGTTCGCTGTATTATGAATAAATGATATTACCTTTTAACAGCCCTCGCCGGGGGCTGAAATGTTAATAAGAAGTGGGTTAATAAGAGAGTCTCATTATTTTGAAGCCATAACCTGATTCTTCTATTGTTTTTTTAGCAGATCAGTTATGTTTATTCCTGATCAATTGCAGCTATTCCTTTGCAGATTCTATTCCTTCACCTGCTCAGTTTTAAAAACTTTGGTAGCAAATAATTCAATTAGAAAACCATAGATAATACCGGCAATGCTAAAGAACAGGAAACCTGTTATCCCATTTTCAAGGAATGGAATTGAACTAATAAGCGAAACAAGGAATCCAATTAACATTCCATGTACTAAATAATTGATTTTTAACCTGCTGATTCCAATAAAAAAACCAAGCATTAATCTGTTAAAAAATGTACCGGCAATTGGAAAGAAAGAAAACTCTGCAATATTACCGCTCAGGTGGCCACCGATTGAACAAATAATGCCTGCTACAAATCCTCCAATCAGACAGATTAATAAACGTTTATTCTTCATAAGGTTAGATTTTTGAAACGTTAAATGAGTTGTGTTTTCTTGTTTTTGATTATGGTTGTCACCAAATTTACACCAGGGATACCAAAGTCAATTCTATTTTAAGAGGAAATTGCACCTGGTATTTATTTCGCACTATTTAAGATTAGCTGAAATTATCATGCAGGAATTTCTTTCTTAAAGTACAAATGAAAGCACCAATAATGCCAACCACAATTCCGGGCATACAAATTAGAAATGCTACTCCCATGGCAACTGCTTCATTGATATATTCTGTTTTATCCAATCTGTCAAGGATAGTTATTCCAAGCCACTCCAGTAAAAGGATTCCAAGACATACAAGCAGAAGAACCCAATATTTCTTCTGATTTTTCCACGGATGTAACACTGCAAAAAATAGAAAGATTATTCCCCCGTAAAGCAATGCGATACCCGGTGGATTATCACTTATGCCAATTAAACTGGCGTTTATGATCAGAGAGANCCCAATTACAAATAATGAAATTGTCCACTTCAGGTGAGCAGGATCAAAAAGAGAAATGAAATGCTTTTTCATAATGGATCATTATTTTCCTTAAAAGTACCTCCTGTTTGAACAAAAGTCAGTTTTATTTTAGTGAATAATTGCTCCCAGGATCATGAACTGGAGTATCAATGCTGGTGGAAGGCTTAAATTTCTGCCATATACCGGCTCTCCTGTTGTCAGTCGGAATTAACTGGGTGTAAATGTATAATCTATAAAAAGGATTATTATACAAATTAGTAAAACTATCCCGATAATTATTGTTAGCCAGAAAGCTACCGTATTTTCCTTGGAGTACTCATTAAATATCTTTTTTGCCATAATTCCAATTTTATCTGTTTTGTGAAATTTTGATCATGCATTCAAATTTGTCCCCCATAATATCACTCTTTAACTATTAAGTAAACCTGAACAGTTTGTTTGAATTATCCATCATTAAATAGCTTACAACTCTTTTACTCCCCAGAACTTATTTATAGCTGTCCATTTCATTATTTCTGGCTTCACAAACTGTCGTTTACACTGATCAATTTTCAATCCGCGTATTTCAATTTTATCCAGTGAATCAGGTTGCATACCCATTTTATGTGCCAATACGATTGCAGGTACTTCATTAAAGTCAATCCCCATTAAAGTTGCCCCTATCATGTCAGTTGCAAGAGGGGATGAACCGGCAACTATCAGCCCCATATCAAGCAGGGTACCATCACTTGGACCGTTTCCCTCCATTGCAGTAGATGCATCAATTACCGAGAACCCCGTTTTGACTGCATTGTTCATGTCAATAACTTCATAAGCGACCCCCTGAGAACCTGCTTCTGCTGCCCTGTCATGAAGCCATGAACGGACGGCATAATATTCAGTGCCGGGGTATAGACCAATTAAATTCTTCATTGCCAGAGTGACTATTCCAAGGACATGTGTTTTCATCATTGGGACGGAACACAGCATGTCTATTTCAGTAAGTGATCTGTGGATTTTTACCGATTTTGCCACCAATCCGTTTTTAAGAGGTACTTCAACGATTTCCCCGCAATGCAGGTTAATTAGTGGTATGTTTAATGACTGAGCCATTTCGGTATACCCAAGAGTATCAAAAACATGTTTTTGCAATCCTTCAAGTATCTCTTGCTTCCTGGTTCTATAGATTACATTATCAATAAGATTAAATGAAGAGGCTGCGGCAGAACCTTCACCAATCATTACTTCTTTTCCGGCTTTCTGCAAGAGTCCGGCAAGTGTCTTTACAACAATAAGATTAGTTGTAATTGCGGGACTATCACCTGTCAGATTCGGCTTAAGCATAATTTTGTTTTTCCCTCTGGTAACTGCTTTAATTCCGCCTGACAGATCAACCGCCTCTTCTACTGCTCTGGCAATGTTCCCGTCTTTTATCCTTACAATACTTACGATATCCTTTTTCGATGATCCGGTGGGACTCTCCTCATGGTCAAAATTTAAGCCAAAGGCTGCAGAACCTAAGGCTGCAGCAGATGCTGTTCCAATGAATCTTCGCCTTGAAATCTTAAACTCCTTCATTACTTTTTGTATTTCCTTTTCTGCTATCAAAGTTACATATCAAAAAGGATGAAGTCAACTTTATTTTACCGAGGTACTGTTACGGTTTGTTTTNCAGTACACTGCTGCTCTGTAGAATGGGAGAGGCATTTGATTGCGGATTGCTGATTTGAGATTTCGGATTTATTTTTTAAATTCGCAACCGAAATCCGCAACAAGAAATTGCCTGATGCGGGAATATCTAAATTGGTAGTCCCGGAATTCAGGATCCCAATCTGAGGGGCGGTTAATCAAATGCGGGAATAGCTCAGTTGGTAGAGCATTAGCTTCCCAAGCTAAGGGTCGCGAGTTCGAGTCTCGTTTCCCGCTCAATTAAAAATCAAGGAGTTACAAAGTTCTGAACTCCTTTTTTATTTCAGAATTTGCATAAAATTGACTTATAGCGATAGAAGTTACATTGCTCTGAAATATCGGTGTTGATAATTTTTTTATCTTACCGACATTATTTATTTACACTAAATTTGAATGATATATTAAACCCGGAAAACTTTATCTGAATATTATGAAATCCCTGATTCTTAATTTGCTAATTCCCGGATCTTTTTTAATAGTTATATCCTTTATGTCAGGTTGCAAAAACGATGAAGAGCTTCTATCGCTTAATACAACCGAAATTACATTGAAACCAGATGAGACATTTAATTTAGTTGTTTCACCAGATGCCAGTGGCTGTGTATTTAAATCGGGAAACGATAATATTGCAGAAGTATACTCATCGGGATTAATACTGGCACGTTTGGTTGGAGAAACCAGTATTACAGTTACGAATTCCGACAAAGGTTATCTTGCAAAATGTAAAGTGATAGTCACTCCTGTATATAGTATGTACAGAGAACCTTATCTCGTCTTTGGCAAACCCAAGTCAAATATTAAATCTTATGAGACAAGGCAAATCTCTCAGGAAAACGACACATCTATTTTGTACTCAGGGGAAAACCAGTTTATCGACAGTCTTATGTATTTATTTGATATATCGGCATATACCAGCTCTCTTTGTGCAATTCCCTCAAGTCAATCAACCCTGTTAATAAATTACCTGACAGAGAGATATGTTTACTATGGCTCTCTTACTACCGGCTTAACTGCCAGGTTGACCACTGATGGCAAAACTTTTGTTGTAACCCAAAACTTTTCCTCCTCAAGAATCTATGTTTATTATTTTCCAAAAACAACTCCCAAAAATGGAACAGGTATGATATATGATTCAGAATCGGTCAAAACAATAGTTGATTTTAAAAATAAATTAAAAGGTTTTTCCTTAAAGGAATAAAGGTTCTCATTTCAAATAAAGAAAAAATACTTAAAACAGTCTGACCTATTAAATCCGGCTGCTGAACGAATGTGTGAATTATATAACTTATTCACAGAATTATGTAATTGACCTGTCAATTAAGTGTTGCAACTTTGGCGTGTAATTTGATTTTCTAATGCAACAAGTTGTAACAAAAAGCAGGAAATTATTATAACTTCAATTATGAAAAAGCTCTTAATTTTTACATTATTTATTTTTTGTACAGGCTATTATATTAACGCTCAGGTGAATCCACATGCCATAGGTTTGCGCCTTGGTGGCAATGGTGAATCTAACGGAGTAGAATTATCTTATCAAAAAGGCTTTAGCGAAGTAAACAGGATAGAGCTGGATTTAGGTTTTGCCGGCAATCCTCATTACAGCAAGTTTTTTCTGGCTGGTATTTACCATTGGGATTGGAATATAACCGAGGGCTTAAATTGGTATATCGGACCTGGTGCAGGTATTGGATTGTATTCATACGACAATTCTGACGACTACATAAGCGTTGCTTTAGGTGGTCAGGTTGGTTTGGAATACGATTTTAACACTTTGGATGCTCCTATTTTATTGAGTTTTGATGTTCGTCCAATGTGGGATTTTTTAGGTGACAATGCCGGATTTGGATGGGGAGTAGCATTAGGTGTACGTTATACCTGGTAAAACCTGGTTTGATGCCGGGTTGATATTGGTCAGGATCCAAATTCTTTCCCGCTCTTAGACGCCATTTCCGCCAATTTTCGGAGACGACGGGTCTTTTTTCCCATAAATAAACAGTAGTTATAATTTGCTTTCATATTCAAATATTCGAATTTTGAAAATTCAAACCGGCTGCACTTTTATTGTGAAAATATTAACACTAAAGCCGGGAGTTTCTTCTTAGATTCGCTGACTTTTGTTTTTAGTTGATAAGTTAAAAATAGAAAACTGATATCAGAATATGAAAGCAGAAATTATAACTATTGGTGATGAACTTCTTATCGGACAGACAATAGATACTAATTCCGCCTGGATGGGATCTGAGCTCAGTCTGGCAGGTTTTGATGTTTGCTGGAAGACTACGGTTCGTGACAGCAGAAATGATATACTTAAAGCATTATCCAATGCTTCCGGTAGATCTGATATGGTTCTGATTACCGGCGGCCTGGGCCCGACCAGTGATGATATCACTAAACCTTCTCTCTGTGAATTCTTTAACACCAGGCTTGTAATTAACAGCAAAGTACTCGAAATGGTGGAAAATATGATGCGGAAGAGGAATTTCACGATGAATGAGAACAACAGGAGGCAGGCGGAAGTGCCGGAATCATGTACGGTCCTGACAAATGCAGCCGGGACTGCTCCCGGCATGTTGTTCGAAAAAGATAGAACTCTCTTTATTTCCATGCCAGGTGTTCCTGCAGAAATGAAATACATTATGAATGAGCATGTAATGCCATTGCTGAAAGCAAGGTTCACATCCCAGGTAATCCGGCATAAGAATATAATGACATATGGAGCTCCCGAGGCAAAACTTGCTGAAATGCTGACTGAGTTTGAAGAAGAGCTTCCGTCAAATATCAGACTTGCTTATCTTCCTTCTTCAGGAATTATCAAGCTCAGACTAACAGGAACAGGAAATACAAGGGAATATGTATCGGAGATTATCGATGCCCAGGTTAATAAACTTTACAGGATAATTCCTGAGCTTATTTTTGGTGAGGATGAAGAATCACTGGCAATGGTCATCGGAAAGCTTCTCAGGGATAGAAAAAAAACTCTTTGTACCGCCGAAAGCTGCACCGGAGGAAACATAGCTCACTGGATTACAGGTGTTCCCGGAAGCTCTGATTACTTCACCGGTTCAGTTGTCGCTTATGATAACAGGATCAAAACCCGGCTGCTGGGAACTGATGAAAAAGTCATTGAAAGTGAAGGTGCCGTTAGTGAGGCTGTTGTCAGAAGTATGGCAGAAGGGGTAAGGCGCCTGCTTTGTACAGATTATTCTGTTGCTACATCTGGTATCGCCGGTCCTGCAGGAGGAACAGCAGCAAAGCCGGTCGGAACACTTTGGATTGCAGTAACATCAGATTCTGGTACCATTTCCGAAAAGCATACTTTTGGCAACGACCGGAATGTAAATATTACCCGGTTCTCAAATGCTGCGCTTAATCTGCTCAGGAAACAGATTCTCAACGGATAAATGACAAATAAAAACAATGTTGAAAAAAATTGACCTAAAAATTTGGTTAATCAGATAAAAATCACGTATTTTGCGCTTCGTTTTTAAAAAGACATTAGTTAAGTAGTAAAAAGCACATAAATGTCAAAGATTTGTCAGGTAACAGGAAAGAAAGCGATTGTTGGAAATAATGTATCGCATTCAAAAAGAAGGACCAAGAGAAAGTTTTATCCAAACCTTTTTGTTAAAAGATATTTTCTTCCGGAAGAACAAAGGTGGATTTCCCTAAAGGTTTCTACATCCGGAATTCGTCTTATAAATAAAAAGGGACTTACCACTGTCCTGAAAGAGGCGAAAGAGAAAGGTTACATTTTGAACTATTAAAATAAGATCAGGAAATGGCAAAAAAGGCAAAAGGTAACAGACAGCAGGTTATTCTGGAATGTACCGAGCACAAGGAAAGCGGTCAGCCAGGAACATCAAGGTATATCACAACGAAGAACAGGAAAAATACTCCTGACCGTATGGAAAGAATGAAATATAATCCTATTTTGAAAAAACATACACTTCACAGAGAAATCAAATAAACAGG
>WSSedA1B3DRAFT_1000666_pt1 | contig 9980 bp, 13 predicted proteins | sample WetSurSiteA1Bulk_FD_9468 | JGI IMG/M metagenome (IMG submission 9468)
GTTATGATCTCACCACCATGGTTGTTACTGTGCTGTGGGTAACCACAAATGTGCTGACACTGCCGATAAGCAGGCGATCGGTATTACTCTTGCCATGGGAACCTACTATGATGAGGTCGGATTTTTCCTCTTCTGCGAGGGCAAGGATCTCGCTCCCTGCATGTCCCTGTTTCATGTGAGTGATGACCGTGATATTTTTTTCAGAAGCGAACTTATTTGCTTTCTCCATTACCTCTTCTCCTTCTTTTTCGAGGACGCTGTACATGATCTCCACAGTGCCTTCCATGGGAAGTGAAGAGAACAGGCCAGTTTCTACTACATATATGGTATGGAGTTTTGCATTGCATAATTTTGCCAAATCAACGGCTTGGGACAGAGCGCGCTGGCTTGCCTCTGATCCGTCCATAGCGACAAGAATATTAGAAAACACCGGCATCACCCAAAACAAACATGCCTGTTTTATTTGTTGTATAAATTAAAAACGTTATTGCCAATATTACAGCCAGAGGCCCTTTTAACAATCGATGTGACCGGATCATGGCTGAAGTGAAGGGCTGAGCGTGCAGGATCGATCGTGAAGAAATTTGCCCGCCCCCCTTTGCGGATAAAAAATGAGGACCCGGTCAGTTCAGAACCCCGTATTGCTGCGCATAGCAGAACTTTTGGATCAACCCGGTAAATTGTCGAAGTAAAAGCCATCTCGGAAAACATGTCCGGGGGAACAAACATTACATTATCGGTACCAAGCAGAAGGGTACACCCGAGGGCCTGCATGAGCTGCAATGGCGGGTGACTTGGTGAAGAGGCAACGTTCAGGGCCCAGTTGGAACGGGGACAGACTGCAATAGGGATCTGCCGTTCAGCGCATTCACGGAGGTGTTTTTTTGTTGCATGGGTGCAATGGATGAGAAGATCCGGATCAAGTGCGAGTGCATCGTCGACATCTGTAGAATCCCGTTCACCGGCATGCAGTGCAATCATTTTTCCTGCTTGTTTTGCTTTTGCAACCAGTATCTCAGCATGGGATACATCCCGTGTGCTGCTAATCCCAAGGCCCTCAGCGATTTCTTCTCCTCCGTCACGCCCGAATATGAATGGCCGGAAAGGTAATCCGTCTGCAGCTTTTTTGAGTGCTGTAACACCCCCGTATCCCCCTTCACGGAAATCTGCACAACCGGCCGTGCCACCATGGATCATTCCCTGAATGCTTGTGTGCATTCCCGCTACGAGATTTTCGGGTGGAGCCGCCGATAGTATGCGATGTTTCAATCCGTTTGGGGGAGTGACAAGGGATTCGAGATCTCCATCGTTTCGGCAGTCCATCGCAATTGTATCCCCGAGATGTGTGTGTGCGTTGAAAAATGCGGGGCAGATCCATACCATCGGTGCGTGACGAATCTCTTCAACTGCCGAAACAATTCCGTTCTCAATAAAAATATCTACCGACTGGAGTTCGAGTTCTTCCCCGACAAGCGCCTGTCCCGAGACCGTGAACATGGTTTTTTTCATACGCCGTGACTCTTCTTTATATATTGAAAAATGAAATATATTTGCATGGCTAAAAAACAAGGTGGCAGATTACTCTCCTCCGCTGGTCTCGTCAACTATTACGAGAGTGAAGACCGGCGGGCAATTCATATAAGTCCCATTACGGTTATGGTAGTTGCAGCAGCGGTCGGGATCATTATTCTAATCCTGGATATTGTCTACGGCACAACGGCATAACTTCGCACTTTTTTATCGNTCCCTTTTTACTCTTCTTTTCTTTCAGCGTGCCATTCTTTTTTCAACACACGTTTTGTGATATCCTCTTTAGTGGTGAAATACAAGTTATCATGACCGGTCCATGGTGGGCAGTTGCGGAAAATGACTGCCGGGACACCATTGTTACTCTCACCCATGACAAAGTTTGCAAATCCGGCAATCTCATCCACAACGGCTTCTTCGGTTATCTTGAGTACATGCCCGAACAGGTCAGTATCACCCCTAAAATCACGTATTGCACAAAAACCACTCCACCCGATTGCATTGCCTGTCTGCCCGCGACGGAAGGATCTCCCGCAGGTATCTGTGATAATTATTCCGACATCTTTAGCGGTAAGAGTGCGTACCTCTTTTTGCAATTCCACTGCGGCTTTCATGGGATCGGGTGGTAAAAATATGAGCATCCCGTCTTCAATATTGCTCTGGTCGACCCCGGCCCGGACACCGATNTGGCCAAAGGAAAGTTCGGAGAGGATAAACGGGTGCTCCATGATAATATCGGCAGAAGCATCCAGTACTGCCTGGACGAACCGGGGGTCTTCCCCGTTGAATTTTGCGAGCCGTTCGGCCCGTTTTGAAGGCGTGATTGATGCAAGAGGTTTTGTGTAACCTTTTGCCTTTGAATATATAGTCGAAGCAATGCATAGGATGTCGCCATCCTGAACCGGAATCCTCTTACAGATCATTGCCGCTATATTGTCCCCTTCATGGATGAGTGGCAATCCTCTTACACCCATGACCTGAATTTGCTCCATAGTCACATCTTTATGAGATGATCTGATGATAAAGGATTTTCGATATGCTCTCCTTTTGACAAATATGCAGGATTTTTTCTTTTAAGTTGAGAAAACTGACATTTTTTGGATTTCCTTTCAGGAAAATTTTAATAAAGCGCCGATATATTTTTATCAGGATAACGCACAACACCACATTACCATGTACCTCATCATCCGCTGTCCGGGGTGCAAGACGTTTACGTACGTGGATCGTTTCCAGAAATGGAAACTCTGTCCGATGTGTGGTCACGCCCATGAAGTCGCCAAAGTGCCGGCATACCTCGAGGTTGCAGATTATATCGAAGCAGAACATATTGTAAAACAGATGGAAAAACACCTCCATACAACAAAGAAAACGGATTTCTCTCCTGAAGAAAAAGATGAACTGCGCCACCATTATACAGAAGCGCTGCGAAAGAAGGCCAAAGGCCACCATGCATAATTTTTCTCCGTGACACTTCAAATTCTATAGATTGGTGATTATTTCTGAACAGGATGGACATGGAGCAGTACGATGTCGTGGTGATCGGGGCCGGCCCTGCCGGGTTGTTCTGTGCGATCCATGCGGTATGTTCAAAAAACCGTGTGCTCCTGTTGGAAAAAAACTCCGATCCCGGTAAAAAACTTCTTCTTTCGGGTTCCGGCCAATGCAATATCACTCATGATGGGGAGATCAGGGATTTTCTGGCAAGGTATGGGAATCACGGGAAATTTTTAAAACCGGCATTGTTTGCGTTTACCAATGCGGACCTCATCGCATTTTTTAATGAACGCGGGCTATCGATGGTGACTGAAAAGGACGGAAAGGTATTCCCAAAAACCCGAAAATCTGATGATGTCCTGGCTACCCTGCTTGTTGAATGCAGGGAACGTGGGGTTATTCTTCACTGCGGTGAAGCGGTAACCGGTATTTCGCGAGCTCCTGATGGGTTTGAGATAACTACCAAGGCAAGGGATTACTGTTCTCCAATCCTAGTCATTGCAACCGGTGGGGCCTCCTATCCAGGGAGCGGTTCAACCGGAGACGGGTACCGTTTTGCTTCATCCTTGGGCCAGCCGGTGACTGAGATCGGACCTGCGCTCACCCCCCTCATTATAAGAAATTTCCCCTTTGCCTCTCTCTCTGGTATATCTTTTCAACAAATGCACTTCTCGGTCTGGCGGTCCAAAAAAAAGATAGCTGACTATACAGGGGATGTTCTCTTCACTCACCTTGGGGTGTCCGGTCCGGGCATCCTCGATGCTTCGCGGGAGATCCGGAGAGATGATGAGATCCGACTCTCGTTTGTGGGAATCTTAACACGAGAGGAATTTGCTGCGGATATCAGGAGGCGCGTCCAGGAATCACGGGACTGGCAGATCGGAACAATACTTGCAGCCTACCCTATCCCGGAACGCCTGAACCGGAAATTGCTTGCATTATCCGGTATTCCTGAAGATCTTAAGGGTAATCATTTTTCGGCTGAACAACGGTCGCAACTTATCACAAACTGCACAGAATTTCCGTTAACCGTTACGGCACCGGGTGGATTTTCTGTCGCCATGGTAACCCGTGGCGGGATTGCACTGCAAAACGTTAATCGAAAAACCATCGAATCAACTATCATACCCAATCTCTATTTTGCCGGGGAAGTGCTGGATATTGATGGCGATACCGGCGGGTACAACCTACAGGCAGCGTTTTCCACTGGCTTTCTGGTGGGCCAAAATATCAGGAAAAAGCAGGATCGCTCGTGAATTAGAGGGCATCATTTTTTTATTTTTAATCGTTAAAAGAAAAAAATATTAAAAAAATATGGAAAAAGGGCTATTTCTCTTCGGGTTTACCTGATCCTATCGTGATACCAGCCTTTTTGAGGAAATAGTATGCCGCTGCAAGGCTGATTACAATCACGCCAATCCCCATCATTTCAAACCCGTATTCAACACCGGTCATCCCGGTGGGATCAAGGAGAATTACCTTCCGGGAAATGGCAATGATGGCAAGGAGTATAACAATCTCCACATGGATGGTATTTTCCTTAAAGTATGCCTTAATCGTGTCCAGCAGCTCGATGCAGATTAACACCAGCAGAAAAGCACCGAGGACTGCGATGAGTTTCGGGGTTTCCAGCAAATACTGGTTCGTAACTACGAGAGATTTGTACATGAGCCAAGCGAGATCAATAAGGGATATTACAATAACGATCATGAGCAGGCCCATGAGTATCGCATAGACTATCTTTTCAAATTTATCAACACGTTCAATCATAGCGATCTTCCCTCGACAGGTATCAGATCCGGATTTTCCGGATTGTATAATCTCACAACATCTCCAATAACGATTACCGCAGGTGGTTTAACCCCATTTTTTTCAGCACTATCCGCAATTGTTGCAAGTGATCCTGCAGTCACCCTCCGGTCTTTACGTAATCCCCGTTCTATAATGGCAACCGGAGTACTATCCGGCTTACCATTCCTGATGAGAACCTTAGCAATCTTACGCAGGTTTGCCACCCCCATCAGGATAACGATGGTCCCCCGGCTCTTTGCAAGCAGTTGCCAGTCAAGTGCCGGTTCGGCTTTGGTAGGGTCTTCATTTCCGGTAAGGATGGTGACCTGTGATGCATATTTCCGGTGTGTGAGGGGAATTCCTACTGATGCCGGGACGGCAAGCGCACTGCTTACGCCAGGAACCATCTCAACAGGAATACCAGCGCGCCGGACAGCTTCTAACTCCTCGCCACCCCTTCCAAACAGGAAAGGATCACCGCCCTTAAGCCGGACCACGTTCATGCCCTGCTTTGCCCGGTCGACAATCAGTGCTTCAATCTCGTCCTGCTCCATCGTATGTTTCCGTCCGTATTTCCCGCAGTCAATCTTTTCAGCAGAATCGGGCAGCGACGCAAGAATCTCATCACCAGGCAACTGGTCAAACAATACAACATCTGCAGAATCAATCACTTCCCGGGCCCGCTGGGTGAGAAGTCCTTCTCCACCGGGACCGGATCCGACAAGATACACTTTACCGCTCATATCTTATCCCCAGTTTTTTATATGCATCATCTATCAGATCCTTTGCGCGTTCATGGAGGAGTTTTCCCAGCTCGCGAGCCTGTTCAATACTTTTCACATCAGTATCGATTCTTTCAGTACGTGTCCCATCAAGCGAGAGCACTTCTGCGATAAGATGTCCTTGATGGCAATAAATCCCTAAGGGAGTGAAACACCCGCCGCCCAGTTGTTCCATCACCGCCCGTTCGACAGCCACATCAGTACGGGACGGTGAATGGTCGAGATGGGAAAGTCGTTCCATAAGCGAAGGGTCTGTCCGGCTTACTACTACTATCGTGCCCTGGTTAGGTGCAGGAACAAATTTGTCCGGTTGTAATCTTTCCCCTGGTATCCGGATACCGAGACGGGTGAGTCCTGCTTCTGCTAACATTATGGCATCGTACTCACCGGCAGCCATCTTCCGGATCCGGGTATCAACGTTTCCCCTGAGATCTTTTATTGAAATTTCAGGATCATGGCGAAGTAGCTGGGCACGCCGGCGTGTGCTGGAGGTTCCAATAACCATGATAGCATCCGGAGAGCCATTGTAGGCAAGGTAATCTGCTGTTGAATCACGTTTGAGCACGGCCGCAGTAATGAGCCCGTTCGGGCGGAACGTCGGAATATCTTTCATGCTATGCACAGCACAATCAATTTGACCGGCTAAAATCGCATCATCCAGAGCCCGAACAAAAACGCCCTGCCCGCCAATCTCATGAAGGGGTACACCAGTCGTGGTATCACCCTGGGTGCTGATAATTACCTGCTCGGTATCAATACCAAGCGTGGCTAACTTTTTACAGACCGTTGATGTCTGGGCGAGCGCCAGTCTGCTTCCACGGGTTCCTATTTTGATAGACATTGTCTGTACGTCTGCGTGAGAGTTGTAAGATCCTGATCGCTATGCGCTGAGGAGAGGAAATTTGTTTCAAACTGCGATGGAGGAAGGAAAATTCCGGCATCCAGCATTTTCTTCCAGAACTTCCCGAATAGAACGGTGTCACATTCTTTGACTTCCTGGTAGTTTTTCGGCGATTCCTTGCGAAAAAACCACTTGAACATTGAACCGAGCCGTACAAACGAACCATTATCTGCCCTGTTCAGCGACTCTTCCAGAGCTCGCGTCTTTTCATCGAGATCACGATATATAGCCTGATGGTCATGCAGCCATTGCAGGGTTGCAATACCAGCAGTAAGCGAGAGTGGATTACCTGAGAACGTTCCAGCCTGGTAGACCGGGCCCTGAGGAGCAACCAGTTCCATTATTTCATGTCGTCCACCAAAGGCCCCTATGGGCAAACCCCCGCCAATAATTTTTCCCAGTGTTGTGAGGTCAGGTTTTACCCCATAAAATTTCTGAGCTCCGCCAATCCCAATCCGGTAACCGGTGATTACTTCATCAAATATCAGGAGCACATCATGAGCTCTTGTGATCTTTCGTATATCCTGCAGGTAAGAATTTTCCGGGAGAACTGGTCCGATGTTGCCAAGTAACGGCTCAATGATAAGCGCGGCAACGTCAGTTTGTGCTGCAAGCAGTGATTCAAGAGCTTCGGGATCATTGTAGGCAACCTGCCGGGTATGGGCTACCAGATCAGCCAGCACACCAGCTGAATCAGGAATCCCCATAGTTGTTGCACCGGATCCGGCTTTGACCAGCACAGCATCATGAGCTCCATGAAATCCCCCTTCGATCTTGACAATGTCTTTTTTACCGGTATAACCGCGCGCGAGACGGATCGCAGCCATCGTTGCCTCTGAACCGCTTGAGACAAACCGCACCATATCCATTCCCGGGTGATCTCCTGTAATCATTCGTGCAAATGTTGGTTCCAGCGGCGTGGGGGTACCATAAAGCCAGCCGTTTTCCAGTTGTGAATCGATCGCATTTCTGATGTGGGGATGGGCATGTCCAAGGATAAGAGGACCGTATGCCATGCAGCAATCGATTAATTCGCGACCATCTACAGTGGAGAGATGGGAACCGCGTGCATGTGAAGTATAAAACGGGTAGGGTTTGATTGCCCGCACCGGGCTGCTGACACCTCCCGGCATCAGGGTTTTTGCAGTCTCGAACAAATCACTGCTCTTCATCAAGCCACCTTGCAACATCACCGGCATAATACGTAATGATAAGTTCAGCTCCGGCACGTTTGATAGATGTCAGTATTTCAAATACTGTCTCTTTTTCCTTAATCCACCCGCGTTCCGCCGCACATTTGATCATGGAATATTCACCGCTCACATGGTATGCGGCGACGGGCAGCCCAAGTTTCGCTATATCTGCAAGAATATCGAGGTAAAATCCTGCAGGTTTCACCATGAGAATATCGGCACCTTCATCTGCATCCATCTGCGATTCCAATATCGCTTCGCGGCTGTTACCAGGATGGATCTGGTAGGTGGTGCGGTCACCAAATGCAAAACCGGAATCCGCTGCTTCCCGGAACGGACCATACAGGGCAGAGGCAAACTTGGTAGAATAGGACATGATGAGTACTTCTTCAAAGCCCTTATTGTCCAGAGCATTGCGGATAGACCCGACTACACCATCAAGCATACATGATGGGGCAACGATATCAGCCCCATTCTCTGCATGGCTTATGGCGATCTTATTCATCAGCTCAAGCGAAGGATCGTTAAGCAGGTCTTGGCCGTTGCGTGTATCACCGATAATCCCACAGTGACCATGGTCAGTATACTCACAGGCGCAAACATCTGTAATAACTACCATCTCCCACACTTCCGCTTTTATCCTGCGTATTGCCTGTTGTACCACACCTTCCGGATCGTACGCAGAGTATGCAACGGGATCTTTGGTTTTGGGGATTCCAAAGATCAGGATTGCCCGTATCCCCTGGTTCCATAGTGTTGCTGCAACTGCTGCAATACTTTGTAACGGATAACGAAACTGACCTGGCATTGAGAGTATCGGCTGGGGAGCAGAGATTGTCTCATCGACAAAAAGCGGGGCAACAAGATCATTTTTCGAAATGCTGATCTCACGCAGGAGTGGTTGGATATTTTTTGACCGGGATCGTCTCATGCGTCTCTGTGGAAACATAGGTATTCAGCCATATCCTGCTATCTGGTTGATTACATTCTCTTAAATCCATCATATTTATGGTTATTTTATCTTCTATCATACTTTATGCGCAGCCAGGTAATTCTTTGTCAGCGTTGGTTACACGAAAGATTCCCTTATCGCCAGAACTCAACCCCGTGTTCGTCGAATCATTTAACAAAGCATGATTTCATTATCAGGAAAACCTTGATAGATAAATATACATCCGGATTTTTTAGTCCGAGCATATCCTGCTTTAGGAACGGTGCCGGATATTGTTAACAAGGAGCAAAGATGCCATGATGCATGATAAGGACAAAATTATTGCGGATAACCGGGCAAAATGCATCTGCGACCCGTGCCCGACCTATAATGAGTGTATGCGGGCAGATATCTCTGTGTTGTTCTGCGTAATAGGTAAAAGCCAGAACTGCACCTTTGATAAAAAATCATGCCTCTGCCCGGGATGCCCGGTCAAGCCTGCACTGGGACTTACCAGGTCATATTATTGTATCAGGGGTTCAGAGCAGGAGCAGAAATAGCTGAACATTAACGGCAGATACCGTTTAAAAAAAAAAGTGTTGTAGTATAAAATGGACATATTTTTGTACCATTCCGAATGATCCTAATAAATGAGCACATTCCGGCACCTGATAATCACAATCCTTGTCTGTTTTCTTATCTTAGTTGCCGGATGCACGGTGCGTGACACAACAGCATTCAAAACCCCATCCCCATCTGAACGGTTGCCCCTCGAATTGTTGGTACTGACCCCGTCTGACGTCCCTCAAAATTTTACCCTTGTCGAGAGCAGGGCAAAGAACGCTACTGATGTAGGTAATCTCGCACTCTCTCTCGGCTGGCAGCAGGGATTTATCGTGCGTTACACCAGGTCTCCTGAGGGTGGACCTGATAACTCAGAGATTCTCCATACAATCGCCATATACCCTGAAAAAAATATTCCCTCTATCGCTGACCTTATTGAACGCCAGGAGCGTTCAGATACTAATATGACATTTTCAAACCTGTCGTCACCTTCGCTTGGCAATTACAGCCATGCATTTTCAGGAAAGGAAACCGTGCGGATAATCAATAAATCCGATAACGTGTTTCTTTTTGAATATGATTCCGCCAAAAAAACGATTCAAAAGGATTATACCGAGATTATTTTTTCACAAGGAGATATCCTTGAGATTATCCGTTTGACAGGTCCGGAATCTGATTATTCAACACTCTCTCATCTGGCTCAGAAAGCATACAGTAAGATTGCCTGATGCAAATTGTCACTATGTATTCCAGAATTTTTACCCTTTTTCATACTATTTTGTTCTGGTGTTGGAAAT
>WSSedA1B3DRAFT_1000667_pt1 | contig 9975 bp, 20 predicted proteins | sample WetSurSiteA1Bulk_FD_9468 | JGI IMG/M metagenome (IMG submission 9468)
TCCGTGGGACTACAAAGTCATTTATTTTAACACTACCTGTTATAAACTTGATTTTCATTTCATCATCTTTTCAACTATCAGTACTGAATCTGCCACAAATTCTACGCAATCAGTATCAAACAGACCCATTTCAACTATTTTTTGATGATCCTCCGGATTATTTATATCAAGTCCGTGAAGTAACTCTTTGCATGAGGTTGATTTATGTAATTTGTTAAATTCAGCGAAGAATTCCCTGGTTTTCTTGTAGGTTTCCAGCTTCTTATCTTCAGAATCTCCAGTTGCTTTACCATATTTCAGTCCAAGTGCCATAATTGCTCCTGTAACTGCACCGCAGGTAAGCTGCTGGCGACCCATTCCGGCTCCGAATGCACATCCGATCCTCAGACAATCATTTTCAGATAATCCATAGTCAGTCCCGAAAACTGTAAAAACTGATTGTGAACAGTTAAACTTATTTCCGAAATAATTAAGTGCTTTATCCTTTTTTGTCATTTTACTACTGGCTTTATTTTTTGAATATAGAGTTTATAGAATTCATCCTTATTATGATCTCTGACTTTGTGGAATTCATTCATAATAAAACCTTCAGATCCTGACTGTTATTACATAATCCCACTGATCGTTCAGGTATTCATCAACTGACTTAGGTGAATTATGACTAATATCGATCCCTTTTTCTTTCATTACCACGATCGCCTTAGGATTGACTCTGACGGCTGGTTCTGTTCCTGCTGAACAAACAGTTATATTTTTGTCAAATGAGTCTAAAAATCCCTGTGCAATTTGACTTCGACAACTGTTCCCAGTACATAAAATTAATATCTTCATTCAGTTTTTATATAATGACCTTTTTATTTGTGAAGAGCACGGTAACTCAGATTTTAAACATACTCATGACAATTAACTTCTGACCTTCTGGAAGTTCATTTTGTTTTTTCTCAACCCATTTCATTACTTCAGAATTTGGTGGTTCCGGTGAAAATGTATATGGTGGACTTGTAATTTCAAGTATTTCAGACTCATGTTTGTGTTCTTTTAAGTCCTGAACCACATAGTTTACTAATGTTTTCATAGTTTTAATGATTTTCAGAACACCTGATTTAAACTATTTTGCTATGGCAAATATAAAAACATTTCGTATATTTGCGTAATTCCAAAATAAAATATTCTGATATTATGGCAGGCAAGTTAGAATTCTCAAAGGAAGTAAAAGAAATTGCCAGAATTTCAAAAGCATTAAGCCATCCTGCAAGAGTCTTTATTCTTCAGAAACTCTCAAAGATGAATTCGTGTTGTTACAGTGGAGATCTGGTTGAAGAAATTCCGATCGCCCGGTCTACCTTGTCGGAGCATTTAAAAGAACTGAAATATGCAGGATTGATCCAGGGAGAAATTAATCCTCCTTATATTAAATACTGCATTAATAGGGAAAACTGGGAAAAAGCAAGGAAATTAATGGATGAATTTCTTAATGATAATCAATCAGCGGATTTTTCATGTGATGAAACAAAAACACTCTTTCATTCATAATTCTATTATAATTAACTCCGTTTAAATAATTAGAAAAAATCAATGGAAATAAAAATCTTAGGTCCGGGTTGTGCCAGGTGCAAAACACTTGAAAAAACAGTAATTAATTCATTAGCAGAAATGAACATTGCTGCAGATGTAAGTAAAGTTGAAGATATTGTGAAAATCATGGAATATGGTGTGATGCATACACCCGCTTTGGTTATCAATGGGAAAGTTGTAATGAGCGGGCAGGTTCCTTCAATGAATCAGGTAAAAGAAATCTTTGTAAAATATCAATAAATCAAATACCATGAAGACAATAAGAATTATCATCGCACTATTGTTATTGGCTCCTTTTGTTGCATGTACAGCGCAGACATCAAATAAAGAGGCTAAGGCAACCATCAATAATTCTGATAAAATTGAAGCTTATTATTTTCATTTTACGGCAAGGTGCACAACATGCCGAACTATTGAAGCCAAAGCCAAAGAAAATCTGGAGACTCTTTATCCGAACCAGGTAAAACAGGGTTTAATAACATTTCAATCTCTTAATCTTGAAGAGGTATCAACCAAACCACTGGCAGAAAAACTTGGTATATCAGGACAAACCCTGTTATTGGTAAAAGGAGATCAGAAGATCAACCTCACCAATGAAGGATTTATGTACGCTGTAGCTAAACCAGAAAAATTCAAAGAGATAATCAACGAAAAAGTTGATGGTTTGCTGATAAAATAACTGAATGGAATTTCTCACAAACCTTTTAGATAATAGCACAATGCCATGGTTAACGGCATTGTTGTTGGGTTTAATGACAGCAATAAGCCCCTGTCCTCTTGCTACAAATATCACTGCAATCGGATTTATCAGCAAAGACCTTGAGAATCGTAATAGAGTATTTTTTAACGGATTATATTATACGCTTGGCAGAGCTATAACCTATACAGCATTAGCGTTAATCATTTTCCTTGGAGTCGATCAGTTAAAATTTTCAGGTTTTTTTCAGCGTTATGGTGAAAAAATTATTGGCCCGCTACTGATATTAATCGGTTTGTTCATGCTCGATGTCATTAAAATAAATTTCCCCGGATTCAGCAGGCTGACATCAGGATTACAGAAAAAGAAGAAATGGAGGTACCTTGATGCTGTTTTACTCGGACTGGTTTTTGCACTTGCTTTTTGTCCCTACAGCGGCGTTCTCTATTTCGGGATGCTTGTTCCATTGACCATAACCAGTACTTCAGGACTATATCTACCAGTTGTTTTTGCAATAGCAACAGGCATCCCTGTGATAATTCTTGCCTGGGTGCTTGCCTATACGGTATCAGGGGTAGGAAATGTTTATAATAAGATTAAATCTTTCGAACTCTGGTTTCGCCGTGTTATCTCAGTACTTTTTATAATAGTTGGAATCTACTATATTATCAGGATTTACTTTTAAAATTTTTTATATAATTATTTCGTGAATTAACGAAATATCTATTTTCAAATTATCAATAAGTAAAAACGAACCTTTTAAAAATTAGATTTATGTCAGAAACCAAAAAGCCCGGTTTTATTATGTGCGTTTGCACTGGAAAATGTCCCGGATTTTCAAAAATGGACATTTGGGACTTTATAAATAGAGTGAGAATCGAATTGCCGGTTGAATATGGATTTATCCATCCGCAACTTTGTGAGGAAGACGGAGACCGATTTTTAATGGATTTCCTAAAATCGCACCGAAAAGTAATTATCGGAGGCTGTGCACCCAATATGCAAAACAAGCTTTTCAGAGACGCGTTTAAAGAATCCGGTCTTGACATAAGCAAAGATTTAGTACCTATCGATGTCCGCGACATGACTACAGATCAAGCAATTGAAAAAGTCAATGCAGCACTTGAAAAATTGGAGGAGTTGAAATGAGCGAAACTACTTTCATGGGAGTTGAACGCGATAAAATCGATTGGAAACCGACAATTGATTATACAAAATGCGATTATTGTATGGAATGTGTGAAATTCTGTCCTCATAAAGTTTTTGAGATTAGAGAAAGTGAAGAAATTAAATTGATCGTCAGGAATCCGAATAATTGTGTCGTTTTCTGCAGGGCATGCTCAAAAATTTGCGGCCCCGACGCACTTTCGTTTCCTGATAAAAATTCGACAACGCAAAGGATCAAGGAAATAAGAAAGGAGATGGAAAGCAATGGTTGAAAATTATGCTGTCCTCCCATGCAATGGATTGGATAAATGCGCTGGGGCAATTTCAAGGGAATTAGCTATAAAATTATGTGAGAATGCTAAAAATGAAATTATATGCCCCGTGTTTTACAGAGTTTCTGAAGCGAAATATAATAAAATCGCCAGCGGACACCCTCTTTTAGTCATAGATGGCTGCCAAACTCGATGTGCCAGTAAGCTTGCTGCGGAAAAAAACTTAAAAATATCCAGGAAAATAACAATAACCGAAGAAGCTAAAAACAATAATGTTGAATTAAAGAACAATCTCAGGCTTCTGGAAAATGAAAATACTCTGATTGAAATAATAATGAACGGACTTATCAATGCCGAAGACAGGGTCACCCCAATCTCTGATGAAATAAATGTTTTATATAATTTCGAATATGAGACATTTCAAAATGGTAAATTCATTTTCAGAGTACCCAAAAATCCAGAAATTTACTTTAATGAAAATGATTGCTGGGCTTACGTGATCGGAAACCGCGCCAGAATAGGTGTAACAGATTTCGTCCAGCAAAACCTTTCCGATATTTTATATGTCACACCACCTGACATTGGTGCTGGAATTGACCAATTCGGAGAAGTCGGTGAGATCGAGTCATCAAAGTCAGTCTTTGAAATAGTTTCACCTGTAAGCGGTAAGGTTATTTCCATAAATGAAACGCTTGAACAAAAACCTGAACTTATCAACGAAAACCCCTATGAATCGGGTTGGATAGCAGAACTTGAATTGACTGATTTTGAGAGCGATAAAGAACTTTTAATAGGATTCGATAAATATTTTGAAATAATGAAAAAAAAGGTGGAGGACTTCAATGTATAATAAAGTGAAAGTTGTTCCATGCAGTGGCATTGGTAAGGTATACGGACTAATGGCAAGAGAAGCAGTTTTGAAAACAGTCATTGAATTATGTCCGGAAAAATCAGAAACGGTTTGCCTCGCTTATATAGTAACCGGCGATAAAGAAGTAAAGGAAAAAATCGAAGGCTGCGATTGCATTACCGTTGACGGTTGCCCAAAAATGTGCGCTTCAAAAAATGTCTCAATAGTTGGAGGGATAGTAAGAGAAGAAATAAAAGTCCTGGACACTGTGAAAGAACATAAAGGAAAAAAGTTTGGTTCACCTACACAGCTTGATGCCGACGGCGAAGCAAGTAATAGGTGAAATCGCAACGAAGATCGCGAAGAAAATAAATGAAATCAATTAAGGAGGAGTATGAAGACTGAACTAAAGGTAGGCGTAATATCATGCAGTGGCGAGGAATGTCTAGGCGGTACCATTTCAAGGCTCGCCACAAGAAAAGTTCTTGAGGAACTCAAAATGATTGGAACAGTAACACTCTGTTTGCCGCTATATCTTGCGGGTGGCGAAGAAGAAAGAAACTTCGCGAAAGTATTTCCAACGATATCTGTTGATGGCTGCGATAAACTTTGCGCTAAAAGAAGCACCGAAAAATATAGCGGCAAGATCAACGGTTCTATAGATGTTTCAAAAATCATTGGAAATGAAAACGCACTTGACACAAAAATTGTTAGGAATAAAGATCTAAAGGAGGAACATTTTCAAATGGTAGATAAAGTCGCCAGTGAGATTGTAAAAATGATTAGCAGAATCAGTCCGGATTCCTATTCTGGAAAATCGTTTCGTGGTTGTAGCTGTGGTAACGAATGATAGATTAAGGCTGTTTTATTATTAAAAATGGCACTATTAAAATTTTAGCACATGGAACAATTTAAACATCTTGATCCAAAAACAATTGAATTAGCTGGTATTTCAGCATCAATTGCAGGGGGATGCCGTCCCTGCTTGGATTATCATTTTAAAAAGGCAATTGAGCTCGGCTGTAATCTTAACCAGGTAAAAGAAGCAATTGAACTTGGTAAAATGATCAAACAAAGACCTATCAATGATATCTATAAACAGGTTGAAAAGCTAATAAATGAAGAGTTATGAAAAATATTTCTAGTCGACTGATTTTAATTATCTTTTCAACGCTATTGATCTTAATTGGATGTAATCAAAATCCGAATTCGAGTAAACCGGACGAAAAACACAAAGTGACCTTCATAGAGTTAGGGTCAGTTCGTTGTATTCCTTGTAAAATGATGCAACCGGTTATGAAATCTGTTGAAGAAAAATATGGATCTCAGGTAAGGGTTGTATTCTACGATGTCTGGACAGAGGCCGGGGCGCCTTATGGTCAGAAATATGGCATCAGCGCCATTCCCACCCAGGTATTTCTTGATAAGGAAGGGAATGAGTATTTCCGTCATGAAGGATTTTTCCCGGAGGAGGAACTAATTAAGGTTCTAAAACAAAAAGGAGTCAAATAACTCCTTCTCATTCATACATAGTTTAAAAACACCATAAACAGAATTCATTATTAGGGCTTGATTTTCTCAAACAGCCCTATAAGTTTGCTTTGATATATTTCAACAATCTGAGGTTCATGTTCACCAATAGGTTTGACTGGAATCAGATCGACAACTTCTCCAGACTTTAATCCAGACTTATACAATAGATTAAGTGAGGCAATGATTGTCTCATTTATAGAATCTTTGCTCTCCTGTTCTGATAAACCAATCTTTTGACCTATCTCGGCTAACTCGTTCCATTGGAACCAGAAATATGTCGGAAGCATCGCCGACATAATTGCATAGCTTTCAAGTTTTCCTTCCGAAACTTCGAATGTTTTCCCACATAAATTCAGAAGATTAAGTATTTCTTTCTTTTCCGAGCCAGACATTGCAGAGGAAAAACATATTGGATTATAGCCTTCATTAATGAATGAAGTTGCGTTTGGAATCAATCTGACAATTTTCGTTACCTGGGGTAATTTTGAAGATAATTTAGCCAGATTAATCTTGGGTGCAAGTGAAATTACAACTGCATCATTCTTAAAATTGCTTTTCAGAGATTCCAGCGCATCCATTATCACAGGAGGATGAAGTGAAATAAAGACGATATCTTGTTCTGCTGCAACTGAAGCATTTTCAGTCTGAATGAGCGGAAAGCTTTTTTTGAGCTTGGTCAGGACTTCATTGTTAGGATCAGTAACAACTACTTTGTCGAATTTTGCATCCTTATTCTCGAATGCTTTCAGAAGAATTTTTGTTATTCTTCCTCCACCGATAAAACCGAGCGATTGTTTCATTACTATCTAATATTAAAGGTTAAGTTTTCCGTTTTATTGCATCCCTTGGCTTCAGCTGGCACATGCAGGAACCTGACAGGCGGGCTGTAATATCTGTGTTTATTGGTAAGCCGTCCCTTTCCCAATCCACAATACCTCCAACCATATTGGCAATATTGTCATATCCGTGAGCCATCATAAACAAAACTCCTTCTCGGCTTTTAAGGCCGACAGCGTCAGCAAATATCAAAGGGATATCATGAGGTAACTGCTCGTAAAATTGCTCTATCTGACTATATGGGAGGTAAAAAAGTTTTTCAACCTTAAACATTTTAAAAGCATTCATATATTCCTCCCTGACGTCAACAATTGCTGCTCCTTTTTTGCAAAGAACAAAGCTTTCCGTTGGGGTTAGATTCAGAACTCCATGAGCTATAAATCCTATGTTAAACCAAGCATTCACATGAGCAGGCTTTACTTACTTTTCTCGTACTTAACTATCTTAATATGTGCAAATTCCTTAAAGTGTTTCCTGAGTAACTTCCAGTTTTCGTAATTAATGCAATACTGAAATTTAGGAGGTGTAATACTTCCCTGTATTAATCCAGCTTTTTTAAGTTCGGCTAGATGTTGTGAAACCGTTGAATTAGCGAGAGGGAATTCGTTCGATAATTCTGTGAAACGGCATGTTTCAAGTGAAGCAAGATGTCTAATTATCCCGATTCTTACCGGATGTCCAAGAGCTTTCGCGAATCGTGCAATTTTAACATCTTCAGGTGGATAAGTATTCTTATTCGATGCTTTCATGAATTTTCTTTGAATAAGAAATGAACGGACTCAGGTACAGTTTTCGTAAATTTACGAAAAGTTAATTAATATAAAAGCAGTTACAAATAGTATTTCCTTTTATAATGTGATCCAACCGCACAGGTCAGTAATTATTTTTCATAAAAAGGAACTATTGCTTTAGGTTATTCAACAAGACAGTATCAGATCTTTCTAACCTAAAATCTACTTGGTTATTTTAAAGGAGCATTTTTTAATTCATTATCAATATTTCATTGATCGATCTTCCCTTCAAAAAAGAGAAGATTCAGGAATAATTGTATTTCCAAAATATCTGATTATTAAAATTTCCTCAAAAAAAAATGGATATCTTAAAACTAATATATAAATTAGTATTTATATAAATAGTATTTTATATGAATGACCTCAAAAAACTTCAACTGATCTTTCAGACATTGTCTGACTATAACAGATTGGGGATGATAAAATTCATCTGTGAAAAAGAAAGATCAGTAGGAGAGATCGTAAAAGAAACAAAACTGTCCCAGCCACTTGTTTCGCATCATCTGAGAGTCCTAAAAGAAAATGGAATCCTTGAAACTAAAAGAAACGGGCCATTCATATTTTACTTTATAAGAGATAAAAAAATCCTTGATGCCATCAATCTGGTTTTAGAAATCTTCAAGGATTCTGATATAAAAGACAACACCAGCTCCAAATTCTGTTCTGGCTGGATAATTGGTAATTACAATACTAAAAGATAGGAGGGAAAAACAATGGGTATTAAAGAAAAGTTCATGAACGACATGATGGGAAATCAGCTTAAAAACATGACTTCCGAAGAAAAGAAACAAATGATGGAAACCATGATGGATAAGTTCTTTTCATCAATGTCAGAAGATGAAAAGAAAGATATGATGTCAGGTATGATGGGCAAAATGATGGGTAATAACCCAATGATGGGCATGATGTCAATGATGATGGGTAAAAAAGGTAAGGATTCTGAAAAAGGAAGTGAAGGTGGGAAGATGCCCTGGGACATGTGTTGCGAAATGATGACCTGGATGAAGGAAACTGCAAATACAGCAAAATTTGCTACGTCTGAATTGAGAGGATTGTTTGATGAATGGTGCCAGCAGATTGAGAATGAGATATTGGATTTTATTAAAGAAAAGGGATCAATAAAAATACCAGAAATGGCTGAGAAATTCAGTTTGTCAGAGGAAAGCATCAAGTATCTTTTAAGCAGGCTTGCAAATAAGAATTTGATAGATTACAAAATATAACAGGTATTTAATTACTTATCTTGTTGTTTATGATCAAAGTAAAAATTAGACCTTTTAATGTTATCGATCATACCGATCTGCCTGAATTAACAGTTGATCAGCTTCCCGTTGATGGAGATCCCATTGAGATTGAAAGAGAGATGTACTATGTCTGTGAAACGAATTACCAGGAGAAAGATGACCTTCACAAGATTGGGGTGATACCCTTAGTCGTTAAGAATCCGACTAAAGTTGTAAATATTGAGAGCTATATAAAGTGTTTATCCTCTGCACAGAGGAGAATGCAGTACAGGAAAGAGAATAATATCTGTGATCTCAATGATTGCGATGAGATGATAATAACCTAGGAAACTCACCAATTAGTTCAAATCTTCCACTCTTGAGCATTTAATCCAAAAAATGAATCAGGACTGCCATTTCAGAAGCCAATTCCTTTCTGTTTAATTATCATTTCAGCCTGCCTGGCCACTTTTTCCGCTATTATCTTACAGTTGGTTAATGAACCATTCTCGATATAGTGGTGTACATCACTTAAAGAAGAAAAGTCACATTGTGTGATTTCACGGCATAAGGTGCTTCCGAACTCTTTTTTGAACCACTTCGACATTCTATGGCCTATGTTCAAGAGCCTGTTGAACTTGTTCATGTTGTCGGCCAGTGCATTACCACCTGCAATCATGGTCGTCAACATCCAAAAGACGCGAAGATTACTATCTTCAATTTCACCAAGTTTCAGGCCGACAGTCATCAGTCCAGCGGTAAAAGCACTACAAGTTAGTCCTTTGAACGCCGTTCCACCAATAAAACCGCTAGTTCCATCCAGTAGTTCTTGGGTTACGGGAATTGTGTTATTCAGATGATTCAGAACGGCATGGGCACAATGAAAACCATTAGAGGACAGGTGAGAATATAAAAGATGTAAAGCGTCCCTGGTCTCGCCTGAAATAGCTTCGGTGTTGTCTTTGTAGCATGTTTGTCTGTAAAGCTCCGGGGCATGACGAGCAACCTTTATGCATGGCAGAGGGACTCG